>Ga0123357_10010771_pt1 | contig 11666 bp, 10 predicted proteins | sample TergutEmb28metaG_FD_89873 | JGI IMG/M metagenome (GOLD analysis project Ga0123357, IMG submission 89873) | Embiratermes neotenicus P4 segment gut microbial communities from Petit-Saut dam, French Guiana - Emb289 P4 | ecosystem: Host-associated > Arthropoda: Insects > Digestive system > Gut ...
GACCAAAAGGGGGGCCAGGGGGGCCCTTTGAATAGCGAAACACCGCTGAAATTTGGGTGTTAAAAAGGAAATAAAGTTTTTTGACCCTCACCCCTATTTTTCCCCCCCCCCCCCCCCCCCAGAGATCTTGAGTGTAAGGTACTAGTAAGTAGTGCACTACTTGTAAGATTGGTAGTCTGTGTGAGAGCAAAGAAGGCTTTAATGAGTTTTTTTTTGCCTGGAATTGTTGTAAAATTATGTATTATTGCACATTGTGAGTTCTGACATGTTAAGTTTACTTGCATAAAAGAAAAGTGTCTTTCTAATGTTACACTTCAAGATGTAGGTGAGGTATACTGAAGATAGTTTTGGGACTTTTGTTTTATTCTAGGGACCTACTTTGATAATGAAAGCTGGAGGGCTGCACAAGTTTATGAACTGGAATAGAGCACTGCTGACTGACTCTGGGGGATTTCAAATGGTTTCACTTCTAAAGTTGGCAGAAATTACAGAAGAAGGAGTAAAGTTTCAATCTCCTTATGATGGTGAGTTCTGGTACATTTGTGGAAGGTTGCTGGTACTTTGTTTCTTTATCAAATTTGTCTACATTAAAATGCTGATAATTTGGTTCTTTGAGAATTTGGTTTTGAGCTTTATTTGTCTCTTGGTTTTTTCAGCACATGATGTTGAGGATACCCATTTATAATGTGTTGTGCGTGTTCAAAAAATATGTGTATGTATGTGTGCATGCATACATTCATGCTGCAGCAGGTGAATGATGTGAAAATAACATTCACTTATACTCAAACATAAAACTTGTTGCATTTATTGTTTATATGTATGAACTACTAGAAGAGGTTTAGAAAATGCTAAGACCAAAGATGTATCATGGTCAGCACACAATTGCAGACATTAATTCAAATGTTGTTGGCAGATAGTTTCTGCCTGTGAACCTGTATGGGAAAATCATGATGTCAGAGGCTTTATACCAAAGGATAAGGGAGCATTAGTAGCACTGAAAGGAAGGGATTTTCTTCTTTTGCAGGGTCAGAGGCAATGTTGACTCCAGAGCGGTCCATTGAAATTCAGAACGCAATAGGTGCTGACATCATTATGCAGCTAGATGATGTAGTGAAGACAACAACAGTTGGCCCCCGAGTGGAAGAAGCAATGCATCGGTTAGTGGTTGGTATTACAGAGGGCAAGTAGGTTTGGTGCTGGAGTGTAAATGCTGTGTTTACTTGTGTAATGTCACCGTCTTTTTTTTTTTTTTAACTGTTCTTACCAGTTGAAACACTTGGGGGAGGAGATGTTACCCATATTATTTTTCTAGTACTTTCCTTATGTTATAGAGCAGAAATTGTGACAGTTCCAGGACATTAGAAAAATAATTTTCACAGTTTTCACTTGCCTACTTTGAATGCTGTGGTAGTGGGTAAAAATGGAGATATTGCATGGTAAATGTGGTAGCTGTTGACAGACAAATTAATTAAATGTGACAGATGTAATGTTCATCTTATGAGGTAATTTTAATGCTCAATAGGTACAGTATTTGGTTTATTTGTGTTGTGGGTACATTTCGATTGTTTTGTGTGTCTTGTGCATAGCACTACAAGGTGGTTGGACCGATGCCTGAAAGCCCACCAGAATGCTGACACACAGAATATCTTTCCTATTGTGCAGGGTGGGCTAAGCACATCACTACGCACTGAGAGTGCTAAGCAGCTCATACAGAGGGAAGTTGCAGGTTTTGCAATTGGTGGCCTCAGGTAATACAGAGTATGAATTGTGTGGCTATACTTGCTGTACTAGTTTTGTCACCCTGTGAATATTGTGAACTAGAGCTGCCTGGTGTCCTTAGGTTTCTGTGCCCATATGTGGTATACAGGTGGTGGGAATGTGGAGTGTTGCTTTGCAGCCATTTGTGTCTCCTTAAACCTGTACCCTTGCCATGGAGGTCACCAGTATCCATTTACTATTGTCTGTGCATGTTTTCACACTATTGCAGAACATCAGTTATTGAAAAAGTTTGGAATATTGTAGAAACGTTGTGTGCCTCAACACATTGGCATGGGACAAAACTTTAAAGAATCAGTGCAGCTTGGGCAAAAGGTGCCAACATTCATGTTGATAACAAAGAATATTTGTGTATTACACATACAGTCGAACACAACTATATTTCACCTAGTAGTACAGTAGGAATACAACTACATGTTTCAGCCCTATATGTGGGCCATCTTCAGGTTGTGATTTAACTTACAGAGCAGCTATACAAGATGTGTGGGGTGTTCTTTGAGGGTATTGGGGGTTGTGTGGGGGGAACAAGATCTCATTGTTTCATTAGTGGGTACCATGACCTAGGGCTGTTACAAGTGAATTATCATTAGTTGTTTATGTACATATGTCAAAGTATGTTACTATTCTTATACTAAGGATATGTTACAATTAGTGTCATTAGTAAAATTGGTGTCAGTATACTTAATAGTTGTGTTCGACTGTATGTGTAATACACAAAAATTCTTTGTTATTGAACCAACACAACGGGGATGATGCACTTCAAAATTCATGATGATATTCAGTGCATTAGTACAGTGTGAAGTTCAGATTTCTTTGTATCTGTTATGTGTTGTGTATGTGTATATTATTTTCTCTACCATTTATAGCTGGGAGAGTGGCTGTCTTAAAATTTGTATTATTCCTTTTAGTGGAGGGGAGAGTAAGGATGATTTTTGGAAGATGGTACACCTAACAACAGATTTACTGCCAGAAGACAAACCACGATATCTGATGGGTGTTGGTTTTGCAACTGACCTTGTTGTGTGTTGTGCTCTTGGAGTGGATATGTTTGACTGTGTGTTCCCTACTAGAACTGCGGTAAGAATGAACACAGAGCAGTTGATGATCATTGTACATTTATTGAATTTTGACATAATACCAGGTTATAAAGGGACACAGAATAAGCTTCAGGTGTTCACACTTTTTTTTAACTACTGCTGATCTTCACTGCAGTATTTTAAATTTCTGCCTTGTAAAATATATCTGTTATTCATGAATGTATATAGTTTTCTCCAGCTTAATGTAAAAAAACCCCAAACAAATCACAGATTTGCTACTGACTTACAGTCTTTTCTACTTGATAGATGTCGAGGATGCTTGTGACATTTGAATGATACTATCATAAGGTGATTCATCCCCATTGTGTTTTTAAGTTGATGAAACAACAAATCTGTCAACACAACATAAATTGTAAAGAATATTCTTTACAGTATGTTTTAGTTTCACTGACTGATACTCATTCTTCTTTACAACAACAGGATCACTGAAATCATCATGCTAAGGCTAGTGTTGCATATTCAAAATCTAGTTGCATCAGTTAACAAATTGCAGTTACCATCTTGAAGGTCATATTGCATTCACCACGTCTGTTGGTCTGTATGTAACAACTCAGGATCTGCGCGATGGATTTTCATTATTTTTAATGTTTAGGAGTTCCAAGAAAATTTCTTGACACATTCCAATTTTGGTTAATATCAAACAACAGAGACGCTTTGCATAAGGACAAGTGTTTCCATGTGCATCTAAATTGTAACTTATGAAATATTTATTATCACTGTGGAAAGTTCTGAGACTAAATAAAAAACTGAAACATTTTATACCAAATATGCTTATTCCATTAGTGTTGAAGAGAAATGAAGCAGACATAAGCAAATGTGCCACAATTTTGTGCTGTACATTTCTTGACTTGTACTTTTTTTCAAATTGTTGTTTCTCTTGGACAGAGATTTGGATGTGCTCTTGTCACTGGTGGACAGCTGAACCTCAAACAGAAGAACTATGCCAAAGATTTTGAGCCAATTGACAAAGAGTGTGATTGTTCAACGTGTAAGCGGTATACCCGTGCGTACCTTCATACCATTGTCACTGTTGAAACTGTTGCTTGTCATCTGCTTACTGTACACAATATTGCATATCAGGTAAAGTGGCATTATTTGTTTTGTAAATAAATTTTCAACCAATCAGATGCATACAAAACTGTGAGAGAACAATGCAGAACAACAGATTATAGCAATCAGGTCAAGGAAAGGAGGTGGAAGTGTAACAGGCCACATGGCCTAATCACCTGACAGGAGGATGATGATGATGATGATGATGATGATGATGAAATGTTGCATTACCCACAAATTGACTACTGAAGTTGTACTTCTAATTGTTTCAGCTACGACTTATGCGATGTATACGGGAGAGCATAGAGCAGCAGCGTTTCCCAGAGTTTGTTCGTAACTTCATGCACATCACATACCCAAGCAAAGAATATCCACAGTGGATTGTGGATGCCCTTGGAGCTGTAAACATTCATCTTGATGTCGAAGAGGTAGCTGATGAAAAATGAGTTCTACAGAACATTTAATGGCTATCAGAGCTATATGCAAAGTGATGTGGTTACATCTGTACCAAGAAGCCAAAGCTTGAGCTGGTGTGTGCCCGTAATTAAGCACACTTCAGTAAGTATTCACTGTGTGATGGGGTATATGAGATCATATTGTATTTTACATTCTTCTTTGTCCTGTAAGCACATGTTTTTGTGTCTGTGTTTGGTTTGTCCATTCTTACACAGCTTTTTCTTACTCTATTCAGAATGTCAGATGTATTTGAAGTTTGACAGCAGATTGCCAGAGGGACTATCCTTTGCTGAATAAACTGTGTAACAAAATGGGCAGCATTTCTTCCATAGTTCATGGAGGACCATGCCATACATAGTCAGTGGGAGAGGAGAAGTTGCTGATTTTTATTTGGTGTGCACGAATTACATTGAAATATACAAAATGAGTCTTCAAGAAGCCGATTCTTTTATCTGTATTAATTGTAGTGATCTGAATTTGGAACTGATGCAGAATTTTGAATAATAAAATGGGATAGCCTACATTTCATATTGATTAATTGCAGTACACAGTGTTATGTCATATAAAACTTGAATCATAACACTCTGTAATACTTATCATGTGTGTGGTAGGGTATAGTGGGTAAGGAGGTTTGTGACCCACCATTTAATTGCCTGGGACAAAGAAACTACCATCTGTTTGACACTGCAGTAAACAGAATATTTGTCTTCAGACTCGTCAAAGCTACTGACTTTGTCTTCTGTTTGCCTGAACATCAACAGCTGATAATGTGTGTTCTTTGTTATAAGTAACACATATGCCCTGCACAGAGACGGGATGGCTGAAAGTGTAGTTTGAGCTTTTCTCTACTGCATAATGAACGTTTTTGATTTTGGGGTGTTACAGTATAATCAAAGTCAATACATAAGCTTTCAAAGAAATCACATTGAAGTGAAAAATATATGGATGATCCAGTAAAACAACAGAGTGAGAAGCCTATTACTGAATTGGAAACTGCAAGTGATAGTGAGATTTCCAGACTCCGTTTTAATATTTGAAATATTGTAAATTGCCATTTATATTAACTGCATGAAGTGCAACATTGGTATGTACATAAAGAGAGTTTGTACTCACTTGAATCTCTGGTTTGTGACACCAAAAGTACAGTAATCCTATCCAGTTTCTTCTCCCTTGTTTATAAGTATGTCCTACAGAAGTGAATGTATTTCAATGAAATATTAGTTGCAATAAATCAGTTGGTACTAAAACTTTTAGTAAAGGCAGTGAAGACATCTGGGCCATGATAGCAGATCTTCATTTGCACATTTCTGAATGATTGTATAGTTGCTTCTGTATTGCATTGTGCATCTCTAAAAACTTGTGGTTGCAAATGTAATCACCCAGACCCCTCAGATATGTCTTGTAGATATTAATATTACTAGTCCAAACATGCATTAGTAATAAAAATTGTAGCATGAAAGTGTCTTTGAGATAAGTAGAAATGTCATGACATATAGCAGCCATTTTAATGTGTGTCATCCGTGTTGTGGAAATACAATACAGATATGTCAATGAAGCAGTCAGTCTAGACACAACCCTTTGTTGTGGTGATCTAAAAAGCTACATGTTTCAGCTGTGTAAGACATTCATCATATAATTTCTTCATATACTTCTGTAAAACAAAGATTGATGATGATTCTTATACAGCTGAAACATGTAGCTTTTTTAGATCATAATAAAGTGTTGTCATTAGGCTGATTGCTTTGGTGAAATATCTATACGTAGCAGCAATTTTTAGGGTTGTGTACTCTTTTGGATTTCGCACTGTTACTTTAGTAATTAATTTTCTTACTAATGTGGTTTGCATCTTCCTGTGTGGCATCTGCCATTACTACCATTACTTTGCTTTTTTCATTCATTAGATATGGAATCATATTTTGGGGCAATGCAACTAATAGTTGTTAGGTTTTCAGATTGCAAAAAAGGGTAATAAGAATTATGTCTGGAGCAGAACCAAGAGCATCTTGTAGAGGTTTGTTTAGGAAACTTGAAATCTTACCTGTTCCATTTCAAATATAACCTGTCTCTGGTGCTATTCATTATAGATAATCCAAATAATTTTCAGATAGGTTTAGAAATACATGGATTGCATACAAAGAGTAAAAATCAACTTTTCATTCCAATTGCAAACCTCACAAGTGTTCAAGTGGTATTAAAATATGTAACAGTTGCCCAACAATATTTTAAACCTTAAGAATGACAGGAAACAATTTAAAAATGAGTTATACAGGTATATGTTAAATAACTCATTTTAATTTGTCAAAGAATTTTTGGAGTTCAACAGTGATAATTAATTTGATAAATTATTTCTATTGCAATTTGTATTGTATTGTTTTATTATGTCATGCACAGTATTTGATTTTTGGAGACTGTAGGGTATATGGGCTGGATAGGGCTGGCCCAGGATAGAGACAAGTGGCGGACGCTTGTGTGCGGTAATGAACCTTCGGGTTCCGTGAAATGCGGGGAATTTCTTGACTAGCTGCAAACCAGCTTCTCAAGAAGGAGTAAGTACACCATAGAGTAAGTAAGTAGTATTGACATTTGTTTATTTGTATTGTATTGTGTCATTCGTTTTGTTTGTGTGTTATATATTTTTTCTGACAAATTTCATGTCCAACTGTTGTATGACAAAATTTGTGGACCTACGAAATGATATGTATGTACTAAACAGTCCATATTAAGGCTAGAATTTGGTTCACAGCCCCAGCCCTGGACTCATTTTCTTCCTGTTTCTGTTCCACCTGCCTTTGCATGCCAAGTCTTCCTTCTACCTTGATGATGTAGGGAGCAGGTTCCCTCAAAATGATGGTACCCCTCCACCTAATTACAATGCCACATCCTTGAAGAATTTAATCTTGATGGTACTAAATCTCTATATTTAATAATGGCAGGAACGTCTTGATAGGTAACCATTGGCTTCTCAAGAATGTATGTTCTATGAAATTTGTTGTTGGATTTGGATGTTCATGATTACAGGTTTGTATACAAAGATATGCCTATAGGTCATCTTAACAGATGCTGGTTGTTGAGATTTTCTAGAGAAACTAAAGGTGCAGGTCACTGACACAGTGACAGCAGGCTGGCAAATGAAATAAATGAACATCTGTTTTCTCTTCTGGGATGTTGCACAGAGTTGGTAGTTTGTTATCCACATAGGGTGAAGAGACAGAAACTAACAAGATGCAACTAATCTGATGTGTATTATCAAACTTCTATCTCCATATGTTTTGGGCATCATGCCCATCATCAGGAGAACAAGACAGTGTACTACCGCATATCGTGTTCTGCACTGGTTGTGCTGGCCGTGGTATTCACTGTGTGAAAGTTATAGCACGTTCGAAACGTGATGGCACACGCACAGAAACCAGAATTGGTCTTTCAGCGAGATGGACGAGTCCATTTAAATAGGCAGGGGTGTCAGTTAAGTCGACTACTGGCAGTCGAGGAGTGCGGATCGGCGGACAGCAATTGTATAGACCGTGTTCCGACGTACAGTGCAAGGCTGCTGGCTACCCACTCCGCATCTTTCCCCTTCACTTCCCTTCTCGTGCGTCACCGTGTGCCATCACGTTCCAAACGCGCTATACTATTTGACCTAGAATTTGTTATCCACGTTTCAGGATAATATATTGGTTCCACTTATAAGGGTCAAGAACTTCTTGGACCACGTGACCCTGATGGAATCGATACGTTGTTCCGAAACGTCGGTGTCAAACTCCTAAGGCTGTGTCAGATGTCAGAAAAGTGAGAACCTCAACCACACCGCAACTACAATATCTTGCCCTTGTCACCTCCGAGTATAGAATATACCCTTTCGGCGGCTATACTGGGCTTCCGACTGTCCGTCGAATCACAGAATACTAGTAATGGTTAAATGATTGTCTTGTAGAGCGGTTATCACCCTTGATCGTTGCGTCAACGCACATAATCGGAGGACCAATGGTGCCGGGTACGAATAAGAGGAAAGGGTTAGGTGAAATGAGAGCGGAGTATTGCTTTCGATAGATCGTATCGCTAAATTCGTTTCTGTCATGGATCAGGTTTCTGTACCTGGTATTTGATAACGATATGTGTTCCGTGCTTAGTGTGTAGCTGTTGTGGGGTTTCGTATTTTGTAATTTAAAATGCAACAGTTCGGTCTTTCATAGTGTTATTGGAACCTTACGTGTGCGTTAAATTGTAATGATGGGAGTGCAGTGTAACGACTAAGCTCCGAAGGTCGAAGAATCTGTTAATCGTGAATATTTGAGATAACCTCTATTGAAGTATGGCCACTCTTGCTGCGGAGGATGTAAACGCGGATGACATGCAAAAGGAGACGTGAGTATTAGTATAACATGAAAAGATGAGTAAATTAAAATTTTCAGCGATCATCTCTAAGAATTATGTAGTGATTATAATTTACTACCACTGATGGGAAAGTTTTTATATGAGCTTCCACAAATTACACCCTCGTAATTTTTATTGGTTTATTTTGCCCACATAAACTTTTGTTTGGAATGTTTGAAGTTTTGTAATCCACCTTAAACTAATCGTTTGCACCTGTCATGCTGTTCTGCAGATATGAAGCGTGAAAGTGTAACTTTCAGGTGACCGGTAGGTCTGTATCATTGATTACTAAAATTCTAGTGCTGGATGGCCCATCCATAGTGCGTATGTGTGAGTGAGAAAAAATTTAGAATTTTGATGAACGAAAGCGATGTGTTCCACGTTTCTTCTGCCTACATACCGTCACTATGTTCACACACACACACACACACACACAGGGCACATTCCAAAAAAATATCGACCCTCTTACTGAACTCCTCCCTCCCATGTTCCGTAGTTCGGGAATGCATTTAAGGGTAACATAACTTAAACACTTGGCCATCCTAGGCATTAGTTGGAATTTAAACCCCAGTATTATATAAAGTTTGACACTTCTAGCATCTCTGCAGTTCAGAGTATGAAACATGTACATTATGGCCTTGATGTTCAGGATTTTGGCCTTTTGTAGCTAGTTCTGCTGAATTTGGATGAGACCATTTTCTGGCAGATAGCCTTGTCCCATTCTTCTGCTGTCATGCACAGCACTGTCAACTTGATTAACTCTATCTCTCTCACAGTGAGGTTCATTGCTTTCTTGTTTTGTGGTCTAAGCCTTTCCTTAATAATTTAATGTATTTTGTGCTTCCAAACATTGTATTTCATAAAAGGAAACTTTAATGCACTTGGTGCATTTTGAGGTTATTTTATGTTTTTATTACGGGTCATTAGTCCTTCGAACTAAATATTCTATTTCATTAAAATGGATTCCAGTGTTCTTCATGGTTTTATCATCCATTTTAATCATGAACATCTAGACTGTCTCTGTTGTTTTATTGATCATTAAATTAGAACCTATTTGCATTAAGTTGTGTATGGATTTGTCATAATATGCTTATTGCTTCAGGTTTGGAATGGGCAGTGATTCACTACCAAGTCAGCCTCTGCCAGATGTGCATTACAGTTGGGTGGATGTGACTGATGAGTTTTTTGAAGCTGTGAAGGGTATGGTACAGAGTGGAAATTTAATTCTTATTATATGTTTGTGTACATGATTTTACACAATTTGTTTTTTTATTTATTTGTTGGATGAATATAATAAATTTTCATGGTTTGGAGCATTTTACTGATTACTGATAGGAATTCTGAAAAGAAGTACAAGACATTACAGTCTAAGGTAGATGATTTATATCCACTCATTTGCATGAATTATGCACATTGCCACAGTAACTATGTCATATGCATGTGATGTATGTCTTCTCTTAGGTGTATTACACCTACCTTCACTTTCTTTGTATCATTTAATATGTTTGAGGCAAACATGTATTGGGGATACATCACATTTTTTTAAGAGTGTCATGTTGTATAGAATGAACAGTGCAACCAGAGAAATGCATATAAATTCCCAAACTGTGTGCATTATACTTAGATTGTAATGTATTGTTTTCAGACCATATGTACCTCCATCTGTTTAATTGTTTTCTGAACTATTTTGCTGTGAATTATGCTAATTTTTCTATCAGCATGTATTATCATGATATAGTCTACACTCCAGTTTGCCATATAATGAAGTCTTCTGAAACTCAAGAGTAACACTGCTTTTGTTATAGTTAAGTGAGTAGCTGGGATTCATGGTATAGTCACTAGATTCTTAGCTGCACGACTGGAGAGTTTAGGTTTCAGTACCAGCAGGAGGTGGAGATCATTGTGTTCTTCACAGGGTTCAGGCTGAGGGGCCCATCCAGCCTCCTGTCTAATCAGTACTGGGAGCTCTTTCTCTAAGGGTAAAGGAGCTGGGGTATGAAACTGATCGCTCAACTTCATGTAGTGCCAAGGTTAAGAATGGAGTTAACAGATATCAATACTATCATGTCCGTGACCATGACAGCTCTAGCACATATGAAGCCTGCATCTGCCAGGAATATATAGCACTTCAAGTCTTCTATGCAATGAGGTAAGCTGAACTTCGGGGTACATCCTCATCTCTTAAAAATTCAGTTGTTGCTAAGCCATGCCATCAGGAAGTTCATGTCCCAGAAGTGGGTTGAAGCGTCATAGAAGGAGGAGGATGAGGGGAGGGGGAGGAGGAGGAGGAGGAGGAGGACTATGTGTTACAATTCGAAATTCCTGGTGCATGCAGGCTTCCTGTGTGATGGCTGCGTTGCAGGGATACAGTAAAATCGACACTACTCTTTACCTCCATTCCCCCCACACCCCTTTGTGATGTGGTGCTCAGTCGTGTACTTTAGAACATAACTAAATGTATTAAATCTTCAGGTGCCTTTATTTGTGGCTAACCTATCGCTTTCATGATTCTGTCTGGAAACTGAAGTGGTATATTACAATTGACAAATGAAATTTCCATGTTGGTGAAGACTCTTATTGTGTTAGCTGAGGATGGCGGCAGTATGTTGGTATCTGTGTACCTGACTGCACTGTGTCATAACCTAGAAAACCACAGTGTGATGCATTACAAACTTGCTAGTCTGTTAGCTACTGTAATTGAACCCACTTGCTTGTAGTATTTATTTATTTATTTACATCCCATAGATCATATGGGGCAGCCCCATCTCAATATAGGAATAGTTAACAATATAAGGTATTTACATAATATGTGTTGACATATTTGTGCTAAAGTAAGCAAAGTCATAAGTATTGGTTAAAACATATACACATATTGTGATTCCTAAGTATTGTAGTAACAAGTAATAAAGTTCCAGA
>Ga0123357_10010772_pt1 | contig 11666 bp, 6 predicted proteins | sample TergutEmb28metaG_FD_89873 | JGI IMG/M metagenome (GOLD analysis project Ga0123357, IMG submission 89873) | Embiratermes neotenicus P4 segment gut microbial communities from Petit-Saut dam, French Guiana - Emb289 P4 | ecosystem: Host-associated > Arthropoda: Insects > Digestive system > Gut ...
AGAGATTTTTTTTTTTTTTTTGCCTGTTACTGCAACAGCTGTTATTTCTCTGAAACTATTAACTTAACTAACTGAGTTTAATAAAAGACAGGCGTTTGTTTACTGTTCGGTACTACCAGAATCTTCAAACACGCTTGAGGTTAATTTTAGTTTTTAGAAGCTTAAATATATTTGTTAACTCCCACTTTTAAAAAAAACTATTGTGCCACTGATTCACCACACATTCAATTTTTTGGCCAGATATATCTTTAAAGAAAAAAACATGCTCATAAGGTACTTATATGCGAAATTGGTGTATATTAATAAAAATAGGGAAAATAAAATTCTATGTCTGACACAATACTAAGAGATGTCTACGTTCAGTTGGGATACACATTTTCCAAAAGAAAAATCTAGACAACACCTGAAATTTCTAGGCGCCAGAAATTTGTCGTGAAGCTGGTGACCATAAATGTTATATTGATTAATAGCTTGGTACTGTAACTATAGAAATTTTTATTTAGTGTACCTAAATTAAAAACTTACGTATGGATACAATATATTGAAACGTAACCTTGGTTAAAGCAGATTATCGATAGCTTGAAAATTAATTTTAATGAAGGGGAATTACACACAATTTTGCAATACACTTTCTTTAATGGTACAATATCCTAAATATGCTACTAATTACTTACGTTTTCTACGATTAGATTAACAGTTTGTGTTAGAACTACCTGTAAAATATAATTATTTGAAATTTTATGGCGAATTTAGAGTATCTTGCCAATGAATGTGATACACTATTTTTTTAAATTGCCGCTAAACACTTTAATTCTATGCATCTAGCATATTTAAGTTGTAAGTATTAAAATGTGGTGTGTTTAAGGGTCATTAGTTTAAAAAAAACATACATTAAGTACTTACTGTATAAATAAAATAACACCTTACACATTATATCAACTGTAAAAAGATTTAGCTAAGAGCACTATTGTCTTATGCTGAGAAATAAAACAGCCCCACTTATGAAAAAAAGTGACGTGGTAAGATAGAAGTCTAAATGGCTTACCGCAGTACATAACAACACTTATAATGAATCAGTTATGATCAAATCATTATTTAGTAAATACGAATTGATTTTACAAACAAGACTCTCGTGTCTCAACAAAGTAATATAGCTCATAAATCTACATTTGACTAAACACATTATTGATTTTGGCCCCAAACTATTTTCATGAACACCGACGACTAGATAAATGTACCAAAAAATTTTCTTGTCAAGAGTATAGAAAAACTGATTGACTGATTGATTGATTGACTGACTGCTTGTACACTGCAGACTGCTTGCATGAGCACAGATAAACTATGTACGCACGTAAATGTATGTGAACAAATTCGTTCATGTCTGATAGGACGAGTGAAGAAAAATTACACAAACTCCCACAAGTTCAGTACGCCATAGCGCCTAGTAAGAGGTGAGAAATATGAAAGAATGAACAAAATTTTTAAAATAACGTAAAGAAATTGTGTAGCGAATTACTTCTCTAGCATGATCAATAGGACATTCCATTGTTCGAGCTGACAGTGTCAATACGCACGCAACGCGCCTTCAGAAGTGCCTTGGTTTGACGTACATTTCTTTGGTAGCAACAAGTCCATAGGCATCCCTTGAAACCCTATGATATGTACAGGGAATGCTCTCATAACATTCAGTACCAACCTGGGTTCTTATTGCAGCTCATAACATAGGCCTATATGGAAGGTTCAACCGAGCGAAATTCTTATGTAAATAGGCTACGTCACTTAATACATGCATGGAAGAATGTACAGTGAGGAAAGAAGGGATAAGAGGGGGTATAGTCTGTGTAGCATATTTCAGTGCGGTTTCAGAATGAGTAGCTCTATGTACAGAATGCAAGAGAATTTTGCGATAGTGCGGATTTCTGTACGGCCGTGAATTTTCCATGAGGGCATGCAGGCATCAGGGTTAGAGTCCAGAAAGTGCTTCGGGTTTTCCCTGATATATGGAACTGCAGACTCAGCTAGTAACGGCCCCTCACACCACAACCGACCACACACCATATCCAGCATCCCCAAAAAAGTAACCCACCCACTCACCCACCTAACCCAGCCCCATACCACTTGACGAAGCAAGCAAAGGGTCTGCTGATAATAGTAATGGCGACTTTCCCTCTCTCCTCATCCTGCGCCTCTACGAACGACCCCATCATACTCACCCTCTTCCAACCCTTAATAATCCTTCTTCCTCGCTATCTCCGTTGTTCCTTCTCTCTCTTTCTGTCGTTGGGCTGTGTCCCCCTCCACTCCTTCCTCTCCACTTCTTCAGCACGATGTGAGAGCGTCTGGCTGTATGTGTGTGTGTGTGTACTCCCGCCCCCACCCTTCTGTGCCCCCTCGCTCCTCCGGCAGTAAATCGAGTCTGCAGAGGTGCGCGCAGCGTGCAGGCGAGTGACGACACGGTGCGTGGACGGACGGACATGCGGGAGAAGAAGGCACAGGAAGGGCGAGGCTGGGCACTTGTGCTACAGAAGCTGCATAGCTTATTGCGAGCAAAAGCAGCACAAGACAGGAGACGATTTCCTTTTACGAAAATTTGAGACTTCTCAAAAGAGTTTCGTTGTCCTCCTATGAACAGTATTCAAGTTACAAGTTCCCAAGGAGAAAAATGGAAAACTATCTTTCTTTTATTAGACTTGAGGTTCAGGTGTTGCTGGACACTCATGTTTTGATCTCGGTTTTAACACCGTTTGGTATGGAAGGAGGACGAAAATACTGCCACCATTTGTTTCTTGAAGACGAAGAAACTAGTCCTTATTTTTCTCGTGAAAGTTTGTACCCATCTGTCTGGTTACACGGAGTCATATTGCACACTATACGAAACAAGTTTGCCTTCTTTATTAGCCCTTTAAGACCCAGTGCTAAGTGCATATACCACGAGGCCGAAAGATTAAAGATTTCTGTACTTCGTCCGTCCACACTTTGTAGGCCAATTTATAAGTTTCATTTGTTTCTGTTAGCACACAGAGACTGACTGCTGTGTAGTCAAGCTACGGTCTTTGTAACGAAATCATGCCGTGTGTCATTAAGGTATGAAATATTTTTTTCTATTTATTGTATATTAAATTTAGTCCTCAGATAATTAATATATGAATAGCGTCTCTCGATGACTGAGAATAATCGTGACTTTGACTACAGTGTGTAATAATAATAATTACAGAGCCCAGTTGAAATTAGGAAGTCAGTAAATGCACAAATATTTACAAAACAAAATTAAGCATCTCAGTAAAAACAACATGAACTTGTAAATAATAATAATAATAATAATAATAATAATAATAATGTTACTCTTATTAAATTACAAATAATAAGAAGTAATTAATAAGAGTATTATTATTATTATTAATTTCTCTTAACTACTTGCGTACCGAATGCTGAGGAACACATTTGGACCAAAGGTGGAGCACATACACCTGTCTGAAAAAAATATATAACGAGGAAAGTAAAGATTTGTGTTTCCATCGAGACGTTATCAGAGTAATGAAGTCACGGAGGATGACTTTGGCTGTTCATAAAGTACGTATCGGAGAGAATACAATGTTTTGGTGGTTCTATTAAAGAAAATAAAAAAAAACTACAATTTTTAGGTTGATATGGGAGAATGATATTAAAATGGGCCTTAAAGAAATATAATTAAAACTTTTGTAATGGATTTAATGTAACTTGAGATAGGCAAAATTTGGGGACTCTCGTAAATACAGAATTAAATCTTCGGAATTACTGTAAATTTCTGGAAATTTCTTCAGTATTTGACGAATTATTACGGTCTCAATGTTTACCCTTTCTGTATATTTCATTAGCAGTTAATTATGTAATAACATTTCTATTTTAAATATGAAGTGTATACCTCTAAACCTTTATCGACAAACCAAAGATTAAAACAAGCCTACATATACACAACTTCAGCCTTGCCTGCAGCGCACCAATCAACTTTACCACGTGTTGTCTAATAATATAATTTTTATTCCCAACACAACTTATATTTTAACATTTGCCCAACAGGCCAACATATTTGATAATGATAGCGGTCGACAGTTCACTTATCATTACTCGAAGTTATTAGGATAAAATTTCCGTGGTTGAATTAAAATAGGTCTAGGGTGACCAGAATTTTAGGGAGTTACAAAAAGAGGAATCGGGTTCGAATATCATTCCAAGAACTTTTCGAAGAAAAATCGAATTAAATTAAAGATCCTGGTCCGTTTTACAGCGAAGTCAAACCCCTCTTGAGGTGCCGAGGTTTCTAGGTGGCGTGGAGTTAATACTCCACTGTTTCATGTGCCTTATCCGGTCGGCAGTGTGTTGAGGTAATTACACTGAATGGGCCTGACGCTTTATATTCCGCAGCTTATGTAAGAATAATATGACTAACTTTCCTTTATTATTTTCTGCTTCAAAAGAAGTGTCCTTGAAATGCAGTATTTGTTTCCTTTTACTATATTCCTGATTAAACTATAGCTCTATAAAAGAATAAGTCTGAATTTAATTTATATGCATTGAATTACATATTTATTAGATTAATTACGTTCATTATGTCTCGAAATTAATTATTACCAATACCATTAACTTTTATTACCTTATTTCCTTTTTCGAAGTTAAACAATTTTCTATTATTATTATTGGTGGTAGCAGTAGTAGTAGTAGTAGTAATAATAGTAGTAGTAGTAGTGGTAGTAGTAGTGGTAGTAGGAATAGTAGTAGTAGTAGTAGTGGTAGTAGGAATAGTAGTAGTATTAGTGGTAGTAGGAATAGTAGTAGTAGTAGTAGTGGTAGTAGGAATAGTAGTAGTAGTAGTAGTAGTAGTAGTAGTAGTAGTAGTAGTAGTAGTAGTAGTAGTAGTAGTAGTAGTAGAAATAGTAGTAGTAGGAATAGTAGTAGTAGTATCAATTACATTCTTTCAGTCCATAGTACAACATGTCACTAAGTTTTATTTCGTCACAATCAACAACACGTCTAACATTTTCATGACTGACATTACATGTTTGGAGACCAATTTGTTTTATCAGTTTCACTTCATCTTACCATTCTGTCGTATTATCCTATTAAAATGCCCGTTATGAATTACGATATACCTATTGTAATCATAAAAATTGCTTTCCCTTCCCACCATTAACTCTGAACTTTAATGATACTAACTTTGTTGTGGTTTGTTCTTTTTTCGATTTGTTGTATTCTGGCTTTTACTTACGCTGGCTTTATGACTGGCCACTAGCTGCTGAGACAGCACTTGTGTAAGTAAGACAGTTGTCGTGGGAGTCAAATGTCATAACGGCTATTTACTGTAATAAGGAAACCGGAATATTAAAGTCAGTAAGTTAATAGACTAGCAAATCGAAAACCGAGGAAATGCAGTTCGATTCCCGAAAGAGTCAGGAGGGATTTATGTTCTCCAAAGTGCCCAGATCGGCTGTGCCGTCTTCACAACAGTGTACTGAATGGAAAATATGTGCCCTCCATTGGGAATGAAGGGGCTGAAGGGTAAACGGACCATTTACCACCATGCGGTGTAAGTTTAAGGACGGTCGGTACGGCACCTACGTTGCCACACATGCCGTTGTGTCTTGCACAGCGACAAATTTATATTGTAAACAGTTTTTGGAAATTACACATTACGATGCAATACTTAGAAACTTTGTTTTCGTAAACATTCATCATGGCTCTAAATGTTGCCTCTCAGTTCTTAAAAAAGACGCAATTTCTTTTCCTATACAAACCCTGTGAATTTTTTCTATTTTCACAATTTTCTGTGGAAACTTTCCCCCTACAAAAGTGTTTGTGTTGCCACGCAATGTGTAATTCTTAGAGCGCATTTTAATCTGAAACAAAATATTGTGTTTAGCGGTTGAAGTACATATTCTAGTCGTTCCATGTTCTTAAAAATGCAGGTTTAAAATATTTATAACGTCAAAATAATTTTAGAAATATAAACATATGTTAACTCTATAGCCCTAAAGGTTTTACAATGCATAGACGCATGCACACTATTAATTCAAATGAAAAGTGTGAGACATGGCATTTTAACAAAAGTAACAATGGGAATAGCACTGTTAGAGTACGTGATACAAAGGGAAGAACACTTTAGAGTACGTGATACAAAGGGAATATCAAGGTTTTGTACGTGATACAATGGGAATAGCACTGTTAGAGTACGTGAAACAATGGGAATAGTACATTAGAGTAAGTAATGCAATGGGAATAGCACTGTTAGTGTACGTGATACAAAGGGAATAACACTTTAGAGTACGTGATAAAATGGGAATAGCACTGCTAGAGTACATGGTAAAATGAGAATAACACTGTTGTGTACGTTGTACAATGGAAATATCACGGTTGTGTACGTGATAAAATGGGAATAGCACTGTTAGAGTGCTTGAAACAATGGGAATAGTGCATTAAAATAAGTAATACAATGGGAATAGCATTGTTAGAGTGCGTGATAAAAAAGGGAATAGCACTTTAGAGTACGTGATACAATGGGAAAAACACTGTTAGAGTAAGGGATATAAAAGGGAATAGCACTTAGAATAGGTGATACAATGGGAATAACATTGTTAGTGTAGGAGATACAAAGGGAATAGCACTATTAGTGTACGTGATACAAAGGGAATAAAACTTTAGAGTACGTGATGCAATGGGAATAGCACTGCTAGAGTACGTGGTACTATGGGAAAAGCACTGTTAGTGTACGCGATAAATTGGGAACAGCACTAGTAGTGTAGGTGGTACAATGGAAATACCACGGTTGTGTACGTGATACAATGGGATTAGAACAGTTAGAGTACGTTATACAATGGGATTAGCATTCTTAGAGTGCGTGACACAATGGGACTAGCACTGTTATTGTACGTGATAAACAGGAAATATCACTTTTAGTGTAAGTGATACATTGGGAATAGCACTGTTAGTGTACGTGATAAAAAGGAACAATCACTTTTAGTGTAAGTAATATATTGGGAATAGCACTGTTTGTGTACCTGATACAATGGGAATAGCACTGTTATTGTACGTGATAAAAAGGAACAATCACTTTTAGTGTAAGTGATACATTGGGAATAGCACTGTTTGTGTACGTGACACAATGGGAATGACACTGTTAGACTGCGTGATACAATGGGAAAGGCACTGTTAGTGTAGGTGATTCAAAGGGAATATCACTTTTAGTGTACGTGGTACAATGGAAATACTACTGTTGGTGTACGTGATACAATGAGAATATCATATTTAGTGTACGAGATACAATTTGAATAACACTGAATACCTGATAAATGGGAATAACACTGTTAGTGTACGTGGTATAATGGGAATATTTCTGTTAGTGTACGTGATACAATTGGAATAATGCTGTTGGCGTAGGTGATAGATGGGTATAGCTTTGTTAGTGTACGTGATTCAATGGGGATAGCACTGTTAGTGTACGTGATACAATGGGAATAGCACTGATAGTGTAGTGATACAATTGGAATAGCATTGTTATTGTACTTGGTAAAATGGGAATATCGCTGTTAGTGTACGTGATACAATTGGAATAACGCTGTTGGTGTAGGTGATAAATGGGAATAGCACTGTTAGTGTAAGTGATTCAATGGGAATAGCACTGTTAGTGTACGTGATACAGTGGGAAAAACACTGTTGGTGTACGTGATACAATGCGAAAAGCACTGTTAGTGTGCGTGATTCAACGGGAATAGCACTGTTAGTGTACGTGATTCAATGAGAATAGCACTGTTAGTGTACGTGATTCAATGGGAATATCACTGTTAGTGTACGTGATTCAATGGGAATAGCACTGTTAGTGTACGTGGTTAAATGTGAATAGCACTGTTAGTGTACGTGATACAATTGGAATAACGCTGTTGGTGTAGGTGATAAATGGGAATAGCCCTGTTAGTGTACGTGATTCAATGGGAATAGCACTGTCAGTGTACGTGATACAATTGCAATAACGCTGTAGGTGTAGGTGATAAATGGGAATAGCACTGCTAATGTACGTGATTCAATGGGAATAGCACTGTTAATGTACGTGATATAATGGGAAATACACAGTTTGTTTACGTGATAAATGGGAATATCACTGTTAGTGTACGTGATTCAATGGGAAAGCACTGTTATTGTACGTGATTCAATGGGAATATCACTGTTAGTGTACGTGATTCAATGGGAATAGCACTGTTAGTGTACTTGATACAATGGGGAAAACCCTGTTTATTTACGTGATACAATAGGAATAGCACTGTTAGTGTAAGTTATTCAATGGGAATAGCACTGTTAGTGTACGTGATTCAATGGGAAAAACACTGTTAGTGTAGTGATACAATGGTTAAAACACTGTTTGTGTACGTGATACAATGGGAATAGCACTGTTAGTGTACGTGATTCAATGGGAAAAACTCTGTTAATGTACGTGCTTCAATGGGAATAGTATTGTTAGTGTACGTGATACGATGGGAATAGCACTGTTAGTGTACATGGTACACTAGGAGTAGCACTTTTATTGTACGTGGTACAGTGGGAATAATACTGTTAGTGTACTTGGTACAATGGGAATAACGCTGTTAGTGTAGTGATACAATTGGAATAACACTGTTGGTGTACATAATAAATGGGTATAACACTGTTAGTGTACGTTTTACAATGGGAATAGCACTGTTATTGTAATTGGTACATTGGGAAAGCACCGTTAGTGTACGTGGTAAGATGGGAATAGCACTGTTAGTTTACGTGATTCAATGGGAATGGCACTGTTAGTGTACGTGATGCAATTAAAAAAGCACTGTTTGTGTACATAGTACAATGCATTTTTTTGTTGGGTACTTAAATTTCGGTGAAATGTGAAGTTTTAACCTAAAGATATCCTTCGCTACCTGAACAGTAATACTGCCAATTCCACGCCAATTAAATTCAGGTTGAAATCTCCTTCCACTAAAAATGTTGCTATTTATCAACGAAATTGTGAAGTCGTCAGATGCTGGTTGCTGCAATCCATAACTCGTATTGCGATGGCAGTCCTGCGTATATGATTCCTGTTTACACTACCCGATACTTTTATCAAACCTCTGTTACAGCTATGAAATCTGCCAAATTTTCTAAATAACTTTATATAAAGGACAGTACGTACGGCACAGAAACACTTGGGTCTTCGTTTTAAATATCTATCAATATGGTGTAAGGAACATTGCTCTATTAATCGTTATATGGAGCAAATATTTACACGCTTTTTTCGGGAACTAGATATTTGTTGCTAAAACATTTGGTACATGTAGATACTAATGTTGTCTAAATCATTTACTATTATTGTAACATATCCAGGGCCATGACCCACAAACTCTACAGATTTCAAAAATATTAATATAACCTGTTGCTCCGAAGAAATATTTCACAAATTCTGAGATCTCTCAGTAGTACATGTAACTCTTTGTGAGAATGTGCTGATATCAGGTATGTTGAATAAGTGTATCTGATAGTAAACCCGTCTGATTTGTCTCTGGCATTTTTTTATGGTTAACTTTGGATCTGATTAGTGGAATCAGTCTCCAAGCCCGACACTCATAACTTAGTGTGATGAATTAAAAGAACTTTTGACTCTGTGTGTTCTTTAAGAACTATTACAATACATTATGTGGGGGAGAGGCAGTATATCTGTACGATATCATGTCCTCGGCTCCAGATTGCAATGGATGGGTAGTTTATGTGAAAGCCGCTGTAGTCACATGAACAAATACCTCGGTACTCATTTTATAGGAGTTTCTGTAGAAAACAGACCCGATCTGGAAACTTTGAAAATTAAAATACTTCTATTCGTGCCGAGGATACAACCCAGATTCCTCTCTCATCCTATCCATGTCGTATGCAATATGCTGACTGAAATATCCCTTTCACACAACAACAATAAGAAACACTTATAATTAGAGATTAAAATTAATTCTTATTTTTCGAGGCAAACAAAATTAGTAAATAATCCGTTAGTAGGTAGTTCTTGTGCCGTATAATATGCACGAACACTGCATAACTAATTCCAATCGGTTAATACGGTTTAGGAAGATATTTGCTACATATACACTTCTTTTCTCTGTAGACGAAATTGTAATGTGTAAATATGATTTCTCCTACCGTTGTTTGTATAAGTTTTGTAGTATTTTACACTGTAAATTTGTACATATGTGTATTCGTGACTTCTTGCTCCTCCTTTCGTCTTTATGACACACTAATTGATGCATGGAATATACATTTGTATGCATGTATGTGTGTATGTATGTATGTATATATATGTGTGCGTGTTTATGTATGTATGTATGTGTATATATATATATGTGTGTGTGTGTATGTATGTATGTATGTATTTTAAGGCTCAGAATAATATAAAGACAATGATAGAGCAAAACAAGGAACTCACAAAGAAAGACTGGTGGTACAGTTATCACGCTTCTCTAAGCGAATACAAGTTCTTCATAAATATCTGAATACGAAGTACTTACGAATATACAAGATATGGACGTACAAAAATTAAAAATATTTTTCTGTAATGTTGTTAACCAAAAACTGTCACGTCAGTTGAATTCGATATATGAAATCTGAAATTTATGGTATCAGTCCTTAAGATTAATTATCTTAGCAATTTGAAAGAGAGGCAATTCCTTGCTAGTTACTCGGAAAAACGAGAACCTTTTATTCCTTCAGTATTTGCTATATCACTCGTGTTTTACGGTGAGGGCTTCTTAGTAACAAGTAAAAACCATCAAGTGGAAAGCCACTTCCTTCCGGCTTTCGACAAATTATGAAATTATTAATCAATTATTCAATTTTGATTTTTCTGTACAGAACGCAAAGTGTTTCCTTGAGATACTTCGGGGCTCTCAGTGTCAGTAAAGTTTCGGGACGTCAGTGTTTTGATGATCTTTATCTGTTATTTCCATTATTCTCATATGTTTAAAGATACTGTATGACCATTAAGTAAGAAACGAACAGGAAGGTCATCATCATGCTGAAGTCCTTAGTTTTTTGAGTTGGAATTTTTCTCCTACCCAGATTTTGGCTAATGGCAGGACAAATAATTTTCATAATTTGTTCTTAATCTGATGTTTCGCGGACAAAAGAAGAAGTCACTAGAATTTTCTTAGATCTTGGAACTTCTGTAGAGACTACAGGCTATTTACAGCCCTCTATTATATCCGAAACTTTGCTTTTTGTCCACACTGTACATGTAGAGTGTAATTATCAAAATAAACACTTATTTATCGAGGCCTACGCAATTTCTATGAATTTCATAGTTTATAGAGGACACAAACATAAACCATAAGTTCTTCTTCCAAGCATGACAAATAATTAATGAAGTTCTTTTATGTAATTTAAATTATAAATAAGACAATATATCAGAAGTTAAGAAAAGTGAAGGAATTTCCATACATTGATGCCAGATTTCTGTTCCTGTGACGTGCATCGTGAGCAAAGCGTGAAGAAAGAATACCAACAAGATGCAAAATCATAGATGATTTATTGTCAATTGCAGATGTTCATTATTGACTACAGTCTCCACATGTTTCGGGCATCTTTATGCCCATCATCAGGAGAAAAGACCACGTGTTACTGCATATGGGGTATATTTGCTGGTAGTGTTG
>Ga0123357_10010773_pt1 | contig 11666 bp, 5 predicted proteins | sample TergutEmb28metaG_FD_89873 | JGI IMG/M metagenome (GOLD analysis project Ga0123357, IMG submission 89873) | Embiratermes neotenicus P4 segment gut microbial communities from Petit-Saut dam, French Guiana - Emb289 P4 | ecosystem: Host-associated > Arthropoda: Insects > Digestive system > Gut ...
GGTGGCGGACGCTTGTGAGTGCGGTAATGAACCTTCGGGTTCCGTGAAATGCGGGGAATTTCTTGACTAGCTGCAAACCAGTTAACTTCTCAAGAAGGACTCTGCACCATGGAGTAAGTATATACTCTCCGTTTCTTTCTCTTCAAAATGCAGTTTGTTTCATAATTCTAACGTATTGGTTCCTGTTTTATTCACATTTTATATACAGTGTGCTAAAATTAAAAAAAAAAATTCCGGCGCCAAACGGTTAATCCCCTCTAAGTCACCTGACTTTTGATGCAAAATGCAAGATGTTTCTTTAGTTGCCACCTCAGCAGTTCTCCAAATTAAGCATATAAAATTAAATTGTTAATGTGTTCCTGCAACACAAAGTAGAACACGAGAATACTATCTTCACAGTTGCCAGGTATCTACACATACATACCTTCCCGGAACACGAATAAAAAACTCCGGTTCTTGCTTGTACTTCGCCACAAAATGATCCTTCAGTTGAGTTATTCTATCAATATATAGTTTACTTCCTTGCAGCGGCAGTACCGGTGGATAATTATTTTTTATTCCATTGTCGGTTTCCTGATCCATGACTGCCTGAAATATCGGTAAAACTGTAACAAAAACGTCAGTCTGGTTCCAGCTGTTTATCGACGTGTATTTTGCTAACGAGTTGACCGTCTGTCCTGCCACGAAACACAACGGATGTCATTTAGGTTACCGACCCATGTTACGTACAATTTCATTTCCAAGTAGTCGGCTTATCAGTTTCATCAAGACATTGTGCAATGTTTACGAACCACTTAAACGTTTAGTGTCCCAACTGGCCCGACAGCACAGTTACCTGCCAACCAATCTCATCTATTTACTTCGCTCCTGCCACAGTTTTGCTGCAAACACAGAGTGCCAAACTTCCGACGAAAAATTAAGCCGGTATAGTACGAACTTCGCTCTCCAGACCTTGTTTACTCACCATGAGTTATAAGTTACAAGCTACGCTAGCACACATTAGGGAGGATGTAAACATCATCTTAACAGAGGCTCACTAACTGTCAAGCCTATATGGGCATTTATCTATATCAATTATTTCGCTTGTAGACGCAGACACGTTTCATTCCGCCGCCAGCGTTCCTCACGTGTTACAGCACACATGCTCAGTGATACCAACTTCGAAAATGTGAACAAAAATTATGCGAGGCGCCCAAGCCAAAATATCAGCTACATTAAATACTTTCTTATTTTCATACCTTCGCTGTACGGAATAAATACAATGAACACGTAAAACGAATGTCCTATTTGGCTCCCTTCCCTCTTGTCATCTCGGGAACTTCTGCACGAATTCTAATTTCTATCATCCGACTTTGAAAGTTTAATAGCGGCGCTTAATTGCTTAATGTCACGGTGCTATCATAAAGTCGAGTTGCTTTTGCATAAGAGGCGTAAACAAAGAATGAAGGTAAAGCTGTCTCTATGCAATGATGAAGGGATATTGCAGAGTAGGGGTATTCCTGCGCTCATTCTTAACCTTGCTGCTCAAAGCGATGAAAGGTCAGCTTAAAGCCCCAGCTGCTTTACTCCAAAGAGTCCCATTTATGCACTGGGCAGGAGGCTGCTGGTTTGGTTGCTGAAAAGTGGAGAGAAATTTATTTTCTGTGCAGGCTATCGAACCATCCTTTCTCTGTTGTCCAGCCCATAGCCAGTGTTACTGACTGAGCTATTTGGCTCCTAAATGAAGCATAACCAAATAATTATATGAGACTTTTATCAAGGACAGTGGAATGTCTTCTGCAGGAAGGATTGTAAAGAACTTTTAAATAAGTTTGCTTTCACAGCTACTCTAATCAGAAAGTGAAATACGTTATTTAAACACAAAATTGTGGTAATTGCATGACTGTGAAAATATAAACTTTTTTGTGTGTGTGACTGCAAAGAGTGCAGTGCTGTTGTCAAACACATCAAGTTAGGTCTGATTCTTCATATGAACATTTAAATTTCTGAAGCAGTATTCTCAGACTCCATTACACTAACTTACTCAATTTTAAGAATGAGAAAGCCTGTGTGCAAATACAGAGCTTCGAAACAAGCTTGCACAAAGAAACTCACATTAAATTGTGTTTGTTTGTTAGTTAGTTAGTTAGCATTATTTTTCATAGATCAATCAAAATACAATTCCATATGGATGTGGAAATAGTCACATATAAACAACACATAAATAAAAAAGTTATCAATAAATTCTACATAGAGAATATAAGTATAGTCAAATAAGTATACACACATACAGATTTTAACAAACAATAAAAATAACACAGAATAAATAATTTAATTATTAAAACAACAATATCAGCATTCATTAATTATTGATAAATTCCCTAAACTAGGAATGCTCAATAAGTCCTAGTCAAAATATTCTTGACTAATATAAAATGAACCTTCCAAAAGAAACCTTTTTAAGGTTGATTTCAATTTCCTTACATCACCAGATAAACTTTTTATCCCTGTAGGTAAACAACTGAAGACTTTGATTCCTGAATGATACACTCCGTTTTGTGATGAGGGCAAATACAGGTCTGAACAGTGCCTTGTATTAATAGAATGTACCACTGAATTGGATTTGAACATATTTATATTTTTAACTACAAAGAGTAATAAGGAGAGTATGTACTGTGAGTGTAGGAGAAGATATTTAATTTTTTAAACAACTCACGGCAAGATTCTCTGTTTCCAGCATTCATCATAATTTTTATTACTCTCTTCTGTAATTTAAAAATGGTATTACTGTAGGTAGAGTTACCCCCCAAAATTATACCATAAGATATGATGGAATGCACACTAGAGAAATAGATCATTCTTAGAGTCTCCGAGGGAATAAGAGACTTCAGAGACCTGATGACATAACAAGCTGAATTTAGTTTGGAAATAAGTTTGTCTGTATGTGATTTCCAAGATAGTGTACTGTCCAACGTCAAACCTAAAAAATTTGTATAGTATACATTATTAATTCAGTTCGTTTTATAACTTATATTCATGTTAACTGCATAATTAGTTTTTGACAGAAACTGCATATAATATGTGGCTATAGATAGACATTTATAAACTTTATGCTGTGCATACAATGTGGTTGGCCATCATAAATTTCTATTATCTTTTGCTTACATATATGTGGCAGATTACATTTTTTTTCTGTTCTGTTTGTGGTTACCTTTTCTTCTTTTGGTATGTACTGCTGCTTCATATTTCTTTACTTATTTCAATGCACTATCCCATTCATATTGCACTCACTGCTTTTATCAGGCTATTACACTGTTTATTTCGTTATGTTTTTGCTGTGTATATGTGCTGTGCTGGCTGCTCCTGTTTCACTACAACTTTCTGTGGTTATTGATTGTTGCTGCCTGGTCTCTTCTTGCTTGTGTGTGGACTGACTCTACACATGTGGGAAAAGCTAACATCCACCGAATAGGATGCAAGCATATGGTGGTAAAACATGTATGACCACATCATGTTTATTAAGAACAAAAAGGCAGTTGGGAAAATGCAGTAGAAATATATACTTATAAACATTCAGCAAGTCTCCATAGAATGTTCACTTAAATTCACCAACAAGTTTTTGTAAGGCAGTTTCCACATTTTTATATAAAACTTCCAAAAAATTAAAAAATAAAAAAAAATTCTGAGCAATGCTGACTGATGTCCACATATATAACTGTATATTTTCATGTTTGTTCATTGTGACTGAATTATTGACTACTGTTTGTCTTGTATAGATGAAATAATTTATGGCAGCCTGCAAAAGCTGGATGCTGCAAATGAAGTAACAATAATTTATTTTGGAAAAAGTTTTATTGTGCAGTTTATTATCCAGATAATACAATGTTAAGAAGAACAGGTCATATTTTCAGTTTTCTTCAGCATCATTAACTGGTTGCCATTTCTTTAAGGGAGGACATTTTTATGCTCTGGAGATACATATATGAAATGTCACAAAAATTTATCTCTATATGAAGAAGAAATAGCAACAACAGAAGCATAAAAAATCTCAATCCTCACTTTTATCAATACTTTTACCATCTTACATGACCTAACAAAATTAGTAAACTCAAAATATTATTCCTATTGCATTCAAACTTAACAGGTTCATAGGTAGTGCCAAGATAACCCATTAATTATTTCTGAATTATATTTGAGCAGCCAACCAAAAACTCCACATTTGACATTCTGGCTACATAATTACATAGTCCTGCCATAAGTTCTGTCCCAAATTTCATGTAGTCTGCAGCTGGAAACAATGAGGCAGAAGAGTTGAAAGGTTGGTTATTTTTGGACTAATGATCCTTCATGTACTTGTGCCAAGGCAGTTTGCTCACATCTCTCGCAGTGTTAACATGGAGTGGGGTTCGAAGGAAAAACCATGTGGCTGGGACTGCTCTTCACAAATGCGGAAAATCAGATTCTCAAATTTTCAAACTCTTGAAACCATTGAAAATTTCCTGAAATTTCATATATCGGGCAATTAAAAGTTGTAAGGAACTCTGGGGTGTCGAAGACAGGGCTCAGTTAGGATGCCTGAAAAGTGTGATGACCGAGGCTGCTATCAAAACAGTATGGGAGCGTATTCACTGAAATCTGCTCTCGAAACAGAAGATCATGTCCTGAGAGCTGAACATCTCGATCCAACCAAGTCATGCCTCACATCAGGGATGATCTACACATGACAGCGCACCTCCGCTCAAAGGAACACCTCCTTACTCTTGCTCTGAAGGAGATCTGATGGACAAGAGCACAGCGTCTCCTTCAGTGGCACGCTGAGAATGGGCACGAAAATATCCTCTTCATGGACGAGAAATTTTTCACCATCAAGTAGCAGTATAACAACCAGAATAACAAGATTTATGTTCAAACTTCCCTTGAGGTGCATTCTGAGGGTGCAGGGATGTCATCACCCTTCCTATGTCATGGTTTGGTGGGAGGTGTCCCATCAAAGGGTGACACATCTTCATTTTTGCAAGCAAGGGGTGAAACTGGTGTCTGAGTGTATCAAGAGGACATGCTACAAAGAGTTGTGAAACAGCTTAACATGACCCTCTTCAGTAGTCAAGAATGGATCTTCCAGCAGGACTCAGTTCCTGCCCAAAAGCCAAGATGATTCAGGAGTGGCTGCGGAGGAACGTTCTGGCCTTTATCAGTGCCAAGAATTGGCCCTCGGGGAGTCCAGACGTCAAACCCCGGGACTATAAACTGTGGGTTGTTTTGGAGGATATGGTTTGCCAAAAGTGTCACAACCATCTGGACAGTCTGAAGACATTCCTCGTGAAAGCAGCAGCACAGACCCCCTGGAGACAGTGCGTGCTGCGATAGCAGAGTGGCCAGAGTGTCTCAAGGCTTGTGTTGAGGCACAGGGTGGCCATTTTGAGTGGCATTATTATAAATAAAAACTTAAAACTATTGATAATAAATTATTTGTCTCGAAAAGTGGATGTTCTCTTTCATTTTCCTTCTAGGTCACAATATACTTGAGACAGAACTTATGGCAGGACTGTGTACAGTCATCCACTTCCCTAGTGATCAGTTCCATATCCCAAGGACTATGCAATAGGTTGAAATAAAGGGGTATTGATTCCTGACAGGGGCAGAAAGATTTTTCTTCTCTACAACATCTAAACTGTTTCTGAGGACCACCCATCCACCTGTCCAGTGTTCAGCAGGGTTTTCTTTCCAGGGGTAATGCATTTGCAGCATGGAGCACACCATGTACTATGGCCATCTAGTGCTGAGTTTGAGCATGCATTAGCCATAATTTCACTCCCCAGAATGTCTTCATGGCATGCTGCTTCATTCAGCACAGGGAAACTTCATAGCTGTATAAATATGCACCACCACAGGAAGCCTTTACAGCACTCCCCACAGGTTTTTGGGCATAGAATAATTATATTCCAAAGATGCTAGCCACAGCTGGAATGGGGGTTGATATGTTGATGCAGTCTACCAGCTTCCAGAGCTTAAGTTTCAAGTAAAACACCACTGATATGATTTTGAACTATTTCCATCCTCACAGCATCTAAAACATACTGCAAAACATTTCAAAAGCACACTGCTGTTATCTTCAAATGAAGGTGAAGGTGATGGCTAAGATAAATTTACAGGAATGTGTATAATGCTGCTCCCAGCAATGAGATGTGCAGACCCAAGTGCAAGTAGACTTATTGTGAAACTGCATTGTAAGCCCTCCATTTATAATGTGTGATCTTCATTCCCCAAGGGCTTGAACAGATAGTTAAATGTCTGCATAGTTCTGCAAGTCCACTTGTATTACTACACAGAACACACACAAGGAACAGAGTAATGTATTTCATGGAACATAAAATGAATTTTTGTGCCTGAAAAATACTGTATATAATTCTCATGCATCCTATGGTCTGAAGAAACATCAATGACCTTCACGGCAAGATTCTGCATGCATGACATGACATGACATTTCCTTGGAGGGTGAGAAACAAAGCTTCATTGTTGCTTACATTAATTGTTCAGGAGCAGGCAGTGATAATGAGTTTATTGAAAATACAATTATTCTCCTAATGGAATGTTTAGTAAACAGGCAAGGATGTCATATATGGTAGGCTTGAAATTAAATGTGATAAACCACATTAAACAACATGGTAACAGGGCAGCCAAATGGCATTGTGGTCCATCATCAGTCAATAAATTACATGCGAACTGAGAAGATGTGAGAAAGGACTATGAAAGGTACAGAAATATAAGCACCCTTGACATGTATTGCAAAACCTAGAAGCATAGGTGAAGAACTTTGTGACAGACTGGAAACACAATGGAATTTCTCTGTCTAACTGAAGAGAGAAGGTGAACATACACATGGAATCACTGATATTCGTGGGAAAGTTCTTGGTGTTGCAGATTTATGAAGAGGCATTTGACCAGGCACTAATGTTGCCAGCTGAGTTTGCAATTTCTTATTTGTTATTGTTTCTAGGAACAGATCATATATTGAGACTGGTCAGATTGGCAGCATGGATGATTTTTCTCTGATTGTTCGTGCTCTATCCCCCCCCCCAAAAAAAAAGAAGAAGAAGGGAAAAAAGCAGCATTTTGTTGAGTAATTGTGTGTGTGTGTGTGTGTATGTGAATTTGAGCTTAAAATGTGAAGTAAATATTTTTTCCCAAACTTTTCCTCTTAAAGTCTTGGTGTGTTTTATGGTCTGCAAAATACCATAACCAGACAACCTAATTTGAACTTGAGTACTGACTGTTTCAAGAACACCAATGTATTGATTATTCTGTCTGGTATTAAACACAGGCATAAATTTTCTTTCAGTTCAATAGACTCAAATCACTACATCATTGTAGCAGTGCGGACATATGTTTGTCCTTGGCTGTTAGCTTGAGAAAACCAGCAGTCTCTTCCACACCATTACTAGCACAAGTTCTGAGCTCATGTCATTGTTGCTGAACATTTTTCTATTATAGTGAAAGCTTAATACATGCAGTTAAAATGGAAAATTAATTTTCTTAATCTCTTAACATCAGCCTTAATCACATGATGATCTATGAAACAATATGTTAACAGAAACCCCAATATAGTATTGCCCAATACAGTGCCATCCTTCATTAATGTCCAGGAAGGTTTGTGAATAGAAATTTCCAATCAGACAGTATTTTGATTTACTGCTGCCCTGTAAATACCACCACAAATTGCAATGAACAAACAGTGGTGCTGTATCGGGGTTTAACAGCATTTACTGTTGCCAAGTCCTAGTGCACAGATTTCTGCAAAATATGGACATGAAATACTGAAGCAATGGCAGGCCAATGTTAGGGATATCCAAATTAGAAATACCTGGGGATACATACTGCCATGACAGACTGGAGCACTAAAACCAACTGTGATAAGGGACTAGCTAATTTGAGATACAGGAATAAGGTGATCAATTTATTATAACACAGAATCTTAACTCATTCCAACCCCATTTAATTCGGCTATGCATTTTATATTAAAAAGTACAACACCAATAACAGGTTTTAGGGGTAGTGCAAAAGTGTCATGACTGCATTAATACAATAGTCATTAATGCTTATCATTAAAACTTAGAGAAGGAATATCTTATGTAACAAAAACATACTTTTGTTTTATATTCACTATTAGCAGTAACACAGAATAGTAACCATCTTATATTTGATTTAGATAATTATCTTTCAAATTCGATTTGTCTCAGTAGCACAAAAGTCACAAAAATTGCAAAGCCTTCAGTAGAAAAAACATACAATAACAACTATTACCACAAATAGTGTAGACCTTTTATATAACACTCAAATACACATGTCTATTTCCTCAATATAACTTAAAGCAAATAAGAATTATCAACAGTGATTATTGTAGTATAGTAACATGTAACCAAGTTATCAAGATTCAGATAAAGATCTTATGTGCAAAATAAAATACACACAAAAAATAACATTTCTCAATTAACAACATTATAGTAAGAATGCATATTAAAGAACATATCTCCCATCCACTAGAACCTGAACCATGAAGAGATAAGATCCTTTTTGTCTTTTCTTTTTGTTTTGTATTTTATATATACTTGTTTGTAGAGATAAGCTGAGGCAGTGAAAGGTTGGTGGATTGACTACTTGTGGCAGTAGTCCTATTACAAGAGGCCCTCTTGCACTCCACGCATTTGCTTCTTTGATACTTTGATACACCCAACAGAAGAACAAGCCAATGGCTGACCAATGCAAACTAATCCATGTACATATGCTTCCTCTGACTTTTACAATCTGCCAAGGGCCGGAAAGTGAGCACCATTCTAAATCAATCACTTATCTCAGTTATAGCTTCTGTTCATACCATCAGCTATAAATAAGCATATCCCTTTACAAACAGTAACTCAGAAATATACATGCACTCACGCACACACACACCCACACGCGCGCGCACGCACACACACACACACATAAATTTTCTTTTTCCTTAAAATATTTAATGACCAGTGCTGAGAAAATGGAAATTCTTCAACATTTAGAATACTATTTCATCCATTATATGACATAAGATTATATCATAAAATCTCTCAGAGTATGTTAATAAAATGTGATGTATTTTTGTAGAACAACATAATTACTGCATATACACATCCTTCTTTCAGATTTTTAAATAATTATGTGCATCCATAGCTGACCAACACTACTTCTGTGGCAGTCTTTAAGTACGGCAAATAAAATTCTTTCTTTTTACTTTATACAATGACAACATAACACTCTAGTAACACAGGTTTATATCACTGGCAGTATATTCATTCAGAATTATTAAAATCCTTATAAATTAAGACACATACAAGAAATTATTAAAACCATAAAGACATTAGTTTTCAACAGAACTTTCAACATAAAATATCAGGAAAAAATACAAGTAACTTTCTAACAGACAGACATTTAAGACAGTGGTGCCAAATTTGTAACTGGAATGTCCCACAGAATTATTCTTTACATATGTTGAGTATCTTTCATAGGTTCTAAGTGCAGTTGTCACCATTTCATACAGTTAAGGCTGCAGCAAAACAACTTTTTGTAATGTAGGTACAGTTGAAACTATGGTAGTTACTGCAACTTCAGTACAGCAGAAGATGTGGAATAACGATGCATATATTTTATTTTAATATCTCTGTTATTAAGAAGAATATTTTTTACTTGATGGTACACAGTTCATAGATTTTGTCTTGACATAATCTGAAGTGCTGTTAATCATTTGGTACATAAAACTGTTTGCTTATATTGTACATTTCTCAGGAATGATACATGTCTATAAAAATGAGTGTTATTTAGAAACTGTCCATCACCTTTAATTTTTTCAAACAAAGTATTTTGGAACATGGTTCCTACTTTTGGGGTCCTTATAAGGAGCAGTTCTTAATCACTGGACAGAAAAAGAAGGCCTAAATCTGTCAACATCAGCAGGAGATAAGAACAGATAAACAGAATATAATTACTATACTTACTTTATGCTTAGCCATTCCTATCTCCCTCTTAAAATATCTGACTTTAACAAAATACATGGAGCATATCTGAAAATTCTGTACATACTTTGGGGTCAAGTTATGCATAATAGAACAACACAAAGGATATGTATGAACAATGATCTACCAAAGCTTCCTTTCAGTTGACAGCCCTGAAATAACTTAACAGCTAGTGACTGTGTGTTGCATTTATAAGAGGAGCTGAAAAGTCTATGTGATACACTACATGCTTTGACATGTCTGAACACATTAAAAAGTAACAAGGGTGTTGCAGGTAGCATAACAATCATTCACACAGTGCTTTCAAAGTTTCTACACCCCTACACAGAGATACATAAACAAGAGCTTTTAGTATACCATGGGTAGAAATCCAGGGGACTGAAATCAGGTGACTGTTGGAGCCATATGGTGGGTCATTTTACTACATTATTTAGGGCACCTTGCATGACAAGGCTAAAAGGATGTGGAGCTCCACTGTACATAAATCACACTCACTCTCTGATTACAAGTGGTGGGTCACCTAGTAGACAGGCAAAACACATCCCAAGAATGTTAGTATTTGTTACTTCTAAGCATCTATGCCAAATCTTGCAGAACTATGAAATCATCACTAACAATAAGTACTTGGCCAAACATTGATGATGAACTGCTGCTGGTGTCCATCATGGACTAGACAGTGAGTGTGTTCCTAATCTGTCAACAGTACAAGCAAAACAAAAAATTGGTCCACAAATTGTTGACTTTGACAAAATGCCTCTCATGCTGACAAACTGGCCAGCATTACAACTTGACTCAACATAGTATATATGAATATACAAGCTGCTCATGCAGGACCCTCCAGACAGTCTCCTGAGTGTCATATAACTCTGCCAGATTTTAGGATTCCCCTCTGTTCAGTGCAGGATATACTTCTGAAGATCAGGTGTCCGGATGATTCACTCTGTACTCCACTTGAGAGCAACATGCTGCAGTGTTGTTTTCTCACAGTGTAAATTATTAATGCAGTATTGAATCCTGATTCAAAGGTCAGGTCGAGCAGAACAGTACAATGCCACATGTGTACCCTTCTGTTAGCCCTGACCTCCAGATCAGGATTTACCACTAGATCAATGGCAGCAAATATTTGATGATTTGGCAACTGTCATCATGGAATTGCTGGTCTCAACTGCCATGGACAGTTTGTATAAACCTCACTCGCAACTTCGTACAAAATTTAAGTACTGTTTTGCTACACAGAATGCACCTGCACAAACTGTTCAGACCTTCTACACATAGTTTTACTAGAACATTTTTGGTGTCTATATATTCAGACCAGAACGGCTACTCTCAATGGGTCAGTGTGAGTGACAATTGGAAGCTTTCCTTCCTTGTTTCATGTGAAGACAGAAACAGCTTCAGCTTCTCAAATCATGTGTTTGAAAAAATTCAAGATAATGGACAGTGTAGTAATTATAGATATTTTGACGTTTTGCTGACCGTGCATCTCAGTAATTAACCAACTTGATGCACAAAATTTTTGTTTCACAATAAGTTTATTTCATGCCTCTACATGTTTCAAGCACATGTGCTCATCTTCAGAAGGTCAAAATTGCATTACACAGCCTCTGGTATCATCACACTGAAACAAGTGAGTGGTCTAAAATTACTAAA
>Ga0123357_10010774_pt1 | contig 11666 bp, 6 predicted proteins | sample TergutEmb28metaG_FD_89873 | JGI IMG/M metagenome (GOLD analysis project Ga0123357, IMG submission 89873) | Embiratermes neotenicus P4 segment gut microbial communities from Petit-Saut dam, French Guiana - Emb289 P4 | ecosystem: Host-associated > Arthropoda: Insects > Digestive system > Gut ...
ATAAATAAAAAAAAAAAAAAAAAAAAAAAAAAAAAAAAAAAAAAAAAAAAAAAGAAAAAAAAAAGAGAAAAAAAAAGAAAAAAGAAAGGGGGGGGGGGGGGGGGGGGGGGGGGGGCAACTGGAAAGAATTGTCACAATCACAAAAGTGTTAAAGAAAGGGTTAGTATGTGGTACATTTACCATCAGGACAATATAATGTGTGGTACACTTACCAGCAGGACAGTGGGTTCCATGAAGACATGAGTGGGTACCAGCAATAATCATACACCAGTCCACCCTCTATCACACGCAGGGCAGGCTGTAGCTCAGGTAACATCCTGTCTTTCTGCCAGCACTCCTGGCAGTGCAGGTCTGGTGGCAGATCAAAAATCCGTAACATATTGTCATCACTGTTTGTTAGGATACATGTACCATCCGGTGACCTGCAATGTGAAATCAAGTCGTCACAGTCAACAGTACCAGGCTAGGGTAGCGTAGCAAGTACAGTGACACACTATGGGCTGGGTGGTCCAGGAATCAAATTCTGGGGGAGGGGGAGATTTTCTGCACACATCCAGGCTGGCCCTGGGGCCCACACAGCCTCTTGCACAATGGGTGCCAGCTCCCCTTCCTGGGGGTCAAACAGCCAGGGCATGGTGTTGACCACCCACCCCATCTTACGCCGAGGTTAATGAAAGAGTAGAGCTATACCTCTACTCCCCCTCTGGGCCTTCGTGGCCTGTTCTAGGGCGAACTTTACCTTTAGATTTTACTCTCACCATTACTTTTACCTTTCTCTTTACTTTTACCACTAAACAGTACCAACACAATTGGTCTGTTACATTTTAGTTTATATGGTAATGGTGACAGTAACTCGGGTTACAACAAAAGACCGTGAATAAGGTATAAATGGGATTTTCAATCCGTGGCATATAAGCCAAATACAGCCCAACAGACTGTCCGCTGGGCCACAAGTGAACAACAGAACCAAACAGTCATGAATCTTACTTCTGTTAAGTTCAGCTTCACAAATATTTAGTTCAATCAGCTGTCACAGAGAGCTGAGAAAAGATGGACCTCCAGCTTGGAGGTTGGGCAAGGAGTTGACAACTCTTTATCATAAGAAACCAGCACATTATGTAATGCTACATTCATTCCTTGGACTTGGACATACTTTTGGAATGACCTATGCAATGGATCTTTTGTCTTCTTATATGCTATCTAAAAATATGAAGATTAAAATACACAGAAACTCTAATTTTGCCTGTTTTATATGGGAATGAAATTTATTCTCCACATTAAGGGAAAAAACAGAATGAGTGTGACTTGAAAACAGGGTGCTAAGGGGAATATTTGGATGAAAGAGGGAGGAAGTGATAGGATGCTGGAGAAAACTATAATGAGGAGCGTCATGATTTGTACTGTTGACCAGATATTATTAGGGTGAGTAAGGCAAGGGGCAAGGGGAAAGGATGCTGTTCAGGGAGCCAAAGGTCTCGATGGACAGTCTGTGAGATCTCGTATACAGTGAATGAAAGATAAGTAATTCCTGATTTGTTTGAATTTAATGTCTGCAGTGTGATCAATTTTTAACAATATTTGTGCTTGTAGTAATTATCATTTCAGACACAATAAATGGGAAATACTAAGAAACGGCTTTCAATAAGAGTTGGTTTTAAAAAATGGATATTCTGCAGTTGCAATCCTAAGATGATTATCATGGGTGGGCATGTGATATACACAGGAGAAAAGATAAGCATGTGGCATTTTGAAGGGGAATGTGATATAAAGAGGCCATTTGGAAGACCTAGCCACAGATGAAATATTAAAGAAATTATATAGGAGCCCATGAACTGGATTAATCTAGGGACACATGGTAGGCTTTTGTTAAATCAGTAATGGAACTTAGGGTTCTGTAAAATGTAGATGATTTATTGACTATGTTAGGACCTAGTAGCTGCTCAAGTACTCTGCTCCAGGACATTCATTCTGCAAACATCACAAACCAATTTAAAGTCTAATTGTACATATAAGAATTATACTGGTGTAACAAATATTAGAACCACAGACACTGGTCCACATAATCTGTGGATCTTCCCAGGCCAACTAACTGGCTCCACAGTAGAACGCAGTACAATTAAAAGGCCCCAACATACTTAGTATAAGGAACATAATGTACAAAGGACATACAATTTAATTGGACTGATACATTATGGGACAGAATATTTTAATGGTGAAGTGCATAAAATGCAACATATTACTCTACAAATTATGGTTGTTGCAATGAATAAACTGTTTCATCATGATAGGGGTTAGTATAATGAAAACATAAGGGTAAAGTTGTCACTGTGCATGCCAAGAAGGATACAGGGGGAGTACAGGTACATCAGCACTAATTATATTACTGACCCAGCCAGCTACTTTACCCTTAGGGAACAAGCCCATGGTACCCACTGAATATGAGGCACAGTTGCACTGCATAATAAGTTATGCAGTAAATTAGATTTTGAACTCATGACCACGTATTCCAAATACACAAACAGTATTCACTGGGGCTGCAAACTTTTCCATTAGTAAATGTGTTTCCCAATACATGTACATCATGTGGTGCTTAATGCGCTACAAACTGGAAGGTCGCAGTTTTGATTCCCGATGGTGTCAATGGAGCTATTCATTGACATAATCCTTCTGGCCGCACTAGGGCCTTGGGGTCGACTCAGCCACTAACAGAAATGAGTACCTAGAATATTTCCTGGGGGTAAAGGCAGCTAGTGCATCGGGCTGAAAACCTTACCACCTTCATGTACCGAGTGTCATGAAATCTGGGCACCTCAACCTCCTGGAACCCTCAGGGCCTGTCCAGGCTTGTTCAGGGATTGCTTTACCTTTACTTCCAGTATGTGATACTTTGCTGCTGGGTTAGTGGTGCCTCCAGTTCTGAAGGCATGTAGTGTGTTCATCTGCTGGGGTTGAGGGATCTATACATGTCAGGGAACAGTCACCAACCGACACTGCATCTTATTCCAGAAAACCTGAATCCTCAACAAAACCACTGTGAAAAATTAAAATCTTTCACAACTGTTATAATTATGTATATCTACCATTTACATCCCCTCATGCATATATCTTCCTTCTTCTGAAACTCCTTCCAGGCATTAGTTATTTCACTGCTGTTTTCAAACTTGTATTCTTGTACAGAATAAGTAGTTCGTGGATCAGTTGCTGTGCAAATACTTTCACGTGCTGCGTCTTCAGTTGCTGTAGTATCAGTGTCTTCAAATTGTGTGACAGTATGGGAATCTGCATCCTTGTCTGTCGTTCCTGTTATGGGTACACTCCCTGTAGGAATTTCTTCTGGAGCAGGATTTACTTCAGCATTTAAGTTCAGCTCATTATATTCATGGTCATTCCCATGCAGATGCTTCGCCGTCGTGTCAGTCTCATTACAAATTTCACGTTCTTTCGTTAATGAAGTATCACTCAGATTTAAAGTATTTTCATTATCGCATATGTGTATGCTGCTTTGTTCAGTTCCTGTAATTGGGTCGGACAGTGCTAACTGAACAGGGGGAGAACCGAGTTCTTCGCACGGAATAGCACTACTAGCCCACTTTCCATCACTGCATTCAGATTCAACCATGATGTATTACAGAATGTTAATAACGTTTGTTTATACCTACGTTATCCTACCTTCACACCACATAACCTCAAATATTATTGTTTAGTAAGGTCTTTCGTAATAGAACAGAATATGATTTCTTCTTTATCAGGACTTCTGTGTCACAGCAGTCGGATAATTCAGTTACAATGATGCTAACATAAAATGTTCATAACACAAGTTTTCAGCACAGTAACGAACTGGGGACGAAAGCACTGTTCACATTCGAAAACAAGCATGGATCGAGTATACTCTTCAGGCGCGTTTGAAGCGCCAAAGTCATATTAAATGACGGTGTGGTTTACAAATTAACTTGCGTTCCAATAGAAAGTGGATTTGAATGCATTAGCGTGGTTCAAATTCAGTGCCGCGGTTATAATTCCGAAGTTGGTGTGAATTTTAGCTAGTGTTTGCTACTCTAAATCGAAGCGTTTTAGGTCCCTGTCTCTGCCTCTCAAGGCTACATTAAGTGGAGCACAGCTGTTATAGGGCTCCTGGTCTATATCTGACTTTCAAACAAGTTGCGTAGCGTTCAGATAGCCTACAGTGGCTAGGCTATACGCTGGATAATCGAGAAATTGTGGTTCGATTCCCGGCATGGACAGGAAACATCTTTCTTTTCCAGAGCGTCCAGATAGACTGTGGGGCTCACCTAGCCTCCGAGACAGTGGGCACTGGCGTCTCTCTGCGGCAATGTAGCGGTCGTCGTGCGAGACTTACCACGCACCCCTGCCTGGTGCCAGGATTAAGAATGAGTAACTGTGTACGTCTACTACCTCGAATACAGTCATGCCGTGCACAGGGTCAACACCTTTTTTACCTCTCTCTAAAATTTATTTGGTGAGGTTTCAGACCGACAGGGGTGACTGTAAAAATGACTCTTCTGGGATGAGACACATTTCTTCCCTAGTCCATTGCTGCTTTACGTGCTCTTGTGCTCTGAAGTACAGAAGTAATGGTGAAGTGGGGGACTGGAGGTACTGCTCCAGACATTTTTACCTCAACATTGAATGGAGGTGAGTGATTTGCTTCACACCTGGGCCACTTGATTGATTGATTGATTGATTGACTTTACCCACATGAGCCATTGAATATGAGTCTGGCTGGGGTCAGGAGACCAACCTTGAATGGGTGAATTCCACGCGTGTTGTTATTTAACTTGTGTATACTGCTTCCAGATTTGCCATTGTCTTGAGTGCTGTTGCCGATACATATGTCCATATTCAGCCAAATCTGACCATAAAGACTAAGATAAATTTCAGCTGAAGAAGCTTCAAAGTTGTCATTGCCACTTCTTGCCCCCACAGCCGCTTGTTTAGTTTACATTAGTTTAGTTTGTTTATTAATTCAGTCTACTTAGTGATCCATGTGATATTGTACATATCAAATTCAATTTACAACTTAATATATCATGTCAGAATCATGTACAAGGTATATATGACAAAGACTCAATTCATACCTCAGCATTAAAACAATAAAGTACAGTATGCTATAATGCAATGTGAAATATCAGTACTAACTACAACAGAGAGGTGTGACAACTTACCTTATTGTAGAATCTAGTTTCAGAAGTCACTGTGCAGTACATTATAATCCTAGAATACATGTCTAGAAGATGTATATGCACTAACAACACTAGTTATTCAAATTAACCTTCTTTGTGGTTTAAACATGCTTAACATTGTTCACAGAAAATATGCTAAGATGGCAATTCCTGTAACGAGTAATTTCTAAACATTGTTACTCCCTCCTCTACAAAACTTCATTATTTTGTTTTTCTTTACTTAGAGTAAGTTCATTTTTGTTCACCCAGGGATCAGGTCATCTGTATTGTTTTGTAGGTCACTTCTTCTGTGGTAACAATGACCATATTTTCTATACACTCACATACAAATGTGTACATATGTGTGGGGTGTATCTTTGTGTTGCTGTTTGAATCTTGGAGGTAGTGACACAATGTTCAATAACACTGTCCATCAGAGGCTTACTTTGTGGAACATGTCTGCACAAGAGCTGAAAAGTTCTGTGTACCATTTTTAGTTTATATCATGATGCACACCAGTAATTTCAATTACAAGGGCTGGTGGATTACCCCCTCTTTCCATTCTTCACCCTACTTATGAGTGTGACTCTGGTGACATCAAAAGCTTTGGTGAAGCCTATAAATGTTTCTTGTAATTCTCCCTGCATCAGAAGGAGCCTAACTATGTCATTATGGGAATTATACTTGCATGTGGAATGTGTCTGCTGGACATAAAATCAAACTGCTGTTTGAGAATTTTTTCAGTGACTTTAGCAAACATTTATTATTCTTGTGAAAATCTTCAGAGGGGTTTCCAATAGGTTTTAATTTCTTGAACCACAGTTTTGATTTTGGCAGAAGTTGCAAGATCACACAACCTCAGTGAAGGGTACGATGTGCTGTATAAAATATATGGGGCTGGGGCCCATGTTAACTGAAATAATCGTGTGTCATTAGGTTTAGTCTTCATTAGGATAAAAGCCTTCACTCTCCAAAATCTCTAGAAGTTCTATTAGGTGCCATGCTTTGCAGTGCAGTGTGCATGTACACTGCACTGTTGAGTTATGTAGGGTCACTGTGGCTTCCTGGCCCCTGCTGTATGTAACACTTACTTTCCAATAAATATTCCCAGCCTGGCTCATGGACTGGCATTTTAGTCTGCCATCAGCATCATATATAAACTCACAAGTGAATACATACTAATGTTACACAGCAACCTTCTGCATCCACAGATCATCTGGCAGTAGATCCCTTCAAACATTGGACTGTATCTACAGGTTACACTGCCTCACATCCCAGGAGTACCAATCTTCATTTTATATCTCACACCCCAGTCCATGCACAGTGACATTCACTTAGAGTCATGCTGAACATCTAAACCTTGGATCTAAACCCCATTAAAAACTGGAAAGAAATCCCCTATCATTTGGTGTTTTGATACTACATTTTATGAAAATTGATACTTTGTGTTTCTATTTTTATCCATTTTTAATACAGCTTTATACTTTTGTAAAAAAAATAAAAAGCAATCCCACTACAGCCCCGAGGTGCCCAGAGGGTTCCAGGAAGTTAAAGTTTCCAGATTACGTGACAGTGGCCCAGGATGGTGGTAAGGTTGTCAGCCTTATGCATCGGCCACTTTTTACCCCCAGGAAATACTCCTGGTACTCATTTCTGTTAGAGGCTGAGTCGACCTCAGGGCCATAGTGCGATCGGAAGGATTATGTCCATGAAAAATTCCAGTGACACCAGCTGGGATTGAACCAGCAACCTTCCAATTTATAGCACAGCACCTTAACCACTGTGCTACCACGGTCCCCTTTATATTTTTATATTAACACTAATTTGTATAAATATTTTACCACTTATATTTGACGACTGTATAGCACACTGCACATATCTTCCACACTTGTAGCTACTTGAGGATGGCTGTAGTTTACAGCTGAAACATGTGGGAGCATTTTAAAAACAGTTGTGCAATTAGCTGGGAATAAACTTAAATGTATATGACACACTTTGAACTTCTAGTGCATTACACTGCCTCTGGAGGATGAAATGAGCAAGTGCTGGCAACTATATACACTGTCTCCTAATCATTTTCAATGCCCTTGAGATACAAGACACATCTACTTGTGCAAAATCATACAAATTTCGGACTACCAACATACAGAATTTTAAAATTCATGCAATGTGACTGTGATTATGTTGTACATTTGGTACAACTTTAATTATCACACTAACTAATGCACTTACATAAAATTTCACATTAAAACATTTAAAATTGCTCCAACATGTTTCAATCCTAAGATCATCCTCAGGGAGCTACGTTGTTCCTTGCTAAAGTCATTCTAAAAACACTCATTAATTAATTCCTTTATATTGATAGGGTGCTGTGGCAGCATGTCGTGTTGTGTAAGGGTACGTGGTTGAGAATGCGCCTGACTATAGGTGCGCGTAGTGTGTTACGTTCTCTCGCAACATAACACACTGTGCACACCTATAGTCAGGCACATTCTCAACCATGTACCCTTACACAACATGACATGCTGCCACAGCACCCTATCAGTATAAAGGAATTAAATAATGAGTGTTTTTAGAATGACTTTAGCAAGGAAAAATGTAGCTCCCTGAGGATAATCTTAAGATTGAAACATGTTGGTGCAATTTTAAATGTTTTAATGTGAAATTGTATGTAAGTGCATTTGTTGATGTGATAATTAAAGTGATTCTACAAAATGCACGGTGCAACAATAAAGATTTGGTACAACAGTTTATGATTTGTAGTGTGAAAGTGAAACAGAAGTATTGAAGGTTTGAGGTTCTCACAGCCATGTTGCTGAAGACTCCATCTTCTGAGATGTGGCACTGTGTTGTATCGTCCAATGAGCCAGTGTCACATCCCAAAAGACTTTAATCAAGTGACACAAAAGGAACTTACTGCCAATGCAACAAGATGACCATGTGTATAGCAACACCATTAGCTGTGCCATGACCCCAGTCTCCATATGCTGACCCTTTCATTATTGCCTCAGTCTATCCTCCTCTCTCGCTACAACTGGCAAGCCATTTTTGCAGCCATTCTAGATATCAGCCAGGATATTGAACTCCCACAATTTTTATTGTTGTGGTTCATTAATAATTGTGCTGCAGTGCTACTGGTTGCACAAGGTATGGAATTTTTAGGACAATGATGAATTGTAAGTCAAAGAAATATGGAACAGGTTATTGATACTGTCCCATTTGAAATTGAAAACATTCAAAAAGCAGTGAGAAAATCTCAGTTAAGATAGCTCATCACCTGGCTGATTATCACAACAATGATAAAATGGCAAGAACAAGAAGTGTTCTGGTGGAAGTTGTTCCCATGCATGCCATGAATACAAATAGGGAGAGTAGAGGCGTATTGCCACTCGTTCTTAGCCAAACCCCAGATTATCCAGTCCATTGTCTGGTCACTATACCAACTGAGCTATCCCAGTTCCAGGTGTTTAGTGTTTGCATTACACTTACCATCTGCCTGTTTTGTGTGCCATGTGTTGTGAACTGGGTGGCGAAGAAGAGCTGTGTGGTAAGACAATAATAGCAGCTTGGAAGCAGTTTCTGCGGCAAGCTGAGGAATTGTAGGAAAGTTAGAAACACTGAAAATAGAAGGAGTGTATTTCTGCTTTATGGAGTAAGAAACTGTTTAAAGGGACCAAGGTTTCTGACAATGGTACAGATGGAAAAACACAGCCCCCTAAGACAAGGTACAATGTGCATGTCAACAACTGAAGAGTGAGAGGACCACTTGAATTATCAACTTTTATAATATATCAGTCACATTTATTCCATTTATTTTACAGAGATAAGTTTTCTGCACATAGTGAAAGATAGTAGCAGTTCATGGGTTGACAGCTAGTGGTTGTGTCCCATAAATGGCTTCACCAAGTCTCTTGAGTTAAGAATCACTGTTACTACAATCTGCTAGCATGAGTAAGCCTATGACATGCAGAATTAAGGCACTTTGTCTATCACCACTCATTTCACATGTGTTATATCACCTGCCTGCAGGATAGTTTTCATGTGAGTAAACTATTCTATGCTCCCACACTTGTTACAGTATAAACACATAAATATGCTTTGACAAATTTGCATCCCAGCTGGATGTCACCAACTGTCTTCGTGTGTGTGTGTGCCCACTTGCTGTTGTACTCTAGAGAGATGTCTTCACTTTCATTTTGTCAATCCCATAAAATATACAGGCTTAGATTTGCTGTGAGCATTTTACTTTTGTGCATAACTTAACAAGCTTTGTGTGCAGGTGGAACTTTGCATTGTGTCTAATATTTCAGGGATACACCCTTTGCCTGAGGCTGCGCTGTGAGTGGGTTATATCTAGAGAACTAACCAACTGTTAAATTACACATCTCTCAAGTGCATGGTGTTGTTGTATGCATTTTCATCTCTTCTGTGTGAGATTTGAACTTGAATTCTTCAGACTGCAGGAAAAACTGTATTAGCAAATGTTTTCTTATCTTGTAGAAGAAATTCTTGTGTGAAGATAAACAGGATTTTGATATTGCATGAGGGCAAAGGACCTGCGGTCTGCCATCTGCCTAAGTAATGACTTGAAGACAAAATGCATGCTTTTCTCATAACTTTTCTTTTGGATATTTAGTAATTCTGGGATGTGATGCTGTGTCATTGGTGTATATAACCAAACATTTCAAATGATCACAGCAATTTCATTTTCAAAACATGTGGAACTATATATCCAACAGCATGCTAGTACATACAAGCAGGCATGAATCTTCAGCAACACCACTTTGAGAATCTCGAAGCTGGTAACTTTTCTTGTCATATCCGTAACTTAACCTGTTATAAAGGCTATCATGAAGGTTGAACACATTTAGGATTACCGGCCTTCTAGATTTTATCTATAGAGTCATATTTCAAACAGAACACTTTTCTGAAGCTGGAGCTGTTCCTGTTCTCAGGTGAAAGCCTGGGAGGAGGGGTGGGGATACATAATGAGTTGGGTCTAAGAGAAAGAGCTGTTGTTAGTGAACAGCCTGATTCCATCAGTAACTGGCCTGAATGTTGAAAATTAAATTTACTCAGACCTTTAATCATAGCAATATTCTTATCAGACACATCTCCTCCTCCTCCTCCTCCTCCTCCTCCTCCTTTTTCTTTTTTAATTTTAACTTTTTTAATGTCATTTCACCATCCATCATTACAACATACCCAAACCTCTACATACTTTATTTACAGTACAATACCTGGAGATTTAAATTACCATAAATTTCTGATTCTGTTTTGTTTTCTAATAGCTATTTTCATAAGTTGGTTCGTGTACTTTTCACAGGATTTTCAGATATAACTCAGACATTATAACTGAAGGCATGTTTAAAGTAATAATTGTCAATAATCATTTAGCTTGTCACTAATTGTCATTACTCATTTATCTCGTGCAGTGACCATATCAATTTTATCTAACAGACTTACTCAGAAAGTGCCCCTTATCTATTCGTGTGGTGGTGAAACCAGAACCAGCTTCTGAGTGCTAACTACTATTGCAGTAAAGCTCTTGTTTTGCATTTGGCCCATGTGCCATTTGTCACTTTCATCTATACTGTAAGCAGAAGAAATCTATAAATGTTATCAAATTCTTGCTCCTGTTTAGAATATGAATTCTCTCAGCATTTCAATATGAAGGTCTGACATGGTTGACAAAGACTGTGTACAGTGTCTCTATTTTGTCCCTTCTCTGAGGATGGCAGTTTTATAATGTAGGAAGCCTTCATCTGCCAGGCCATCCTATGACATCTATGCTGCTGAGAACAAATATGGAAGAGATGTGTAAAAGCATCAATTACAGCAGAAACTTGGGTAGGGTGCTTGCTGTGGGGGTCTAGTTTCAACCTTACCACAATCCACGTGGGTTATGGTCTAATATGTTGGGTATGTCTCTGAAATTCTCAGACTTACTCTACCATTCTGTGGATGACAGTGCAGATGTCATGGCCTCAGACCTCAGATGGAACTGTCATGTGGGTAACGAAGCCTCCATTTACATTTTACAAGGTGCTGAGGCAAATGTTGGCAGTGAAGTGTAAGAAAGTGATACAAAGATAGTGAAATCTGTATAATAAAGACATCCTTGACTTATACTGTTCACAAATGCGTTTAGATTTATAAAATGTGGTATGACATTGCCAGGACATGCAGTATGCTTCTGGGAGACAAAAAGTGCATAAAGGGTTTGGTAGGGCAATGCAAAGGGAAAAGATCATTTGGAAGACTAGGAAGAAGTTGGAGGCAAATTTTTACTTTTACCACTCTTGTATTTATGGCATATCTAATTTATATTAAAACACAATATTAAAATGGTCTTAAGAATCTGGATAGGAGGGTTTGAACTGAATACAGGGTTTTTCACAAGTCCGTGAAACATGTTAGAAAACTGGTTGATGCCACAGTTGAATGAAGACAGTAATGATTACATCTTTCAACAAGATGGCTCTC
>Ga0123357_10010777_pt1 | contig 11664 bp, 5 predicted proteins | sample TergutEmb28metaG_FD_89873 | JGI IMG/M metagenome (GOLD analysis project Ga0123357, IMG submission 89873) | Embiratermes neotenicus P4 segment gut microbial communities from Petit-Saut dam, French Guiana - Emb289 P4 | ecosystem: Host-associated > Arthropoda: Insects > Digestive system > Gut ...
AGAAAGAAAGAAAGAAAGAAAGAAAGAAAGAAAGAAAGAAAGAAAGAAAGAAGCAGCTATTTCCTGACTTGAGAGGGAAACAAGGTCTCAGCAGTGGTGGGTATGCTCCCAACAGCTGAACAGAAATGGTTAATTCTCTGTCTCGCAGATAAACTGAGCTATGCTAACTGAACAACAGCCTCTTCATGATCTTGTTAGATAACATAACACACATAACATATCAATAAAATTTCTTCTCATACAAATTTACTAACGTTTCTGAGGAAGTTATGAGAATATATAATATTTATTTTGTTCAATGTGAAATCAATAATAACCTGCCCTGCAGTACACATCACACTAATGTTGAGATCACCCTCCATGGTTTCATAATATCACAACAACTTATCGGAATGTTGGAAACATTTAGAACGCCATAATAAACACACATACACTGTGGCACCTTCTTACACAGTGTAATTATAAGGGAACAACCAATGTTTGGACAGTGATCTGAAAACCACTTCTATCAGAGGCTCATTAAACAATTATCATCTTCGTTTTCAAGACTATGGTTAAGGTACCATCCATTTTTCAACCATACAGAGTCCTTAGTAGACATGGCTATTGCCTGAACAGATGGCATGGTTCAACCACTGTGACCAGAGACCCTCAAACAGCAAATCTCAAGATTGGCCTTCATAATACAAATACAGGAAGGTGTTTGACTTGTTATAAATGAAGTTTAATTTCAATTTCAGCACATATGCACATAATCTTCTACACACTAAATGAATGAAGATTCTTTTTATATTGGAGGATCAGTTACAAAAAGCTGAATATGGTCACAGAATCTTTGTTCACTAATGCAGTTACATACCATTTTTGTTAATTGATGCAGCCACAGAGTTCTTTTTATGTGTGTGTGTGTGTGAATCAATGGTCTCAACTATGTTGAACCAACACCATAGCAACAAATTCAAGTCATACAGAAGTTATAACAATATCTAAAGGCTTTGGTGAGAAACCATTTTGTAATACCACTGTTTCTGTCTTTAAAAAGAGCTAATAATCAATATGTTTACAATTAAACTACCATGTGTAAATGCAACACACTTCCAAATCTTTGCACAAGGGAAAATACACGTGACCAGCAAGCACATGTCACACATCAACACTAAAAACATTTCTTGAGAATCTGCACATGTAGGGCGAGCACATGTAAACACACACAACATTATCTTCAGCTTCTCTTCTGCATTTGTTCACTAGGTTTACAATTTTCAATATAAATACAGAATTTATGAGGCAGTGTTAATGCAGTGTTGCTATGCACAAAGTCATATCTCTGTTACTTCCATTTACATGTTTCCAAATTGGTGACTTCTTGTGTTCCTGAGACTGAAGACACAGAGGATCAAGGACAAAACCACTGTCACATGCAAGACACATCAGTTTTATTCAAATAATGCAGAAAAGCCCAATGATTGAAATTTCTAAAGCCAAACAGTGAAAGAAATCCTCATAAAACAATAATACTGGAAATGGGATACAAAAGAGAATGGGGTTCCTTATACAACTGTGGATTCTGTCTATGTGTGTTCCTGTTATTAAATTTTCTGTAAGCAGATAACTTGCATGAAACTCAGATGGCTTCAGCACCATTTTAGGTCATTCAGATAACATTTTTCATTACAAATTCTACCTTTGCAATAACAAACCCGACACAAGAACACAGCATATTCATATAACTGTTATTAACAAAAATTTTTCACCCTTAGTACAAACCCCTCTATGTTATGGAACAGAGACTTCACAGTGATTTCACAGTGACTGGCACAGGTGGGTTAGACGTAAAGTGTTCCCTGAATCTTGCCTTTAAAAACAGACACATAATTTCTGAGAACCCATACTTATGAAATGTCCATTGGAGTGGGCTGAACAGTGTCAGGTGGAATCATAGAAATGTCCTTGAGCCTCAATATCCTCAAGTGTTTCACTTCATCAGACAGAGACTTCCACAAAAAGAAAAAATATCATAATACTACAAATGAGTGTGTTACACACTGCTTCTTATTTTACACTAAAACTAAACAAACAAGCCTCATGCAGATCAGCAGGAGATACAACTGTGAGTTTAGCTGCCATAATAGAAACTGTGTAAGCGAACTGATATACTGCACTCAGCGTTCATTGTGCACATTAAAACATTACGATTTATATGAAGTCTTGTTCTTGTAACATGACAGGTCACTTCACAACAATAAGAACTGAGATTACATGTCCTTTCTCAGAAGGATCCTGAATATTTGAGATTCAGTGTATTTCAAAACAGTGACAAACATCTGCTAAAAGACAACTGATTTTGTAACCCACTATCAACACAACTGCATCATGATATATCCAGAATCCAATATGCTCGGCACTTCCAGTTAAGTAATATATTGGTTATTCATACTTTAGTTTGTAAACTATAGTAAGTAACATATTCTCTGCCTCTAAGACATGCAAGTCCCTGCAGCACATAAAAGGCGACTTAAAAGATACTTCAACAGTTGTCATCTGACACAACTCTTCACAGATAATAATACAAGCTTTGTGATATTGAAATATGTCCACATATCTGACAAATGTGCAGAAGCATTTGTTTTTTAAATTAAATATGTTTGGCATGGTTACTTGGCCACTAGACTTAAACTGGTATGGACATACCTGGCAGTGAATGTCTTAACTTGTAACTCCCTTCTGAAGGACAGAGTAACCAAACTGTAAACTCAATAATTAAAATACAATAACAACTGTAAGACAAGAATCAGTAACTTAAAGATCAGTATTAATTAATATGCTTCATCAAAATTCAGAATACAGGATTTGTTTTTATTACAGTATACATACCTGTAGACACTTGAACTAAATCTATATTATCTACTGCCTTTTAACTGGTTTTGAGAGCTCTACTCAATTATGTATGATTATAGGTTACAAAATCAGTATGTCATCATGCTAAAATCCACTGCTTTCACCATAAGTTTGAAAGCACATTTTTTAAACAGGTGTGTCCTTGTCACTCTTCTTTGTGTCCTGTGGACTGTTGCCATTGATATATTCAGTGCTGACATTGTGATTCACCGATGGGTTTTCCATCCCCCCCTCCCCTTCTGTGTGGTGGCCTGATTTAGTTTTCTCAGTATGGACAGGTTGCTGATTCTCAGGATCAATATGAGCCTCACTGCTTGAGTGACTTGTGCCGCTGCGACCAGCACCACCTGCTGCAAGAAACAACAACCACACACACGGTGAAGGCAAGTGATGAGATTCGTCCATTTACATTTTGTTACAAATGTAGGGAAGATTGTATATTCCATGTATACATAATATACAGTAATTCTCACAAGCATGATTTCAGTGTGTGCCATAGAACTAACAAAGTTCTAAAAATGGGCAGGCATACTGCCCTAAACTTATGTTCACACTTGTGTAAAGTTGATTTCTAGAAGATGGGTTTTTTTATTATTATTATGCATGCCCCATTACACTAGGTAATACTACATGCTTAGAAGATGGGGTGCTACTGCAATAAACATTTATATGTAATTATTGACACAGTTTGTACCTGTGTAAGTCACAGATTTAATTGTGGTAACTATACAACAGATAAAGCAGAGGGTCACATATTTCTTTTTCTTCAAACAAAAAAACCACTATTCAAAAACTTTTACAATATATGCAATATGCAAATCTTCCCCACCAAATTATACGTGACTTTTCAGCGTCCATCATTTGTACAGAAATTCCAAGTTAATGCTAATTAAAAAAATTGCTATATAAAGTTTATGATATGTGTGTGTGTGTGTGTGTGTGTGTATCTGTGTGTGTCCTGGTAAGAACATTTACTCTGAGAAGAGCTCATTCATGTGAATTACATAGCAATTAACAAACTTTTGAACTGGGGACAGGAATATGACAAAATCATGCACTTAACAGAAACGAGGAACACTGGCATTGCAAGATGCTGGGTCCATTGTAAACATAGACACAAAAGAGATGTTACTCCACCAGTAGGGGTAGAAAGGATATATAAGCACTTGCCTTCGCCGAATATTGGTTCTTGCTTCTCCATAACAGCAAACGCACAAGCAGAACAAAAGGCAATCATAACAAGCAATAACCTACATGGTATGTAGGGCATGCTTAAAGCTACAAATTGTTTCACTGGGCCATACTTATACTACAGTAATACACACATGCTTTGACAGAATAACAGCGAATAAATACAAATCTTTCCAGTACATTTCACCTTTTTCAAAAAACTTGGAAGATTTAGGTCATACACTATTATTAAAGTGTGAATTGTGCAATTTGTGCATTTTTTCATGCTGATGCACAGAAATGATCAAAACAGTTCATTTACATAGACAGTATCTGGAAGAAGACAGTAAGTCTCATTTTAACCTTAAATAGTCTTACTTACAAGCACACTTTCCACTTTATCTCAAATATCATGAAATATCTAAAAGCAAATTACCTATGAAAAATGCAGACGGAATCCATGTTCTACACATATAACATGTAAGCTACAAAGCAAAAATTGAAATAAGACATTGAATATATGAAGTATTTAATACATAATGCACTGTATTATTAAATATTAGCTTTATACTCCATTATGTACTGTAAGTACAGTTCAGCTATGTACAGTCCAATAATACTGTTAAGGGTAATATTTCATAAAATAGACAATTTAAGAACTGAAAAGAACTCTGGCAGTAAGTTGCCTGTTACTGTAAGAATCATGATTCCAATTAGATAATGCTGACATCTGAGTCAATAAAAGTTACAAGACATTATCCATTTGTTTTATGCTTTAATAAGGCACCATTTCTTCATAATAATACAGCTATCAGTCAACCCTTCTTATAATTGACATCTCAGTAACTAGTTATGAAAACATAACCTCTAATCCATTAACCTTCCCACAATCATGTTGCTTCATATTGTTTACATATGTAGTTGTATGTCTGATACAATTACTTAATGAAAGAATTACAAGACTGTTCTGGGTACAGTCACTTCTTCACGCTACACACAGACTAAACTGACCATTTTTAAATCCTTCATACTATGTACAGTGAAATTAAAAAAGCTGTCATGACAAGAGCACACACTTCAGAAGTGCCCGAACTATTGCATGGAATCATAAATACCAAAAAACTTTAGAGATCAAACAAAGCAGCTACACATTCCTTGTTATCACAGTCTGCTGCAATAATGAGAACACTGTCCAATGCAACAGTATTACAATGTTCAGGAAAATTTTAATTCCAAAAGAAATAATGATTTCACAGGTCTGGATATGAATTGACCAGCTGGTTGTTCTGTAACTGCAATAAAGTAGAAACAAAACTTGTTTGTGTAATCACTTTAACATTCAGTTATTTCATATTTTGCATACAGAGGTTTAATTTATGAGTTTTGTTAGTTCTCAGAATAAGAATATCACCTTTCTAACCATAGTTAGGCAAATGATCTTTGTAGCAGAAATGTGGCTCCATTTCTTTGGTGCATGCAATTAATTTATTGATATATAGCTTTTCTATGCACATTATACACAGACACTGGGGACCTAGTTAAGTATCCTGATAAAGTAATTTTTTTCGTCATGCAGCTATGTTATGAAAGACATCATGATCATATATTACCCAACAAACTCTTTTTTTTTTTGAACACACAATTTTAACGAATTACTGTGTCAAATACTCACAAAATGAGAAAAGACTTCTGGGTTCGTTATCGGAACAGGAAATGTTTTACACAGTGCACTTAATTCTGAGGAAGTGATGGTACTTAACGAGATGTTAAGGTTCTAATGGCAGAGCACATGAGTTAACATTACTCATAATCTGCATGCCCCAGTGTATGAAGTTTTCAGTTTTTTGAGCTACATATTTAAATTTTCTTGTTTGTTACAATGGTATGTTTAAAATTTTCAATGTAAGAGAGTGAAGATGTATGGCGTTATAACCAGAACAATATTACATTGTGGAAGTGTCATACAGAATGGTTGTAATAAAGGGTATATTCAGCACAATGCAACAGTTTGTTATCCTTCTGGTAAAACTGTTACAGTTTCTTGTGTTCAATGTTAGTAGCAAATACAGCACACACTAACATGAGACTTGATGACACTTTACTATTACAAGTTTTGTCTACTGTTACTCACATGCTTCAATTCATGTTGTGTTTAATTTTCCAAAACAGAAGGCCATATATCAAATAGTGTATACTGTTCACACACAGATGCCACCAAACAATATCTGCTGCAAATTTTATCAGGAACTGGACACTAGATATATTTTCACAAGTCTCATACATGATTTCACTAAACATAGAGCATTGTATTTCACCTTTCTCTCACCATCTTGGCATAAATTTGAAGAAACATTTGTTGAACAGAAAGATGGAGGAACAAAGTCCACTTCGCAGAAGTTCATAATCCTAAATGTTGATTTCTTTATTTCTATCATTACCAGTTACACCTACATCTCCATTTTCAAAGAAAAGCAATATTATGGGACAAAAAAGAAGACATAAGAAATCCACTTTTCAGATAAAATAAATAACCTTCCTCCGAGAAGCAGACTGCAAGCAACTGATGCACACAATGCAATGCTAACATCCATGCGCATTAATATATGTAAAGAAGTAAACTTACCCAACTGCATGATAGACTTTATGCTTTATTTGTTTAATTTCCACGTATATTTTGTTTTTTAGATTTTGATTACTTGGCCCGACTGTCATGCCCTACACACAATAACACAACTCACTTATAATTTGTACAGCATGAAAAGTTGACTGTCACAAAGGACATCAAATGATCTTCCAAGTTATTTTAGATTTATTACCCTTCAATTTAAAAATGACTAACCCTTTTACTGTTATAGCAGAATGGTTCCACCACATGGGAAAACATGTCACAGGTTAAGCACAAAACGAGACTGTAAATATGTTGACTGTTGTAATCTAGATCTTTTAATTTCCTTTGAGAAATGTGACAAAAGACAAATCAATGTATTATATACAAGCTGAGTTTAACAGTAAACACACTAATCCATTCAAGTGTTTAGGGATGAAATACTGCATCAGTGTTACAATTCTGACACTCAGGCTAACATGACAAACAGATTTTCCTTCAATAACAGTGAAAGGGCTAATACTGGGAAATTCACATGTTTACTAGCACAAAAAACCTGTATAAACGCTTATCATCTGTAAACAATAGTAATTAGCATTTCTAAATCCACTGTTATCCTTTGTGTACAGTTCCCTGTCTAGCAATCACGCACAGTAAGTACAATTAACTGTACATGTATAAAAGCAGTTGGTCATAAGTATATCATATGTCTTGTACAATATTATTGATTCAAGCCAGACAACTGTCAAGAAGTGTACAAGTTTATCAAAAGTAGACAGAACTATAAGAATTCTGCTAATCAGTTGCAGTGATCTGTATTCACACACTGCTGTAACATGTGATGATAATGTTTATATGTAAAATACAATCAAATTGTTTTAACATTAGACTTAAACTACTGCCTGGTTTCATGGAGTTAGCAAACAATTTAGTACACAACAATATGATCATGAAAAACAAATTAAAAGTATTTTACTAATTATGGTAACTTCAGATTTTGAAGTTGGTTGTACAATTTGTCTTTCTTATCTTCACTACAACAAAAACCACATTAAAAAGTATTAAACACTGAGCAATCCTAATGAAGACCCCTTATGATGGTACCTGACTTGATGGAGGCAAATGTATCAGAATTGTGAGCAAGGAAAGGCAATACCATCATCCGGAATTTAAAATCCAACACACTTAAAAATTTTGTATTTCTACTTCTATAATTTGCTGTTTTCCTCTTTACTGTATAACTGACAAAACAAATGACATTATAACTGTCCATAATGGTACTTCAATGATAAGACTAACCTAAGTTGCATGATGGTTTTGTGGCAAAACATTCATATAACAACAGAATAATTACGGTATTAAGGTATTTTCTTCTCATACTAATAATTTCATGGTCTGAGAATTTTTTGTTGTTACATGTCCTTTTTCTGTTGTAATATATAACAGTGCCAATAAATTACAATTAAGTCATCTCAGAATTGTAAACTTTTGGTACACTCTTGGTACCTCAACTACAACATAACTTGTTACTGAGAAAATATATTTCACATAACCTCAAAATGTCTTACTTCTCAGTGCTCTGGTGAAAATCAACCTTTCTTGCCAGTGCATAAAGTTATGTCTCAAGCAAAGACAATAGGAAATAATATACAAAGCCTCACAAAGTTCCTTACAGAGAGACATAATCACTGACATAATGGTTTCCCAATGACAGTATATTTCTTGTCATGATGGGGTCCAATGTGTTCATAATGGCAGCAGCAATAACGATGCAAATTCACATCAAAGACATGCAATATGAAATTTCATCTCACAGTAAAAAACACTATAATTGTTGATGATAAATAGTGTACTGCAACAATATACATAACAACATTAAAACACCCATAAAAAAGTTGCATTTTTCTACTTTACTGCAAAGGTTTTTGGAACTGTGAACATATGGCTACCCAATGCCTTGCATATACAGAATTGTTACTTAGCACTTGCTCCCATGTCATGGGAAAATCTATCTCAATATGTAACTGCCCCTTTTCTGAATGATCCTGATACAACAGGCTGAGAAACAATAAGGTTTGTAACTGTAATTACAACAGGAGCCAGGACTGTGTAGTCAGTATAAGCAATGGACTGCACAACCTGGGGTTCAAGGCAGGGCCAAGGGATTTTTGTCTTCTCCAAAATTTCTAGACCATCTTTGGGGCCCATCCAGCCTCCTACTCAATGGGTACCGGGCCTCTTTTCTCAAACGGCATAGTGGCTTGGTCTGCAATTGATCATTCACCCCTATCTAGTCTGAAGGTTAAGAATGAAGTTAGATCTCTGCTACCTCTATATGCCTTCAAGATATGCACAGGAAACTTTACTGTAATCACAAATGTTTATGACAAATGTTTCTGTTAACTTAGATGGCAGAAACAAATCCACAAACAATTTTGTGTACAAACCTACCATAATTAAATAGAGCTGAACTCAGTCACAACAACCTCGGTTTGTGCAACATCTTGGCTACAGTGTAATACATTCTGTGGTACCAACCACTTCCCCACACGGCACATGTTTTTGTGCCTTGCTTATTACCACACACATTGAAGCATCTACCTCGAATATAATGACATTGCCAGTCATTGGTTCCAATATAATTTTCCAAGAAGTAGACTATTTTGAGAATTCTACCTTTCCTCGTCCTTGAGAGGACAAGCCCTCAATGCTATTAGGTAGCTACTCTTTCAGTTAACAGGAGACTGGTAAAGTGATAATATTGCTCGTCACATATATTCATTTGAGCATTAAAAAAAGACATGTGTTGGAAATTTGGTTTCATTACACAATCAAAAAATCTGGAAAAACAGACTCAAAATGATTAACGCGACTGAACAAAACAGATCAAGAATGAAACATTTCAAAAGCCTGAACGAAATGATGTAAATGAGATGCTGTATAAGTGGCTTGAGCAACACAGAAGTGACACTGCACCAGTCAGCGGTCTTCCTCTCACGATAATTTCTGTTCTTCATAAATTTTAATTAATGAATTTTTTTTAGTGTAAGCCTGTATGCAAATTTACAATTATAGAAGAGTAATATTTATTCTCTCTAAATTTTAATTGTAATCCAAGTTTAAAATTGATCATACTGTAAACACTTTTGTATCATGCCTACAGGCCTATATTTTGTCTTGAGATATTTTTCTTCCGCTTTTATGATACACATCACTTCAAGTGACACTTGTTTATAACGATACAATTTATTTGGCTCCTTCGATCATGTTATAATTGAGTTCAACTGTACTTGAATGCTGAAAAGAAAGGAGAATAATACTGAACCGTATCTTCAACAAAATGTTGTAAGGAAACAGACTGAAAACAGAGCCAAACTTCATGACTAATGACGAACACCAGTATTAGCAGCTTTGAAATTTTGGACAATGTGGCATCACATTACATAATATAGCAGTCTTCACAAATACTTTGATGGTGAAATAACTTAAAGAGTAAATTATACAAATGCAATGTTAATATTTACTTTAACCAACAGTGCCTCAGAAGACAGCTAACCCCCTCCTATGCCATTACCCCCTCCCTATCCCATATAAAGAGCCTATGTACGTTTTGTATAACTGCTCAATAAGTATTTCATGTACAACCTGAAGATGGCCATTATCACACGCCGAAACATGTAGTTCTACCTTATGTAGAAAATACTTTATATTCTACCAATAAATATAGTTGTGTTAGACAAGCACACACACTCTATATTAGTTATTTCACAGAACACAATGGGGATGATGAACCTCATGATTAGATGGTGAGCTAGTTCTGTTCTTCACCCAAGTCAAGAAAAGAAGAATGATTGTCTCATACTTCAAGAATCTAAACCTGCAAATTACAGTGAATAGTATTCCTTGTCGATTTGGCCATTCAGTTGGAATACAGATTGTGAGGTTGGAAAGTGTCTGGGAATACAAATGTATACAGACTTTCAACACTGTAAACAATACAAGTTTAAGAGAAGTTCCAAAGAAGCATTATTATTGATGCCGCTGGTCAGTATATGGCAACTACACAGTTTCTCCAACAACAAATATTGCGAAGCTTAAGTAACATTATTTGTGATGCCCAATAATCAACATATGACGACTGTTTTCTCCAACAAGATATATAACTAAGCAGGAATCTATGACAGAAAATGAAACCTGCATCAGCTTTTGAGATCTTTCACATTGTAGGCCTACATGAATGAATTATTAAAACATTGTGTATTACACTGGAATAAGTTAGGAAAGAATCAGGCAAATTTTTGACCAATTGGAAACAATATATGACTGTGTAATCTGTGCAAAAATAACTGGACCTGGGGGGAACCCTTGGAAAAAGAAACTGAAACTCAAAGGGCTAAGTATATTTCAGCAATGACCACACGTCCCTTACCAACATGTGATTCTGCTTTATACAGTTCCATTTGTGGATCAACTCACTTCTTCATTTAAACACAAAATTAATTTTCTTACCTGTGACCTACACTTACATACCCACTACTAAACACGCACCATTATCCTACTCTATTTCAGGCCCAGGCACCTAAAAGTGTCGAAATATTACACTTCAAAACTTTGAGATCTTTCTAAGTGCCATTTTCCTGTGGGTTCATATTTTAAAGAATTTTTGTTGAATGCTATCACAACTTGTATTTTAAACATGTTCTTATTCACATATTCCACACAGCTGTTATATAAAATTGATGTGTGTGATATATGTAATTCTTTAATTAGTTTTCCATTTTTCTTACTGCTGAAAAGCAAACAGGGTCTAAATTTTTGTCAACCTCATGCCACATACATCAAGTAAAACTAAAGGCCGAATGCCACTGACTGAACTTTCAGTCATCAGTGTGAGTGGCAACCTTCAATCTTCTTTTGGATTGCAATGATGAAAGACTTTTCAAACACAATTTTCTGTCATAGGAATGACTATTAATCGTATATTCTCTGAC
>Ga0123357_10010778_pt1 | contig 11663 bp, 6 predicted proteins | sample TergutEmb28metaG_FD_89873 | JGI IMG/M metagenome (GOLD analysis project Ga0123357, IMG submission 89873) | Embiratermes neotenicus P4 segment gut microbial communities from Petit-Saut dam, French Guiana - Emb289 P4 | ecosystem: Host-associated > Arthropoda: Insects > Digestive system > Gut ...
ATGAGGATTCAATTACGTTGACGCGCTTTGAGGATTCAAGTATGTTGACGCGTTGATGAGGATTCAAGTACCTTGACGTGTTGATGAGGAATCAATTATGCCGGTCCGTTCAGTAGTGCTGACAAGTTGTTTTCGTCTTCGTCAAATCTACGTGTATTTCTATTTAACTATTTAATTTTGAAATCTGTGCAGTAAAATTCGTACCAATATAATCTTGACGGAACTGTATCTATATATGTTTTATTACTTTTTTAGGGGAATTTGCAAAATTGAGAAAAGCGACTATTAGCTTCGTCATGTCTGTCCGTAGTTCTTAAAGTGCAGTTGAACTGGTTGTAGATAATTTCAAGTTCATATTATATTCTGAATTCAATTGTCTTACAACTATACAAAGGAAAAAGCATTTTAGCATATGCAAATAAACTGAGTATCTATCGATTTCGTCATGCTTCCACTCCCCTCGCCACCCCGCATTTCCACCCTCTTTATTGCGTGAAAAATGAAAGTAAAATGTTCCTTTAAACTAGACAAAATATTAAAGTCTTTCATTATGAACATCCGGATTTCCTGAAAGATTTTTCACGGTAATTCAATGTGGACTAACTCAGTTTTCTTTACACGGGAGAAAGACTATAAATTGAAAGAACATTGTGTCAACTGCAATGTGACGTCTTGCGATCTATGTAACCCCACGGCCACTACGGCGTTTGATTGAACTAACAGCAGCGAAAGATATTTGCTAAGGATAAGGGGATATCAAAATGTTAAGTACACGCCATAATAATAATAATAATAATAATAATAATAATTTGGATATAAATAACCTAGAAACATTGGTTGTTTCAGTTGTATAATTGTAAATACCCTGTATACATGTAGCAATGAATATTAATAATAATATCTCTCTCAATGCTATTCGGTTTTCACGTGTAATTCTGTAAGGCAAAACTTGAAAATTCTTAAAATATATCTTAAAAAGCCTCACAGTTCGTCCGTTTTCAGAATATAACTTCAAAACAGCACCTACTCTCTTCGGCTTCTCAATGGATTTCGTAAGTGTCTTTATCCTTTGGCTGGAAGACTTTCGACTTACAAAAGTGAAGGTTTGTCTGTTCTTAAGAAGGCATTATGAAGGCGTAGAGGAAGAAAGGAGCTAAATTTCAATACTTTCTGTCATTTTGTGTTATTTCAAAGCATATCCTTTTGTGATGCTAAAACTCACTAGATTGTTTTAAGTTAATAAAATCCAACTATAGAATAGTTAAAATTGGTCACTCCCTCGAACGGACGGATGTTCAACGTATGTGTTTCTCTTGTAGGTAAAAGAGGATCGATTTGCTAAGATCGACTTTCCCCCTTGCATATCACGTCGCGTCAAATGTGTAGGCTGCAAGGGCTGTGAAGACAAAAATCCACACTTTTTAATCATCCACAGTCGGTGAAGATAAAATTGACCGGTTCTGACACCGTCAAAAGCAAGTAATTTAGCCGTGTCGGAGCACAAGATCAGAGTGGTATGATCATATACCCCTCTTTCGTTAGAACTTAATGTTTAGCCTATTTACGGATAACGGAAAATGAAAGGAAAGAAGCTGACTAGATTCGTGCACATTACTTTCCCTAAAACGACGCTTCTTTTGATGAATAGAGAATGGTTTAAAGTGACTTCAAGCATTAAAAATTTGAATGGAAGCATCACGATGTGCTTGTAACGTAATATAATATTAAATAGTGTACGTCAGCACAACCACTTTATTACTTAAGGTAATTATAAGCCTTCTAATTGCCTTGCGTAATAAAGTGATTGTGCTGACGTACACTATTTAATATTATATTTAAAATTTGTTCATAAGAACGCATTTGTAGATCTGATATAATTATGATTTTATGAATTTCTGGACTGATATTGCGTCAATATTTAGGGTTGTTGATAAAGGAGGGCTTTTCGTGCAAAAGGCAAGAAAAACTCTATAGCCAGGCACTATACGGAAATAGAATATTGAGATGCCTGTATCGCTTGCCAGCTCTCTCGAAAGCAGGTCTGTAACCATATATTTATATGTGTCCTACATGAATAATGAATTTATGCGGGCACCTATGCGAAAAATTGTCAACTTTCAAAAATCGAAAAAGTGCTCACTTAGGAACTGAAAGAGTTCTCACTCAAGCTGCAAATGCGTGGTACAAATTTCCACGTCACTCTTAAACGTAAAAACTGTAGTAAACTGTCGAAGGAATACAGCCAGTACAATTTTCAGATATTCATGGTGATTTTCTTTCCAATTCCGTCGCAATTTGTATAAAAATAACTCTGAGTGCACCGTAATAAATTCTGGCTAGAAAGAGAGAGTTCTGTGTCCTTTAAATAGCTGCATCTCTTACTGTAGGATGATCCATATGAAGAACTTAACCGCTGTTCAGGTTACAAGTCAAGTGGTAATAATTGCTATGTACCTTACTATTGTTTTATTTGAAGAAGGTTCATTTGTTAAGACTGTAGAGTGTTGGATGATAGGGTTATAGTGACGAACTGAAATTATGGGTAAGTCGACATGGCCCATTTAATATACTATCTCACGATTCCTGTGTAGAGACTCAGCAAACAAAAGAGAAACTTCAGTCAGTGTATCGGGACTCTAGGTTGAATTTTGGAATAGGGGTAACCAAAACACGAAGCAAGGAGTTTAACGACGGCTGCGACATTCGGTGAAACTGATGAAATGAATACAGTGTTTCGTAAAACATATGTATGTGTGTGTGTGTGTATATATGTATGTTGCATGTATATATATATATATATATAAAGTGTATTAAATTCCCATTTGCCTACCCTGCTGCTTTGATGTTTAGACCTATGGAATTCCGACTTAAAACTGCTCTTAAGCAGATTGCACTATAGCTTTAACAATGCCTATATTATTTCGTTGTTATGTTCGTCACGTATTCCCCTTGTAAAACTCTATACATTAAATTTGCAGATTTTTATTTTTCTATGTATTTTTAATTTCTGCTTCAAATGATCGATCGTTTGAGGAAAAATATTTTAGTTTCACGTAAAGTATCGGTTACATTAAACATATTCAAATCTTAATTACATAACCCTAGCGTATTATAGTGCAGATTGAATTAATACTAGAGTTAATTAAAATGTGATCAGAAGTTTCGTCCATGAAGCATGAGAAGAGCTGGAAAGACGCTCTCGTAAAGGGGTTTACAAAAATTTAGTTATCAGTATGTGATGTACGACCAAATGAAAATGTATTCATCGCATTTCCTAGAATAATTATTAATCAGTTAGCCTGACTAAAAATGAAAATGGCTAACTAATATTATGAAAAATCTGTCATAACGAATTGGACAAAATTTGATAAACTATTCACTGCACACATTAAAAAATAACTTTGTTGCGACATGTAAAGCGGACTTTGTCTGGAATAAATGTGGCCGAAAACTGGTATTGCCGAATAAGGTTTATTGCATTTCCATCACAAAAAGTTTCAACACATTCCATACAAATGTTTACGACAAACATAAATAGATTGTGTCCGTAAGTAAAGCTCCACATATTATATCTTCCTTGTCCACTTACGCTACTTTCTTCCATTCTTAAAAGTTGTCTAGAACTCCATTTTCGAATATCAGCGATCTGTTATTCCCTCAAAGAAAGAGATCGTTTTTCAATTCAAACGCCTAGGAACGACATAAGAAGTTAGTTGATATTACTAGAGAAATACCTGTCCCTTCTTCTTCGTTTTTGTATTCTGCGGTGTCCGATTTCCGAATCACTCAGAGGCAATCACACGTGCATCTCAAGCTTGGTCTGTACAATAAATTTTACGTGAGGTTTGTTTACTGAAGCATGGTTCGGAAAGTAGGGTAAGAAATCCACTTAATTCACGAAATCTACGTGTAGCTCTCTAAGTTCTCTCTCTCTCTCTCTCTCTCTCTCTCTTATTATAAGCTTCGCTTCTAATACAATCCTTTAAGAATGTTCTCAGAAATAGCACTCTTAACCCATTTTATTCCCGGCAGTGTTTCCACTTCCATAACTAACGATTAATTTGTAGCTATATCACATACAATTACCATGTTCTTCTCCATTTCCCATTAGAGTTTCTCCTTATTATTGTCTTCGTATGGGTTGCGCTTTACCCCTTAGCGGCTGAGACAGGCCACGCACGTATGTCAAACGTTTAGCCATATGTTTGTTACTAAATGCTTATGGCATACATTTCTCTAGTGATCTACTTGTTAAATTTATTTATTTATCTCATTTCCAGATTTCTTATCTGAAAAAATATTGGCCTCTAAATCTAAAATTCTAGCTTTTGATTTATATGGATGCGCAACTTGACTTCCAATGTCGAATGACGATGTAGAATGAGGATGTGTGAGTACAGAATGCTGAGAAAAACAAATAAACCCCAGAAAATGTGGGAAAAATTGCATAATGAGAAGCTATACAAATTTTAATTGAAATAAATATTATTAGGATGATATAGAGGATCGTATGGACAACCCCTGAAGTGTGAACGTTGAGATGTGAAAGACATAAAAGGGCCTGAAGGTACAAGCAGACTTCGGAGACCTAAGCTTAGATACGTAGGTAATGTTCAAGGGGTTCTGACAGAGTTACGACGTAAATAATGGACTGAATTATCTTGCACCCAGTAGCGAGCTCTTTTGGACACGGCAGATATTTTCTTGATGAGTTGAGAATTATGTGGTTGAAAATAAAGACTCTATGGGCCGTGAAATTAAGTCATTAACATAGAACTTTATTTTCCAACCATGGCGATTCGAGCCCGTGTAATTTTTAAGTACCAAGGAAACTGAATTTACGGTTCAGAGATGGCATGGCAGTTATTCCTACAACCAATTCCCCTATTTAAAATATATACTAAATGTTTAAACCTATTAACTAATATTGGAAAATAGACTCCCCACTGCCTATTCCCACAGTTTTAATCCACAATCTCTGCAGACTTATTTCTTTGATCTCTCGTAATCGACAGAAATTATAAGCACCCCTCCTTCATTCTGACTTACCTACAATATTCACGGAAAGCGTACATCTCACTTTAGTAGGTCCACGACATGAGAACACATCAGAAGAAGAAATGTGAGAACAAACTAAGGAAGTAATGATTGAGACATAATCTATACTAACCTCTATCTACTGCGACCACTGTCCCGTGTAGTCTTGATTCGTACACATGTCTGTGACAAGACGCGAAAAAGAAACAAAACAACTGCAACACAACCAGCAACACTGCACGGGCTCGGAACCCGGACTGCATCCTTAAACTTCACGTTATGGCACAAACACATTTGTTGTTGGCTTGTAACGAACGCGTTGCCACGACAACAACAAACCGACCAATAGGGAACGGGCTGGCAACTCGACTATCGATACGTTCCCGGCAATGATACTCGTGGGATATCGACGTGCGAAGGTATCTACTTCGTATCTCGGAGTACTCTGATCCATGCCTCGGAGTGGTATACCGTTGAACTTTTGGGTCGTTGTTTAAGTGCTAGTTCTTTAGAAATGCTGCACGCAGCGCCAGCACTGTAGATCCCCATAAAATTACTGAATTTAGTCTTATGTTGTTTAGTGACACCGTTTCGATTGCCAATGATTACGAGCGTCAAGCAAAAGCATAGATAACCGGTCCCCTCCTTCAACTATTGGCACGATAATAATTGTGACTCGTTCCAAGCGCTGGATGGGCCGGGGGGGGGGGGGTTGGGAGGAAAGTCGGGAGAAATTTGGGGAGCCCGCGGATATGGAAGGGGCCCCGGGACCCGAGAATGTTGCTTATGTTTTTGTATTTCTCGGTAGTATCATTATTTGTCGATTAACAATGTAACGCTTTCATACCAAGCCTAAGCGACTGCAAGTGACTGTCAGTCTTTCCGATTTAGTGAAAATATTTTTAACCGATACGCCCATGATGAGAGGGGGAGGGGGGGACAACAAAATTTACCTGGACCCGATCCCGTTCTTGACGGCCATGGACCTGCTTACAATTATTAGATAAATTATTCCCAGACCTCATTAAAAGCAATACATAGCACTGCTTTCTGTTAACAGAAAGGAAGTACCCCCAATAAATTTTAGGACTCTGCATGTTTGAGGAATTCTCTAAGCCCTCTCCCCTCCCTTCAGAGCCACAGGGTCTGCGGTAGTCATATCTAAGCTACTGAAGGTGAGTACCTTTGGTTTTGGAAGGAGGGAGTGGTGGTCTGTTCTTGATATTCACTTGAATAAACTTGACAGGTGTTGATGCTGGGGTGGAGAGTAACCTGCTAAGAGGGGAAGCATCGCACACATACCACCAAGCATTTGCTGTTCATTTTCAAAATGGTCACAGTTGCTGAGGCTATGGATATATCCCCAACAGAGTCGATATTTTGGAATAGGATGTAATGCTCCCTGATGTTTCAGAAGAGACCCTAGCAAGGACCATGTATTCACGACTGCAACCTCATACCATGTTAGGGAGATCAACTAGAAACTCCTTTTTTCATAATTGTATAGTGGCACAGCTATGAATATGTCTAAAGTACTGAAATACTAACATGATATCATGATATATAAAAGTGAAGGAAAATAGTTCAGATTTTGTAACACCATAGATTATAGGCCATGTGTGATACTAAATTGAATTTTACAGCTGGTGACTGATTTTGTTGATCCATAATGCTAGAATGTATCAGTTATACTCCCTGATGATGATCCTTCAATGAATAAAACATGTTGGAGTTAAATATAGTGTTAATAAAGTAGTGATTTAATAATTTATGAGTGCATTTGTTAGTGTTTATTTGTTATAGTGATATCAGTGCACAGATATGAACAAGATACAGTCCAATATATTTACCTTTACTACAACCAAACTAACACTAACACTAACAATAACAGCAACCTATATAGTTACTGTTATTGTTAGTGTAAATATACTGGTGTAGGGAGAGCAGTTAACAGAGAAATAATGCTATGGTAAGTCATACACAATTTGTCCCTTTTTCTGTGTAATTGTTTCTCCATTGAGGTTTTAAGAGTGTCATGAAAGCTAGTTTTTAAATAATAAATCAGTAAAAATGTAGCTTAAAGTGTAACTGATTAGGCACGAGCAAGTTTTCAAAATTTTTCTCATTATTTCATCAGTTCCTGAAGATGAGAGGGAGAAGAAGACTGTAGATTAGTGCTTATAAAATATTGGCTGAGACTGTGTGGGATGAGAAATGGATATAAAAAAAAATCAGTAGGTGGATGGAGTGTCTGAGACATCATTGTCATTGTCATTGTCATTGTTGCTGTTGTTTTTTATGTCATAATTTTTAGTGCTTTATCTCATTGTGGTCTTAATAAATTGCTCTGCTTTTTATTGCATGATGGTTAAAAAGTTTGACTTCTACTAACCCCACAACCACCTAAAGGCTATTAAGTGACCCAGTTTTGGGCTTTTAATAAATGTGATAACAGATGGCTATCTCAAAATATTAAACGGTAATGGATCAGTGGTGACTGATGGAGGTGAAGTGATAAACCGCGTTCTCATCAACACATAAGTAATGTGTATGCAATATTGTAATATGTCACAAAACTTTACAAATTGCAATATTCATAGTAAAATTTTTAGGCACATTTAGGATAGAGTTAATTTGATAGCTCCATTGAAATATGTGATAGATGAATAATGTTGTATATTATGTTTGGGTTATTTAGTAGAATATTGTCATTTATAACTTAATGAAAACCACTTCGCCCCATAAAAGTAAGATGGTGTGGCTTGTCACCTAGGTGCTATAAACCCTTTATATGTACTCTTCACCAAACTTTATAATTCAAAACAACATGCTGCCCGCCAGCAGAAAAGTGTACACCAAGGATCTCCTCTCCTCCTCCTCCCCAACCCCCTTTTTTTTTGGTATTTGAAAAAAAGACAAAAAATTCTAAAAGTAAATACCAGAGACCATTACCAGTATAAAACGAACGTAAATTGAATCTGTGTTTCAATATAGAGCCCCACAACTGTTGTGCGATTTGTAAAAATTTTCGTAAAGGTCGTATTCGTAAAATTCTTAAAAACTTTTACGTTTGGCCAGAAATAGTGGCGTACTAATACGACAAATAATTTGGGCGGGGCTGGAAGAGATGAGAAATACGTAGAACTTTGTGATTGGATAACTTGAAGAGGCCGTTTGGCAGGTCTATGTGCGTAGATTACAGAATAACATTACAACAAAGTTTGATATAATAATATTCATTGCTAAGAAAATGCAGTATATTTGAATACGTTATTGCTGTTCTGAGCAACTCCGAACAGGTGGGGGTATAGCTCAGTGGTAGAGCATTCGACTGCAGATCGAGAGGTCCCCGGTTCAAACCCGGGTGCCCCCTGGCCATTTTTTTTATAATTAAATTCAAAATTTTCACATTATTCATTCACCATTTAGTTTTATTTTACTATGCTTCATACGCTGTCATTTGCTACGACAGATTTTCCGTCGATGCAGCTCATATGACGTGTTCCGACCGTTTTTTTTTTTTGTTGCGGATGGTGGTAATGGCGTCAGCAGCGATGTAAATCTTGCGAATAGTGCACACATTTAGTAAACAATTCGTGTTCATTAGTTACTTCCTTTGTAAAAGTCGTTAAATATTAGGCCTGTCAGAAATGAATTTCAACGCAATGTCGGGTGCACGACATCGTAAGTGTAGGTGATCACAGTGAAATAAGTTGTGGTGAACAGATGACTTGGACCTGAGTTTGCTAATTTATATACGTTCCGTTTGGTACATAGTGACACTAAATGTTGCGTGAATTAATTATAAATGTGTTATATGTTGCATTAATTGTTTATTCGATTATATTGGAAGTATGTTATAACAAGTGTAATTGGTAGACGGTTTTGCCGGGTGTTGTTTTGTAGGTTAAGTGACCCATATGCTTACTGTGCATGCATAGATATTTTGTGCAGAGATTCAAACATTGTGTTAGACCGAAGTTTTACCTTACATTACAATTGCGTATTGAGTAGCTTATATTATTATGAAAGCTAGCCGCGATAGTGGCAATGTTGTGTGTACAGCATGCTTAACTTGTTTCACCACATCTTTTTTTTTCATTTGTGATTTAACCTGTCTTGTGATGACCATATTGCAATGATACTGCACCAAGAGTAGAATGTAGTAACATTGTGAACTAAGATATTTTGTTTGTTGATGTTGTGTGATGCTTCTTTTTTATCAAAAGGTGAAGTAATTGTTTGCCAGGTAGTAATGCATAAGCATTAGTTTTATTGTTGTAATTGAAGGTTATGGGAATATTATCAAGTTCCTTCCATGCATAGTGCAAATGAAAACAGTGACTGTCATTTGCTTTTTAACATATGATTGTAGTTTATGTGTAACAATTTTTGCATCCTTTATTTAAAATGTTATATGTAATGATCTCTTAATATGGTTCAGGTTAATGTAATTACCTCAGAATGTGACTTGCAGCAGTTAACATCAGAGGCAATAAAATGTAGAATTTGTATTGAAGAACCCATAATCATGTAAGCCATGCCATTTTTCTCACACCATATAAATTCTTTGTTTCTGGGATAACTGTACTCCTTGCTCTCCATCCCTGCTGAAATACATGTGCATTACAGTTCTAGTACACATCTGCCAAGGCCCTGGGAAGTCTGTCAGAACTTTAGCAGGCATGCCAAGTGTAACTGGGTATAAAGTTAATGGCTCTTGATTTCTTTTATCCATTCATGGGACAATGAATATAGTTTTATATTCCAAATGTTACAAGTAGACAGCTAAGTGAAAGGCTGTCTTTTAGAGAATGAACAGGTGTTAGTTTAGACATACAGGAAGGTTTTAATATTGGACAGTATGTTGTAAATGTTTTTTTGGCACTGTAATATTATTGAACTAAGCATATTTATGTTGACTGTATAGTACCAAAAGATATGTGATATTAATTTTACTTTTCTTTATTCAGCTGCTCAGAAAGGAAGTAGGAAGAAACGTGTGAGTGATACAGCTGCCATGAATGCCCCAGCTTATCCTCCTCCATACAATCCATATGCTTCAGCAGTTCCAGGAAATATGCCATCTAACATGAACATGTATGATGACAGAAATGCAGCTCCACCTCCATATGCTTCTGCTCCAGGTAACACAAGTAACATGGTTGAATGTGAAGGTAACAGTATCCTTTACTGGCACAAAGCCTGTTGAAATTTCAACAGGAAATTTTGTGGTTGTAACAGTTATTATTGAATTAGAAGCATAAGGTCTATTAATGAAACAGTTTCTGTGCACATGTAACATCTTTAATATAAAACAAAGGTTATTAATAATATGTAATTTTAACAGTCCAATTAAATACAATAAAAGGATATCATGTTCTGCTTAGTAACAGTAGAAAATGCTAGTTTTCAATCACATAAAAGGCTTCCAATTTTTTATAATCACTGTTTAATGTTTCAGTGAAACTTAATTATTCAAATGACATTGTGAGTTTGAAAAAAAAAAACCCCAAATGAAATGTTTGTTAATTAGAGATGGCTCATATACAGTTAACAACACTGAATGTGGTGGTCAGCACTTTGAGCATTGTCTGTAGCTCCCCAATGTAAACTTCTGCTGCTGGTTTATTGCAAATAAAGTATGTTTGTTTGGATCACAAGTATAATCTCAGTGCAGTAACTTATAGGACATCATGTATATCATTGCTGATATTAGTACCCTAGCCTTGGTGTGATGTCACTCAGAAACTATTCTTTATCATAATCATGAAATCCTATGTAACTTACTCACAAAACCAACATATGATAGAAGGTAGCTGGGGCAGTTCTGACACTGGTCTATTGCTCTTAGGATTACTTCGTTTTTGGACATGTTACTGTTGGAACCTTTGAGTAGGTGTATCAGCACCTTTTCACCTGAGTATGGAAACCGATTCGGTTTGCAAAACATTGTGTTATGTTGAGAATACTAGAAAATGAGTACCATCTAAAATCAAGTAAACCTGTGTATCCTTGTGGTTTCTTTGGAGAATGCCATTTTTGGAATGGTTATTTAGTCATAGTTGGATAACATCACACTTTTTTTATCAATGTTAAGGCCAAAATGGTATCCATTTGCTGGTTAGGGATATCTTCAAGTGACCAGAAGCTAGAGAACCTTGCTGTAGAACAGATGTCTGACAGGGTTGTGAAAAGTGAGATTACTCACAGTCTTTCTTATCTGATTTATCAGCATTGTTTTCCTATCAAAGTGACTCCATTTATAAACTCCGCATTTTTAAGCACTGCTACCACTTCTGAGATGCATGCAGTAGGTTGTTAGCTGACATGTTGCCTAGGATTTCAGTGGTTGCTTATAACACCTATGTATTGGAGCCCAATTTGTGACCTTGTAGCTCATATTTAACCTTTTGGTGCCAGAATTATTTTTTTAAATTTTAGCACACCCTGTATATAAAATTTGAATAAAACAGGAACCAAATCCGTTAGAATTATGAAAGAAACTGCATTTTGAAGAGGAAAAAACGGAGAGTATACACCATGTTTAAAATATTCAGTACTTATATTTGTTGAATAAATATATAAAATGCAACATTTAGAGGTTAGCGGTGCGGTACGACCAC
>Ga0123357_10010779_pt1 | contig 11662 bp, 5 predicted proteins | sample TergutEmb28metaG_FD_89873 | JGI IMG/M metagenome (GOLD analysis project Ga0123357, IMG submission 89873) | Embiratermes neotenicus P4 segment gut microbial communities from Petit-Saut dam, French Guiana - Emb289 P4 | ecosystem: Host-associated > Arthropoda: Insects > Digestive system > Gut ...
GGATACCTGCGAAGCGCTGAAAAAAGACGACTTTGAAACGGTTGGTAAAAAAATGTATGAAACGCACGAAGGATTGAGCAAAAAATATTTAGTAAGCTGTCCGGAGTTGGATTTCCTGAACGACGAGGCAAAAAAATGGGGCGTAACCGGTTCGCGCGTAATGGGCGGCGGTTTTGGCGGTTGCACAATCAATCTGGTGAAAGACGACAAAGTAAAAGCATTTGTAAAAAACGCATCGGATGCTTATGAGAAAAAATTCGGCTTCCGTCCTAAAGTGTATGATGTTGTAATCAAAGACGGAGCGAGGAAAGTTGAGAGTTGAAAGCTGAGAGTGAAAAGAGGGACGAAAAATATTATTTTTTATGTGTTCATGATTGCGCTATTCGGCGCATTGATGTACTTAATCACTAAACAGGGTGAGAGTCATCAAAAAGTCGAAATAGTCACAAACACGACTGCGCCCAAAAATCTGGTGGAGGGATTGGATATTTTTGTCAAATTCTTTGTCGAACATATTCAATCCCCCTTCGGCATCCTGCTTTTGCAAATAATTGTCATCCTGCTTTTTTGCCGTATTTTTAGCGGCCTTTTTTTACTGATAAAACAACCGACCGTAGTGGGTGAAATTTTGGCAGGCATCGTATTGGGTCCGTCGATTCTCGGACATTTTTTTCCTCAAGTCACCGCCTTTCTGTTTCCTCCCGATTCGTTGGGAAACATTTCATTGTTGAGCCAGTTCGGACTGATACTCTTCATGTTCGTTATCGGCATGGAATTAGACCTGGATGAAGTACGCAAAAAGCTGAAAGAAACCATTCTGATTAGCCATGCCGGCACTATCGTCCCTTTCTTTTTGGGAATGCTGGTCGCTTATTTTATTTACGATAAATATGCTTCAAGCCAGGCGCCCTTTCTATCGTTTGCTTTATTTATCGGTATAGCCTTGAGTGTTACGGCTTTTCCTGTATTAGCCCGGATTATTCAAGAGAGAGGACTTACCAAATCGCATTTGGGAACGATTTCTTTAGCAAGCGCGGCTAATGGCGACATCACCGCCTGGTGCCTGCTGGCAGTGGTGGTGGCGATTGCTCAAACGAACAGTTTGCTGAGCGCCATCTATAATATTCTCTTTTCGATAGCTTACATGCTGGCTATGTTTCTTCTTGTTCGACCGTTCCTCCGAATGGTCGGACAAGTATATCATAATGAAGAGGTTATAGATAAACGGCTGGTTGCCTTCATCTTTTTTGTCTTGACCGTATCGGCTTTTCTGACCGAAATATTGGGTTTGCATGCTTTGTTCGGCGCTTTCATGGCGGGAGTAGTTATGCCTGCCGACATCAAATTCCGTAAAATCATGTCTGAAAAAGTAGAAGGCATTTCGCTCTCGCTTTTTCTCCCTTTGTTTTTCGTTTCCACCGGATTAAAAACGGAAATTGGGTTACTGAATACTCCGGGAATGTGGGCATTATGCGGACTGTTTATTTTGATTGCTATCATAGGGAAATTCGGCAGCGTCACACTGACTGCCCGTTTTGTAGGTGAAAACTGGAAAGACAGTCTGTACATCGGCGCTTTGATGAACACACGCGGATTGATGGAGTTAATCATCCTGAGTATCGGATACGAAATGCACATCCTGACGCAGCCTGTTTTTGTTATGCTGGTGCTGATGACGCTTGTCACCACGTTTATGACTACGCCTTTACTGGAATTTATTCATTTTTGTTATCATATCCGGGATAAATTCGCCGGAAAAACTATAACATTAAAGCCTTCTGAAAAAGACGGATTCAAAATATTGCTTTCTTTCGGAAGGGCAGGCAGTGGACAAACGCTGCTCAACGTCGCTCATCAAATGTTCGCTAAAGGCAAGCATAAACCGGAAGTAACCGCCTTGCACTTTACTACGAATACCGATGTGAATCCTTTGCAGCGTGAAAGTTTTGAAGCGGTCAGTTTTGGTCCTATTTTGGAAGAAGCGAAAATTCTGGATATGCAAATTCAAACGCAGTATGAAATTTCAAATAATGTCGGATTGGATATTATAAATCTATCCAACAAAGGCGATTATGATTTCTTGCTGGTGGGCGCCGGTATTACCTGGAGTAATTTGCCGAACGATATTGCCGCCAATCAATACTGGGATTTTAAGAAAAATCGTGCCTTTAAATTGGATGCATGGTTTTTGCCGAACGAATTGCTGAAAGACAAAACCAGGATGTTTATCGAAGAAACGCTATGCCCGGTAGGCGTTTTTATCAATCGCGACTTTGAACGGGCAGATAATGTCTTGCTGATTCTCGATTCGGAACGGGATTTATATCTTTTGCAATATGCACAAAACCTACTGAAAACGACTAACGGTTCAGTCGCTGTTCTTAACCGGACGGCGCCGGACGATTCCGCTCAGGAGAACATACAAAAGCAACTGACGCTGTTTTCCGAATCCGTTCCAACGGCGAACGCTTTGTCTGAAAAAGATATTACAGCTTCTTTATTAGGTAGTTATGATTTTATGTTAATAAGTTATGCTGCATGGAATGATGTTTCGGAGCATTATAAGGAAGCGTTGCAATTAATGCCTTCTACGTTGATTATTAATGAAAAGAAATAAAAAAGACAGATGAAAAAAATCCTTTACTTTGATTGTTTTTCAGGCATTAGCGGCGATATGACTTTGGCTGCACTGATTGATTTAGGCGTTGATAAAAATTTGTTAATAAGTGAATTGCAGAAATTAAACGTACAGGGATGGAAAATTGAAATTTCCGAAGTCGCCAAATACGGCATTCAAGCCAAACAGGTGGATGTTATCCTGGAAGAACCGAAACATTCACATTTTCATTTGCATCATTTGCTTGGGAAACACGAGCATGTTCACCGCAATATGACCGATATTTCTTCCTTGATTGACAACAGTTCTATTTCGGCAAGGGCTAAGGATTTAGCAAAACGTATTTTCATGCGTTTAGCGGTTGCTGAAGCGAAAGTGCATGGAACGACTCCCGACAAAGTACATTTCCACGAAGTGGGCGCTGTCGATTCGATTATTGATATTGTGGGTTCCGCTATTTGCCTCGATATTTTAGCTCCCGACAGAATTTGTGCGTCAGTTTTGCGAGACGGACACGGATTCACAAAATGTCAACACGGAACGATTCCAATCCCTGTTCCTGCCGTTGTTGAAATGCTTGCTGCGCGAGGCGTGAGTTTTCGTCAAATGGACATCGAAGGAGAACTGATGACGCCCACCGGCGCCGCCATTGTGTTGGAAATGTCCGAAAGTTTTGGAACAATGCCGGAAATGAAAATTACGAAAACCGGTTACGGCGCTGGGAAAAAAGATTTTACCCTGCCGAATGTTTTGCGGGCGGTTTGGGGGGAAACTGTTGAAGCGGCAGCTTCGTCTTCCATCACAATTATTGAAACCAATATCGACGATACTACTCCGGAAATATTGGGCTATGTCATGGACCGGCTTTTTGACGCCGGCGCAAAAGACGTTTTTTTCACGCCGGTTTATATGAAAAAACATCGTCCGGCAACACAACTGACTGTTCTTTGCGATGAAACGCAAATACCTCAAATGGAGCATATTTTGTTTACCGAAACTTCTACTATCGGATTGCGAAAATTTCAAGCAAACCGGACTTGCTTACCACGAGAAAACGTAAAGGTGACAACGTCTTACGGCGATGTGCAAGCCAAAAAAGTTTCATTCGGCTCAACGAATCGCATTGCTCTTGAATATGACGACGCTTGCCGCTTGGCGAAAGAAAAAAACATCCCCTTAATTGAGATTTATAATAGTTTTATTTCACCGTGATTAAAGCGTTTCCGCGATAATGAATCAGCTTGCCTTCCTTACTAATTCCTTCGATAACAACAGAATAAGTAGCAGGATCGTCTGCCGTATAAAAATCTAATTCGGCATTGCCTTCTTCATCGGTTATGACGTTGGGGTTCCAGTAGATAGTAGTCCGGAAATCCGGCTTTGGATCATTAATGCTCTCTTGCGTATCGTATTTGGGCGAATAAAATTCAACCGGCAGCTGATAACCGAGCGGTATCACCTGCTTGATATTAAGAGACGGAAGAGAAGTCCCATTTTCACCTCTTTTTGTATAAACGACAATGACGCCGTTACCTCCGCGCACACCGTATATGGAGGTGTTGGCTGCATTTTTAAGAACATCTATTTGCCCAATATCATTGATATTAATCATACTGAGAATATCTATGGAAGATTCCCCCGAAGAAGGCGTATAAGGTATATCGTCTATTACTATCAACGGGTCGCCGCCTCCTCGTATGCTGAGAGTATTTCCCATAACCCGAACTCCCGGAACACGATAAAGCAAATTTCTAATATCCATACTTCCTGATTTCTGTATATCGTCTTCAGAAAAAGAATAGTCGGGTTCGGAATAGTAAGCGGATTTATATTCATCGTTATTTTTGTGAAATCCTCTTACCTGTACTTCAGGCAAGTGTACCATTCTCATTCCATTTTCATAAGTGTAGTAGAGATCGGCTTTTGCAACATAATCAAGAAATACCGGATTCGTTTTTTCTTCGGGAACAACAGGTTCAATCCAAGTGGTATTTATTTCCGGAAAAGTATCTTCATCGACATACAATTCTGTCATTTGTTTTCCTTTTCCTTTGCTGTTCAACGCTTGAATAATATATTTTGTACTGTCCGGAAATTCAAAATTTTTGAATACATAACGTCCGTTGTCATTTGTTTCTCCCATATCGAAAAATCCTTGAGTTAGTGATATCAGTGACACTTTGAAATTTTTAGCCGGTTTTGAAAACAAGCCGCTTTTTACAGTTCCGGAAAGTTTCTGGCTTGTTTCAAACGGAATCTTTGGGTAGCTTAATTTTCCACGTATCACATCAGGGATGGCATAGCGCGTCCAACCATTGGTTTTCATCAACAAATCAGCTGACACTTGAGCATTTTTATCTCCTTTTTGAAAATAATATTCCGGATTCTCTATAGTTCCTCTCAATTCCGAGCGCAGCAAAATACCGGATAAAATGCTTGATGTTGTATCAGCGACTACTTCTTTGTCGTTCGTTATTGCAACTGAAAAGTCTCCTTTCAACGGTTGCTGATTTTCGTCTTTCAATTGGATTCCGGCTTGAATTTCTTCCCTCTTTTTATAAGTATCCTGGGACGTATGAAATTCAGCAACTCCATTATCATTGTTCAATAGAAAAACCAAGCGTTCGCTGATTATTTGTAAATCTTTAGTTAACAATAAAATATGATTGATTCCCGAAGGAAAATCCGACAAATCGAAAGCGACAAAATCTTTTTCCGGATTCCATGCCTTTGCATAATCAATAAAACCGCCGGAATGGATCAGTAAATAAAATTCAGGATAAGAAATTGAGTCATTTTTATTAATCCCAATCCATAGCTTATTTTCCCTGACAGCAACTTTCAAGGCAAGTGCATTGACCTGAACTTCCGGTAAATCAAAGCGCAACGTGCGGTCGCCATTGTGACAAAGCGCTTGATAATGTTCTCCCGGTTGAGGATTTATATAAAAATCTCCCATTCCCTCGTGAACGGTTTTCAGTTCTGCAATAGTATCGCCTTCAGAATTTATAACTTTTCCTTCTATATTTAACGCATGTCCATTGGCGTTTAGCGCTTTGAATGCAACGTTCGACAATTGATCGGGAACTAAATGTCCGCCTTCCGGATAAAAAGAAACATCAAAGTCTCCTTCAGGATAAGGAATTGAGAAATATTGTTTAAAAGCATATTTACTGTCAACCATTTCTACATACAAAGCCCGTGTTTCCGCTTGGGGAGGAATGGTCAATTTAACGCGAATCCAGCCGTCTTTGTCAGGTTTGGCTGTAAACGACAAGTCATTATTTAACCGAAGAATAACTGATTGAGGACGAACAACTTCCTGCGTTTTTATATCGGTAAAACGTAAGCGCGTATTTATTTTCCCATCTTCGGTAAACTGAAAATCGGTTTGCGCCTGTATCGATAAAATTTGAGGGTCGCTTATCCTGACATAATTGGAAAAAAACGAGCTTTCGCCCTGATTACACATATATTGTGTATAAGCCCGTATTTTGTAGTCGCCTTGCGGTAATTCTTCCGAGAGGGGAATTGCTCCGTAAAACAGGTTGTTCTCGTCTGAGCGAATTTTCAACCGTTGTACTACCGAATCCGCCGGATTGATTAATTCAACGTAAACATAACGACTTGGCGAGATCTGTTTATCGGAAAAAGCATCCAACAGGAAAGCACGGAAGAATATCTTTTCTCCGGTAATATAATAAGGTTTGTCGGTATGTAAATAAATTTTTTCATGCGGAAAAACCAACAGCTGTTTTGAGATATTATTGACGACGCTATCCACTACAGCATCTTTCTGCCCATATAATGTAGCCATACATCCGGTCAGAAATAATAGCAATATAAATTTCTTCTTTTTCATCTTATTTCACCATTTACAAATTACCATTTACCATTTTACCTTTTCTCATACCATTTCTGCAACACATAAAACGCCTGTTTCCGTTCTCCTCTGTCGGATATCAAACCTTTACGGTTAAATCCATCCTGTATTTGCGGCAAAAGGCGGCGCGACGAGCGAAAATCTTTCAATATCCACGGCGACATGCCTGCAATGGGCGGCATGCGTTCTTCAATCATTTTCAATGTCTTCCGGTACAACGACGCTTGATATTCTTCCGTCCAAATATCGGTATCTTTGCCATGCAATCCATAGAGGGCATCACCACCAAATTCACTAATTATAAATGGTTTATCATAATCAATTTCCCATCGTACGCGGTCTATTTTTTCTGTCGTACCGTCGTACCAGCCTACATATTGATTAAAGCTGATAACATCCACATATTGGCTCATATCGTCTTTAACAGACAATACTGTCGACGACTTGTCTTTGCGTTCCATTGCCATACTAATCAAGCGGGTATCGTCTTTTTGGCGGGCGGCTACCGCCAGCGCCGAAAGAAACCGGTTGCGAGCTTCGCTGAAAGGCGTTTCGTTTGCAATAGACCAAATAATAATATTGGCGCGGTTTTGATCGCGTTCAATCATTTCATTCAGCTGATTTAGCGCATTTGCATATACTTCAGGTTTCTCCCACTGGATAGTCCAGTACACAGGGATTTCGCTCCAAACCATTATTCCCATTTTTTCCGCTTCGCGCACCATCTGTTCATTATGCGGATAATGAGCCAAACGGACATAATTGCAACCGAGTTCTTTAGCCCAATTCAACAATGTCCGGTCTTCTTCCGCCGAATAAATGCGCCCGTTACGAAAAGCCGCCTCTTCGTGAATGCTGATTCCTTTAAGAAATATGGGTTTTCCGTTCAGTAAAATTTCGTGTCCACGGGTCGAAATTTGTTTAAACCCGATTTGGTCGCTTAGCTTGTCTGTTGCAGTACTGATATTAATATCGTACAACTTCGGATTCTGAGGCGACCACAATACCGGCGTTATTTTTTCCTCGAACGAAGCAACACCGGCTGTATCCGTTTCAATCGACTTTTTCAGCTTTAATTCCGGAATTTCAACCGTGACTTTAACTCCGGCTTGGCGGTCATTCAGTTTAACCTGTGCCTGAATGACATTCAAAGTTCCTTTTTGTAATTGAAACTTGTAGGTTTGAACAAATGCCTGCGGTAACTCGACCAGCAGTACATCGCGGGTAATACCGCCATAATTAAACCAGTCAAAATTATTAGTTGGCACGGCATCGACGCTACGTTTGTTATCCACCTTCACTACAAGCGTATTTTCGCCGGCGACTATTTTACCGGTTACATCAAAATTAAACGGCGTATAGCCTCCTGTGTGTTCTCCAACCTTTTTTCCATTTAAATAAACTTTTGCATCGTAATTTACCGCCCCAAAGTAAATAAATACTTTTTTCTCCGACGGCTGATAGTCAAATTTGCGACGAAACCACACTGTTCCTTCGTAATAAAAAAGTTCCGGATTTTGTGTATTCCAATCGCCCGGAATGCCTATTACCGGTGAAGAATCGAAATCATATTCCTTAAATTTTTGAACATTGTCTACAGTTATATCCTTAAAAAAACCATTTTCACTGGGTTGCCGGCGATAATCGTAATAGCCGGTTTCTAACGGATCAACCAAGTAATTCCAGTAGCCATTAAGACGTTGTATATTACGCTGATATACATTTTGAATCAAGGGTTCGCCGGTTGTTTGACCGAACAGGATGTATGCTGGAAACAACCAAAGCAGCAAAAAGAATTTTGTACGCATAAATAAATTTATTTTAGGCTACAAATGTATCTATTTTTTATGAATTTGGTATGAATTTAGAAAAATTACTTTCAAAGAATAATTTCATTTTTAACAAAAAAAAAAACATTAATTTTTGGAGAAAGAAAAATTTCATTACCTTTGTGGCATAAAATTATTAAAAATAAAATACAAGATTGTTTAATTATAATATTATAATGATTTATGAAAAAATTAAGTTTACTTTTTGTTTTTAGTTTGGTGTTTCTTTTTTCAATTACTGCGCAGGATAGTAGCGTTTCCGACGGCAAAAACTGGTTTCTCGGCGCCGGTGTTCAAGGAAATGTATATCTTAATCACGACGCAAAGAAAATTGAGACATGGAAACTGCCTTCTTTAGGCGGTGATTTATTTGTGGGTAAATGGTTTAGCCATAAAGTAGGAGCGCGTCTCTTCTTTGAAGGCGGTACATTGCATCCATTTTTCAATGAGAGGGCAATCATGGTAGATGAAAATTATGTGTTGGGTCGTGTGGACCTTATGCTTAATTTTACCAATCTTTTCCGCTCGTATTCTCCGGATAGGTTCTACAATTTGATTCCTTACGTAGGAGTTGGTGGAGCTTATGCGTTTAACGCGGTTAATCGACCGGATGGAGCGGACCATGGCAGTTCTTTAGTAGGCGCCGGTGGATTGTTAAACACCTTCAGGTTGTCAAAACATGTAAATGCTTTTATTAATTTGCAACTGAATGTGCAAGATCCGAAAAACCTGGATTCAAAACATCAAGGTAAGCCCGAAGTGATAGTTGATGGTATAGCTTCAGCATCTGTCGGACTTATTTACAATTTTGGCAAGGCCGCTAAAAAGGAAATTGTTCCTCCTCCTGCTCCTGCTCCAGAGCCAGCTCCAGCTCCTGCTCCAGAGCCTAAACCTGCGCCAGCTCCTGCACCAGCACCCGCTCCAGCGCCTGCTCCTGCACCAGCGCCTGCTCCCGCTCCTGCGCCTAAACCTGTATTTGACAATATTTTCTTCCGCTTGGGCAAATCAACTATTGATTCAAACCAGCAAATCAACGTTAAGAAAGTAGCTGACTATTTGAATGCAAATCCGGGCTCTAAATTAAATATTGTAGGATATGCCGATCTAAAAACAGGTACCCCAAAATACAATATGGGTCTTTCCGAAAAACGTGCGAAAGCAGTAGCGAAAGAATTAACTACTAAATACAAAATCGACAGCAGTCGTTTGAAATTGGATTGGAAGGGTGATACCGTACAACCTTTTGCAGCAAATGATAAGAATCGTGTTGTAATGTTCGCAGAATAATTTCTGAAGAAAAACTAAAAATTGAGAGGACGATCAAATGGTCGTCCTCTTTTTTTTGCATCAGTTACTTTAGACTCAACTGAATCCGTTTTCGTTCCAAATCAATACCAAGCACTTTAACTTGAACATGTTGATGAATAGAAACCACTTTTGTTGGGTCTGAAACATACCGGTCGGCTAAATTGGAAATGTGAATCAAACCTTTTTCTTTAATACCGATATCGACAAAACAACCAAAATGGGTAATATTAGTGATAATACCCGGTAGCATTTGACCTTCCCGCAAATCATCAAGGGTTTTTACATTGGGATCAAATTCAAATATTTGAATGGCCGCCCGCGGGTCGCGACCCGGCTTGTCTAATTCCTGCATAATATCCAAAAGCGTCGGCATTCCGGTTTTGTCCGACAGATACTGATCTAATTGAATGGTATTCCTGATCGTTTTTTCCCGAATCAAATCGCGAATGCTGCAATGCAAATCGCTTGCCATGGCTTCAACCACCGAATAACTCTCAGGATGCACGGCAGAATTGTCCAATGGATTTTCCGCATCCGGAATACGGAGAAATCCTGCCGCCTGCTCAAAGGCTTTTTCTCCCAATCGGGGAACTTTTAATAATTCTTTTCGCGATTTGAAAGCGCCATGTTTAGCGCGGTAACTCACAATGTTTTGCGCTAACGAAGGACCTAATCCTGAAATATAAGTCAACAAATGTTTACTTGCGGTATTCAGATTTACCCCGACTTGATTGACGCAATTTTCAACCGTTTGATCCAGCGATTTCTTTAGTTCGCCCTGATTCACATCATGTTGATACTGCCCTACCCCGATGGATTTCGGATCGATTTTTACCAATTCGGCTAAAGGATCCAATAATCGCCGCCCGATGCTGATGGCGCCGCGAACCGTTACGTCGTATTCCGGAAATTCTTCCCGTGCGATTGGCGACGCCGAATAAACCGAAGCGCCGTCTTCGCTGACGGAGAAAACCTGCAATTCCCTGTCGTAACTTAAGTTTGTAACGAATTGTTCGGTTTCCCTGCCTGCTGTTCCGTTTCCTATTGCTACTGCCTCTATACCGTATGTATTTACTAAAGAAATGATTTTCGTTATAGCTTTATACTTTTCTTTTTGAGGTGGATGTGGGTAAATAGTCTCGTTATGAAGCAAGTTGCCTTGCGCATCGAGACAAACGATTTTACAGCCGGTACGAAATCCGGGGTCGATTCCAAGCACACGCTTTTGACCCAAAGGAGGCGCTAAAAGCAGTTGCCGCAGATTCTCGGCAAAAACCTTAATGGCTTGCACGTCGGCTTTTTCTTTGGATAGCGCGGCAAATTCCGTTTCTATCGCCGGTTTCAACAAACGTTTGAAACTGTCTTTCACAGCCATTTCCACTTGTTCGGACGGGGGTGTACTCCCTTTCACGAAACGTCGGTTAAGCATTTCGATGCAATGCTCGTCGTCCGGCGATATACTCACCCGCAAAATTCCTTCCGATTCGCCCCGCCGCATAGCCAGCAACCGGTGGGAAGAGCAACGCGACAAAGATTCTTTGAAATCAAAATAATCACGGAACTTGGCGCCTTCTTCCTCCTTGCCTTTCACGAGTTTGGAAGAAATCACCGCTTCGCGGTTAAAAATATTCCGGAGGGCATTCCGGGCAGATTCGTTTTCATTGACCCATTCGGCGATGATGTCGCGAGCGCCTTGCAAGGCATCTTCCGCATCTTTCACTTCTTTGTTGACAAACCGTTCGGCTTTGCCCAATACATCGCGTTCGTTTTGCGCCATCAGAATTTTTGCCAAAGGTTCCAAACCTTTCTTCCTTGCAATTTCGGCGCGGGTTTGTTTTTTGGGTTTATACGGTAGATAAATATCTTCCAGCTCCGTGCTGTTCCATGTATTTTCGATACGCTCTTTCAGTTCGGGCGTTAATTTTCCCTGTTCTTCTATCGAATTGAGAATCGTTTCTTTCCGCTTACTCAATTCCTGTAATTTGGCGTATTGCTGTTTGATTTCTCCGATTTGAATTTCGTCCA
>Ga0123357_10010780_pt1 | contig 11662 bp, 4 predicted proteins | sample TergutEmb28metaG_FD_89873 | JGI IMG/M metagenome (GOLD analysis project Ga0123357, IMG submission 89873) | Embiratermes neotenicus P4 segment gut microbial communities from Petit-Saut dam, French Guiana - Emb289 P4 | ecosystem: Host-associated > Arthropoda: Insects > Digestive system > Gut ...
AGGAAGTTAAGGTTCCCAGATTTCGTGACAACGGCACAGGATGGTGGTAGGTTGTAAGCCTTACGCACCGGCCGCCTTTACCCCCAGGAAATACTCCTGGTACTCATTTCTGTTAGAGGCTGATTCGACCCCAGGGCCATAGTGCGATCGGAAGGATTTTATGTCAATGAAAATTCCACTGACACCAGCTGGGATCGAACCAGCTACCTTCCGACTTGTAGCACAGCACCTTAACCACTGTACTACCGCGGTCCCCCAACAAAATAATTACTGTAGAAAATATTGTTATGTTGAAGGTACTTCGGTCTTTCTTCAAACCGCCATTTAACACCTGCAATGCAAAATTCCGAGTATTTATCCATTTTATACGGTATTCGTCTTACCTTATATGATGGGCATATGGTTTCGTGATTCATGTTAATACTTTCGTTCAGTGAGGTTTTTTTCGTGGCTCGACAGCCCAATGAACCTAGGCTTCTTCATTATTGACGTTTTCCCATCACACTCAGGCGCACCACACTCGGTAGGACTTCTTTGGACGAGTGATGGGTGCGTAGCAGCGATCTCTACCTGACAACACACAAAATTCACAAGAGACACACAACCACACCTCCGACTGAATTCGAACCCGCAATCCTAGCAAGTGAGCGACCCCACACCTGTACCTTAGACCACGCGGCCGCTCGGATTGGCGGATAATTACTGTATTTTATTTCCAGGATAACGTACATATTTACTTTTAATTAACTTTGTGTAAATCCTCGCAGTGAGGAACCTTGCGGCATATACGTGAAGGATATGGACTGAAGTCTGGTCGCAGTTAGGAGTGCATTAAAGGGGCTATCACTTTTCACATTAGTTTCAAAATAAACCCGCTAACCTCTATTACTAATTTTACGTGCAACTCAGTGCCCGATCTCCGGCACTGGAGGACCATATAGATATGAAACGATAATTCTGCATTAGAATATAGACACTGGAAGGTAAAGAAGATCGATAAACTTTACGCCATCCTACAGCTGAATTTTTAAAATGTATCATAGTTAGAAACGGGATCTTTAAATATGATGTAGATTAATAATAGTGTCAGGAAGGCGACACATTTTTAGAATTGTTAGTTTTGTAGATAACAGTGAGTTACGTTGTAAGTATTACCTTAAATATTGCTGATAGAATATAATAATGAAAACTTTAACCGAAGAAGGATATGGAATTCATTACATTACAAATTTTACTTACTTATATATTACACAACAAACACTTTTTTAAATATGTTTTATGACATAATATTATCCTTCACCTACATTCCTGTGAGCCCTGTGACAATCCTCAGAGTTTCTTATAATACAATCAAAATATAAATAACTGCACAGAAGTGTGTGTGATAAAACCGCTTCATATTACACTGGATTTTTCTGTAGCGTTCCCAATGATTATACAGTATCTAATTATATTGAGTTTAAAATACACTTAAATAAGGTATGTTTATGTTGTTCGTTTGATTTCTGTAGTTTGTTCGCACCCTGCACACATCCAAGAGGCAATATAAACACAAATTATTGAACTGTATTTTAAGGGAAATAGAATTTGATATTTCATATCCATAAAGAACACTGCAGAAAACCCCAGTTTAACATTTTAAAGCCTACTGGTTACGTGATGCAACAACAGTTTTAACATTCAATAATTGTATTTTCTGCCCACACTGTACTTATGTGTTTTGTATTTATCTCAGAACAAACAGCGACGTCTGCCCCATACAACATACGTGATTGGTTTTTAAAACCGAGATGAAAAGTGTTTACTGCGCGGTACGGACTGGGTATTTAAATAAAGCAGTCTGCGCTTCGTCTTTAAAGGGTTAATATCAGGTGGTTTTTTTACTCTGTGTAATTATTTGTATATTGATTTTATTTTTGTTATAAGACACCCTGATCATTGTCAAAGTAGTGACCGAATTATGATATCGTAGAATAATAATATTTGATTCAACACAATTTGAGATGTACATTTGTCTGTTCTTATAAGTATAGAATATTCTTCAATACAAGAATATCGAACGCTTAAAGTCCACATTACTCTTCATTCACATTTAAATCGGTGACGTGGAATATATGTAATTATACGAAGGGGTAAAGTGTGTCAGTGCTCTGTTACAAAGTTTCCATTAACAAGAAATTAACAAATTGTTCAGATATGAGAGTCAGCAAGCAAACTTTTCCCAGATAGTACTTGTAGCTCATTCATAATACACCTTTCGGCTGTTATTCTACACCCTGGAAATTTATCAGATTCATTACATGGCTTGTCAGTGCTGATTCCAAATTGGAGTATTATTCTTTAATTGCTCTATTTTAATTTACCACAAAAGTTACGTGCCTAATAAATCATTCCACTGAAAATTACTTCTACTTATTTGCCGAAATATATAAATTTGTAATGTTATGATCTATAGCTTAATACAGTTTAACGCCAGCATAAATATATAAGCTTCTAAAAGTTAGTATTTCCGCCCTCCCCTCTATTTCAGTTGAAGTTTTATGTGTTTATTTATAACTTCCATATATTTCTCTATTATTCCCTGTAATTAACTACACCATACTATCTACAGCATCAAAAACACAACACATCAGGGGTCCATCTGCAAAACAAAGCAAAGGGTACAGCTTAATTACATCTATGTTTCACGCACCTAGTTATCAGTTCCACTAGATTTTATGCATTTTACATAACAAGGTTTCAACATAAATTGAAGTTTTGTTTTAGCAACAGCCCGCATAACCACAGTATAGAGACCCAATCAAAGGATGACCTAACATCTGGTGTTTCGAAATCTCAGACACAGAGATCTAAATGAACAAGTTCTCGTATTCGTTAAGAAAAGTCAATGGTGTCATCCGTAAGTTGGTGACAGCAGACTGCAGATTCGGAGAAATCAGGGACTGACATTTAGTCCCTCGCAATAAATTTTATGTTTGTGAGACCGTGCATCGTTGATGTAGTAATATAAACAGCCGACTAGATGCAACAATGATAATTTTATTAACAATTTCAATCAGCTCAACATGTTTCGGGCGATAATTTCGCCCATCTTCAGGAGCACTAGACGATGTTTACAGCTTGTGGTATAAAGCACCAACGATGCTGCCTGCTGGTGACCAGGATGAGGTGGAACTTCCAGGCGAAATTATCGCCCGAAACATGTTGAGCTGATTGAAATTGTTAATAAAATTATCATTGTTACATCTAGTCGGCTGTTTATATTATCCCTCGCTATATTTAACAATTAAAGAATCGAGTTCTTTTACTAGACTTTCAATCCGGGTGCAATTTAAATTGTACGAAATACTTCAACGAATATAAAACGTAACATCGAAAATATCTTTTCCTCGTTCGGGTTTGCTTTGAAGTAAATTGTACAGGAGCACAAACTGACACATCCGTCACGAATGAGTTAAGGATAAATACACTCCCGTTGACCAGTTGCCAGTAGTCTGTGCCACGGCGCAGCGTTGTTGTTGCTTTGTGTATTAAAAGATTGCAAAGAACTGAGACAGCAGTGTACACAGATCGCTTCAATATCGCTAAAGTGCCCAGTTACCAGACCAGAGAAAACAAATAATAGGAGGAAAAACAAATAGTTCTGTATGGAAGGAGATTTAAGTTCCCCTTGCCGGTGATAACAAGGTTGCCGTCTTCTGGGATGTGACGTCATGTTATCTTGTAGGAAGGCACCAGTGTTTCCTAGAAAAGCTTCTTTTCTTTGTCAGAGCATAAAAGGGACCTGTTCGGAAAATATAAACACCAGGTTCCTCCTAAATATCGGCAAATTCCCACCAGACTACACTCCTTTAACACCACTACGGCAGTAATTATTCAAGTACGTATTAGTTTTTTTTTTCACTTGTGATTAACAGTAATTTTGCTTTGTGTGGCCAGATATATTTAGCTTGGATTTAAAATTCGTAATTTCAGAACTGATTCCACTTGATTTCTACTGCTTTTTCATGAAATCTTCTGTCGTTTCTCTAATAAGTTAAGAGTGCTATGACGTGAGAATTAAAGTTCCAGACATAGAATTTGTTAACTTATCACGTCATCAAGTTCAGATTGCAGTGTTTGACGATAATAGCTCGTTCATTTCAATAATATTTTTCTCAATATTTATAATTTTTGGACTCACATGCGTGCTGCCCATTTGTCTTATATTGTGTTATGTCCCGCGCCGTCTGCCGAAGTTCATAGTGTAACTGAATAAATGAGCCCGCCTTTCCAATAAATCACCAATTGATGCTTCCTTGCTTGCTCCACGGAGCAGAGTCCTTCTTGAGAAGTAAACCGCTTTTCAACTAGTCAAGGAATTCCACGCATTTTATGAAACCCGAATGTTCATTACCGCATTCACAAGTGCCCGCCACCTGTCCCTATTCTGAGCCAGCTCGATCCAATCCATACCAACACATCCAACGTCCTGAAGATTCATCTTAATATTATCCTCCCATCTACGCCTTGGTCTCCCCAGTGGTCTCTTTCCCTCAGGTTTTCCCACCGAAACCCTGCAAGCACCTCTCCTCTCCTCCCATACGCGCTACATGTCCCGCCCATCTCATTCTCCAACTGATACACATGAATATTCTCTGTCCTCTAAGGAGACACATATACTCGATTGAATTACGTTATTATGGTCGTAACTGGTGGGAAAGTGAAGATTCAGTAGCATGAAATTTTCGAGTATTTCGCGATAGACCATCGACTAGAAGTACTGAGAAAAACCCAAAAATCTGAGCTTCGAATCAAGTTCTTTTTTCCCCCCTCCCCAGAAACACCGCTGCCCGGCTTCAGGTCTACATGTTGTTACACAATGTTGCTCTTTATTTCATTCCAATTACTCTTTTAAGATCCAAAGGAATTATTTTATTCGTTCTCGAGAAGCCAATTAACGAATTGCGCATGTTTTCCGTTTGACTCTCATTTTTTGTTTGCAGTTACAGACATCTGCTTTATGAGTTTTGTGGTTCTTGCTGTGATTAGTTTGAAGATCCATGTCTTCGGGAATTTCTTTATCCTGCACATAGAGACGGCAGACCCAAATATTACTACCGCAGTATCCGGTCCATTCACAATGGAATTGCTTTCGTAACCCTAGAATTGTGCCTTCAGTAAAAATGCAAGCCCTATTAGGCACTATACAAGATAACATTACAGTTATTTGGAAAGTAGCCTATGTGTAGTAGTGTACTGACTCAAACCTGGGATAGGATTGCGCCTTTCTTTTCTGGCCACAGTTTTCATGGGTTAGTCCTTTGGTATTTGTCAGTGAATTACAATGTGCGTTAGTTGTGTATTGGACCGTGCATCATCTTGATAACTGAAGAATAAAATCCGAAGGCCTTCGGTCCGGACACTCATCCATCCTGCCTGCACTTAACTTCCAACCAGCAGCAACTCGAGAACCAGACGGCCCATGTGGTAACCAACGCTATTGTCGTGAGCTCCTGATGATGGGCATAATGGTGCCTGAAACATGTTGAGCATAACATAAGCATAATAAAATAATAAGTGGCATCTAGTTTGATTTTATTCTTCAGTTAAAATGTGTGTCTTCTCTAGACGACAGCAGTTCACATAAGATGGTGTTCAGTCTTATAAACCTGAGTTTTAGATACAGAAGTTCACTGAATTACTTCTATGCCGCTCCATGCTGATGAAGGAGGCAAACATTGAGGAACATGGTTTGGTGAATTCGCCTTTGAAACGAACAGCAGCATACAGTGTAAGATAGTAGCTGGTAGCATTTGTAATCATTATGCCTAGTCTAAAGCTATGCACGTATGTGTAAAGAGGTGCTTCCATAACACGCCTTCCAAATAGAATCCTACACAGGGCAGACGTTGAGAGGAAACTAGAGGGCATGACGCAACCTACATAAGACAGCGCAAAAGCGGTATATGACCTGCTATCCTCGCTAAAGTGCATCTCGCCATAATATGGGCTGAAATTCCTCCTGAATAGGTTGTCGCTACAACAATGGGCAATTTTACCCGTTAAAATCTCTATCGCGAACGGCCTGTAGTTTAGAATTTGTGTTACTTGACAGGTTGGCCGGGATAATGTAGTCGGTATAGCGACCCACTACGGGCTAGACGGGCCGGGTATCGAATCCCAGTGAGGTGGGGGTGGGGGATTTTCCGCAACCTCCCAGACCAACCCTGAGGCTCGACCAGCCTCCGATACAACGGGTACCGGTTCTCTTCTGGGGGTAAAACGGCCGGGGCGTGGCGTTGACCACCCATCTAGAGCCAAGGTGAAAGCAAGAGTAAAACTATACATCGACTCAAGCTTTGGGCCTTCATGGTCTATTCTAGAGTGAATTTTACCCTTAACTTTACCGTTATTTGACGGAGTTCCCGGAAATGTCCTGACATAGGGCCTTAAAATAGGCCACAAGCAGTTCCTTCCCAAATCATCACTCACAACCCGCCAGCTCTTATTTAGCGATCCCTGCTTTAGGTTCAGCCTTACAACAACTAATATTGAAACTTATACAAGGTTATACCTATGTATAGATGTCACTACACGTTTCAATACGGCGTGTGTTCTTAACGGCGAGCAAGTACCGGCTTTGATATATGCTGATCGGTTACAGACACACATATTGCAATACACTAGGATACGAGAAACCGTACTCTTTAAAAATGCCAAGTTTTTGTACACCCAGCAAAACAGGAAATATGAACAAGGAGGTAATATCAAAGTCTTGTGCACTCTTAGTTGTTCTTGTTGCTGGACCCTCAAAATTTGTGACTCTGTAGACATATACAGTATCTCTCAAGGCGTAATCTTGAAAACAGCCCCTTTTTCGTCGAATACCAAGGACAGTGGCATAAATAAGGCCCCAGCAGGCTCTACGGCGATCATAAAGTCGTGGGGGGGAGGGAGGGAGCTTTCGACCAGTTATCTAAGCTACTGTGCTGACTATTATTCACGTGTTATGAGGCGGTATTTGTGCTGACCCAGCAAACTATCAATTATATTGATGCCGTCTTCATGACAGTTGTTTTCTTAATTAAGGACTGTATTATTATTTTGTCTTCGTCATAACTTCAGGGTTCGTTTGCTACTACCAAGCTGACTTAGCGTTATTTAACTTTAACGGCACTCAGTACAATAGGCTGAAAAACAATCAAATATTCAGACTAATTTTTGTTAATGTTCTTGTTTTACAGCAATGAGTAGTTAATCTGGCATCCCATTCATGATTACCTCCACAGAAAGTGACCCTGATACTCACCTGACCCTGGAATAGAACTACCCTTCACCTGTTGTCTCAAATAGCACTTAGTTCTCCTATTGGTCGGTATTTGATACTGTTTCCAGTTTTTATCTCCAAATTCAAGTCGGCTGTCATCCGTGTTAAAAGTTTTACCCGTTTTGAATGTCCTGGCTTCGCATCTTATCCTCCTTTCTTCGCTTCTTAATACTGAGTACAGTTTGTTTATATCATTTCTTACATCCCGTTCGTATAAAACCTCTCACAGTATGACTGTTAGACGCAGAGGACCGTTGTGAGCAGGATAGGATATCTTCCAGATTTCACTAATGCAGAGTATTTTGTTGATACGCCGAAAAGTTGTTAGACTGTCAAGAACTCTAAAATACATTTCTTTGGTCGGAGTCATACAATGTATTGCTCAAAGGCGAATATCGACGAAGACTTGGGTAGAAAAGGATGTGAAAGAAGATGGTTATAATATGAAGGTAATTTCTTTGTGAGACTGAGGAAAAACACGAAAATCTTACTAAGGCTAGTGGAACTTCTGGCTGAAATTCGCATTCTATAATATATCCCCTGAAGAGGAACGGGTTTTAAACATGTCAAAAATGTCGCGTGTTCGGTTCAACATAACTAATATTGTGTGTTAAAGTATTGGTAAAGGCCTTTGTACAGTTGGTCTCTTTTCAAAGAAGTCCTGCCAAAACTCTTCAAGTTTCATTATTATGAAATTAATTCTAAATAGACTATGGGATCTAGACTGTGAAAATCAGTAAGATATTTAAGTTTTTCTTCAACAAACCGCAAAATGTGAAAGTTTAAGTCTGTATTTTAGGAAATGTCCTTCAGTCATTCTGTGTGCATTTTATAATTCGAAGCTACATTGTTTGAATCTGATGCATCTGGTAATAGCTGTACATATCTAACGTTTTCAGGAGAGATAATTTCAGATAATATCGACCTACTGCCACTCCTATTTTACATACAGCTGAATCATATGAAATGTCTACACATAACATAAAATATACAACTAATTATGTACTTTAACATTTCCATGACACGTATTTGGATATGGCTAATTTTTGGCCAAGTACAAGTAAACTAATTTAGAAATTTTTGGGATTTAGCAGAAATCTCATCCAAATCTGTCAATGATAGAGCCTGTATTTGTTACTCTTAGGTACTTTGGTTGACTTCCATTTCAGATAATGATTGAAGAAGGGTTGGGTCTGGGTTGAAAAATGTATTTGTGTGGGTGATGTATTTGCCTCAGCAGTAAGTAGGTTACATCAAAGGCAGGAATGTGCGTAACATCGTAAGAGGTACTTAGAAACACGTGTTTCATCTGATTTGAAATAAAATCTGATTTATAACACAAAACATTCTGGGAATATTTTTAAACTTCTATACTCTCTGAGGACAAGCGATACGACACAAAAGTAACAACAATCCTGAAGTAGTCGTCGTGTTTTATAACAGACTTCAGCAACATCTTAACTGTGCCATCTCGACGTCCTTGCCTGTTCATCAGGGCTATAAATTGGCTATCCGAAGTTATAACAGCATTACCTAAATTGGGCTCTTCAAACATGAGATGAGTTTTATAGTAGATTGTACTTTATTACTTCTTCTTCGTTCCAATTTGTAGCTAGGGAAGAAGGGGCCAGATTGAATCATAATAATAGTGTCCCACTGCACGTTTGGATACTGTGAGCAATTTGCTGTTCTATACAAAGGAATATCGACACGCAATCGCTCGTACACGTTTACACTCACCTGCTGTTAAACTAATATGGAGAATTAATACTGAAATTAAAGTTTTGTGACAAAGTCGTAGTTACAAAAAGAGAGGTTACCAAAATGTGTAGACACATAACTGCCTGGATGCACATAGACACGAGTCAAGGGTTTGAAATTAAATAAAAATCGGCAAATATAAAGAATTGCGTCAGATTTCAACTTCTTTCTGCACTAATAAGTCAGGCAGGCGAATGGAAACTTCGAATTTTTCGTTCCCTTGGCTAGGGAGAAATGGGAACCGACATCGGTGAGAAAGTGATGTCAAAAGAGGGACTCGCAGCTGGACAAATCGCTATGAAGTTTCTAAGTTCGACGTTTCAGGCTTTCAGTTTCGAAACGATTAACAAGTCATGCGCGACTTAACTTTGGAAACATTCCGTCACAAATTTAAGTGCCATGGTATCATTAGTAAGCCTATTAAAACATAGACGCAGTCTTAGTGTTCTTACGTTTAGCAATGAAATTCTTTCCCCTTACAAAGCCACTGACTTGAACCCAGGTTTCGGTAAGGTTTTCAATGAGAGAAGTGAGAAAAATATCAAACCTAAAAAATTATATGCGATAGTGTATTGTGTTTATCCGCGTACAGCTAATGTAACAAAGCATGTCACCCAGAAGACTATTAAGAATTAACCCTTTTTATGTGCATAAGCAATATGTATTATGGAACAACCAAAGGAGTAAGATTGCAGTCTACTTAAATATAGATTAAAATTAAACTGTGATTGTTTTATGTTAGGAATTATCCTGAAGATTGCGTAATCTTCGTCGAAACATGTGGCCCTGCAAAATGACCTGTTATGAATAAAAATATATATATATATATATAGTTGTGTTGAAGGTAATTAAGTATTACTTTATAGTATTATATAAACACAACCCGATGTTTAATGTAAAATTAGTTGTGTTTAAATTAATTTTTCACTGAACAGAAAATATTAATGGAAAATAATTATATTTGGTCAGAGGAGAAGTTACGAATAAAATCCTAAGTTCTGGTTCCTGCCCGGACTCAGCCAGATGGGCCTTAAACCGTTGTTATTTTGAGAGCCGTGTGGGGGAAATAAATAAACTTAAGTCAGCAAAGAAAAAAAAGCGTGTTCGGGCTGCAGACTAATATTCAAGTGTCGGACAGAGCCGCACTTGCTGCCTGATATGCCGCTATTTTATAAATTTCAGCCCTCCTTCCGTAACGCTAAGTTAATTCTAACGAGCTCCACTTCTCGGTAGCTGCAACATAATTAGTAAAAATGGAGCTCGAAATAAGAGTCAAAACACGTGAATTCAGCTTTAAATATTCACGTCTCAGTTAAAATAGAGGCTGCCGTTTATATTCAAACGCTTAATCCTAACGCCGTCATGTGCGTGCTTAATAATGTACGGTACGCCAGGAAAAGAAGCACAAATTGTGATAAGTAATAGAACAAAAATTCAATTAAAATTACATTAAGAGAGATGAAGACTTAGCTGAAAAGATGAAGGAAACAAAGAATCGGAATTTAAATTTTGGTCTTCAGGTTACTAAATGTGTTTTCTGCTAGGCCTTTTGTTTACTAATACTTCAGAGGAACTTATCATCCCCATCTTCAGGATATGTATGTATTCGAAGTACCTTGAAGATTGATGTGGTACGTTCCTCAGAATGTTGGTAATCACATACCAGTCTGTACGGTGTTACACCTCAGCTGAACATAGTATTATTTTCCAATGCCGTGAAAACTTAAGATATAAGTCTGCAAGAAATAAGTATTTGGTAACGGAGATAAAAGGGGGCTTATTTGGTAACGGAAACACAAATAGGCCTGTTTGGTAAAGGAACACATGGAGTCTTATTAGGTAACGGGAAAATAAGTAGGCATTTTGTTAAAGGGAACACAAGGAGGCATATTTGGTAACTTGCACATAAATAGGCCTCGGTGATAACATACCCAATTAGGCCCATTTAGTAACGACAACACAAGTTGGCCTATTCGATAAAGAAATATATAATCCTTAGACAATTGTGTTTAAAATACTCGGTGAAAGGAGACCAGAAAACAAGCCGAATAAACTAAATTATCAGCTTATGAAGAATGCCGTAATTGGAATTCTTGTTGAATGTACAAATATTCTGTGCTGAACACTCCACATCATTGTATACGTCATTTATGCATTCAAAATGCTGTTGTATGATACACGACGAAACATCACAAGTATGCGAATGAGATGGAAAACGACATTATTAGCCAGTGGGCCAGTGGTGTAGTTAGAGAGGGAACGACACTTCATTTGTCCGTGTGTTTGATGTTGTTACATTTCACACCAGAGGGTTACCACCTTCGCAAAGCTATCACATGTTGTTTCTGCATACATAACTCCTCATGTTTTCACCCTTCATAAATCCCTATAATTTAATTATAGTATAAAAATTAAAATCCCTGTTTTAACATAACGTTTTTAGTACGACTGAATCATGAGTGGATACATTATTTGTGTTATTGGGACGATCGCTGTTGGCTGGAAAATTGGGCTTCGGTTTCTTGTAGAAAAAAGAGACGAACTCTATGCTACAGTACTTGAAACATTATAGGGGGGGGGGGGGGGGAAAAA
>Ga0123357_10010781_pt1 | contig 11662 bp, 10 predicted proteins | sample TergutEmb28metaG_FD_89873 | JGI IMG/M metagenome (GOLD analysis project Ga0123357, IMG submission 89873) | Embiratermes neotenicus P4 segment gut microbial communities from Petit-Saut dam, French Guiana - Emb289 P4 | ecosystem: Host-associated > Arthropoda: Insects > Digestive system > Gut ...
GCTGAAAATCTTCATGATCCTCTGCCTGCTTGTATCTTTTCCCGCCGACGGCAAGGCTGCCGATGCGGACGCCATGCTGTTCGACCTGGCAGGCGCGCTGAGAAACAAAGACCTTCCCCGCCTACGGGAACTGATCGATGCTCGCGGCATGGTGTATGTGAACGCCATGTTACGAGTGCCCGGCGATCACGAAAAGGATCCCCTGGCATTCCTGTCCTACACGGCCAATCTGGATTCCTTTCGCCGTGTGGAAGAACGGCTGTTTGACCGCCTGGGAAACGGCATGGAACAGGATGAATGCCGCCACGCCTGGCGCTCCGGCTGTCCCTGGGTTCCGGAAGCCTTGTCCAACGCGGTATTGATCGCGGAAAGCGGGAACACAGCGATTTGTGCGGTTGACAACAAGCGCGGCGTGCGTACCTGGCTTCTCCTGAGAAAGGAATCCGGAAGCTGGCGGGCATGGGCCATCGCGGAATCCGACAAAGAGGCCCGCCTCATTGCGAGCCGGGAATTTCAGGATACCCTGTCCAAGGTGCGCAGGGAACTGCCCGCCCTGCTTGAGGCGAAGGCCAAAGATCGCGCCGACCGGAAGCAAGCCGGCGATGAGGAATACAAGCAACGCATGGCTGCAATCGAGCAACGCAACCGTGCGGAAAAGGCGGCGAAGGAGGCGGTTGAGTGCCGGATCCTGCGCATTGCCCCTGAAGAACGAGAACCCCACCCGCAGATCGCCCAGCCCTCGTTCCCTGTTCTCACCCTCACGTTGGAAGTGCATAACGCCAACAACTTCGCCCTGCTCCCCAAGACCTGGGCCGTGACCTTCAGCCGTCCGGACGGCACACAGGTGAAAAGCGTTACTCTGGATCACTACCGGGGCGGCGATAATGCGCCGCTGTCCCCTGGCGAGCGCAAAACCCTCACCCTCACTACCCGTCAGTTTGACGAGAAATATATCGCCGGATGGAAGAATGGCGCATATTCGGCAAAGGCCGAGCTGCTCAATTTTGATCGACGGCCCGCTCCGTGATCCTTTACAAAGGAAACGTAAAACCGACGCCGCCGATCACGCACTCGCCCCGTTCAATGCCGAACGAGGCGGCATAGCGCGCCAGTTCGTCGAACGCGAAGCCCATCTCAGCGGTCTGGTGGGCGTCCGAACCGAACACGACCGGCACCCGCAAATCCGCCGCAAGGCGCATAATCTCCGGGCCGGGATAAATCTCCTTACAGGGCTTGCGCAGCCCGGCGGACGACATTTCCATGCTCATGCCCGCATCGCGGATCGCGACAAGGCTTTCCCGCACAAGGTCAAGCCCGTCATGCCGCGTCAGCCATTGCCGGAATCGCTCTATAGAAAAAATTTTGATCAGGTCGGGATGGGCCGCGATGTTGAAAAGCCGTGACGCCGCCATGCCGGCCAACGCGCGAAAATAGGCTTCATAATGCGCCGCGCATTGCTCAGAGGAAAAATCCCTCCAGTCATCCGCGCTGAAATCATAGCCCCAGGTTCCGATAAAGTGTACGCTGCCAAGCAGATAGTCAAAATCATAAGAGCGGATGGCAGTCCGAATGAAGCCGGCTTCCGCCTCCAGCCAGTCCACTTCCATACCGAGCAGAACTTGGCCGGGATATTGCTCTTTCAACTCGCGGACCTCCCGGACATAGTCCGGATAAGCGCGGGAGAGATGATCACGATATTCCCTGGGATAATCATAGCCGTCCGGCCGTGGGGAATGCTCGGAAAACCCGTGCAGGGCGATGCCCCGCTCCCTGCCGGCGGCGAACATGTCCCGCACGGTGTTTTTTCCGTGCGAATACCGGGTATGGGTGTGGACATCAGCGGTGATCATCAGGCGGTAGTGAACATTAGGGTTTGGGGCGCATCACGACCTGGTCGTACGCATCTTCCACAGCCGCGAGAATAGCGCGCTTTGACACAGGATCGAGCAATACAATCGTGCCCCGCTGGGTATAGCGGGGCGGCAGCGCATTCAGCGCCAAGGCGTAAATATCCTGCAAATCCTTCTCGGAAAGCAAGATATTGCCTTTTTTTTGCAGAAACTCGGGCAGCGCCTTGATCACACGACCTTCATTACGGTTGCGGATATTGAAAAAATCCACATCCCCCAGCTTGTACTTATCCCGGAATATAGACATGCCAAACCTCCTGATCTGTCTTCCGCGCATAGGTGTATAGAACGATACTGGCATTAGGGAGAGTATGCAAGCTGCTACATGACAGCGGTCGCGTCTCTCCCGCTGCCCTGCCGCGGCAGGGGGTGACAAGCGCCGCCGCAGGGTGTACAAGAAAAATATACGCTGTAAACGGAGGGAACCATGAATATAGGCGAAGTAGGTTCAGTTCCGTATATTTCCGTATCCGCTCTGGATGCTTTTGCCACAGGCATGCAGGCCGTGGCCCACAATATAGCCAATATCAACACCGAGGGCTTTCAGCCCCAGGCGGTGTATTACTCCTCGTTGCCGCCCTACATGGGCGTACAGGTGGGTGACATTACCGGCCCCGGCCCGGATGTCCCGGTACGCCCGCCGGAGCCGGAAGTACGGACGGCTGCGGTTCCGGAACAGCAAATAGGTGTGCTGCCGCCTCCGCCGGACTATCTGACCGCGTTCCAGCCACCGGAATGGATAAACCCCAGCCAGACCTCGCTGGAGCAGGAGATGGTGAACATGATCGTGGCGCAGCGCGCCTTTGAGGCGAATGTGACGCCTATCCGCGCTTGGGATGAGATGACGGGAACCCTGGTCAATCTGACAACATGAATCCCCTCGTCCCGCAAAACCCTCCAGGCCTGTCTTCGGTGAGCGCGCTCAGCCGTCGGGGCTTCATCAAGGCTTCAGGCTGTGTATTGTTCGGTCTTGCCGCCCTGCGCAGTTCGGATCTTCTTGGCGCCCAGGCGTCCGTCATCACCAGTCAGGCGACGGGCCTGATCGTTGGGGTTCCCAGTCTGTGCGTCGGCTGCCGGCGCTGTGAACTGGCCTGTACCGAATTCAATGACGGCAAGGCTGACCCGGATCTTGCGCGCATCAAGATCGACCGCAACGTGAACTACGGCCCCTCCGGCATTCCCGGACAGGACCAACTCGGCCTCTTCGGGAATGGCCTTGTTGTGCAGGATGCCTGCCGTCAGTGCCCCCACCCCGTGCCCTGCGCCACGGCCTGTCCCCATGGCGCGATTATCGCCGAAGAAAAAAGCGGCACACGGATCGTGGACGTGCAACGATGCGTCGGCTGCCGCCTGTGCCAGGCCGCCTGTCCTTGGGGCATGATGAGCTTTGACGAGGACAAGGGCGTGGCTGCCAAATGCTTCCTCTGCAACGGCACACCCAAATGCGTCAATGCCTGCCCTTCCGGCGCGTTGCGCTTCGTGCCCTGGCGCAACCTGACCAAAGCGCCGCCGCGTGTGCCATTGCTCACCCCTGTTCCGGCGCAACAGAGCGCCGGCTGTGCCGACTGTCACAAGTAAAAAACACACATCATACCGAGGTTGCTGCGATGGCTGCGAAATATGGCGGCTGGGCCGGACAGGTGTTGCGGGTGAATCTCTCCACGGGCGCGATCGCCAAAGAGAGTACGATTGAATGTTATAGGGACGTGCTCGGCGGCACGGGCATCGGCTATAAGGTGTTATGGGAGGAGACAGTTGCGGGCGTCAAAGCCTTTGATCCGGCAAATGCCATCATTTTCGCCGTCGGCCCGCTGGCGGGCACGGGTGTGCCGTGCAACGGCCGCACGGCCGTCACCACCCTTTTCCCCACCTGCTGGCCCACGCCGCTCACGGCTACCGGGCATATGGGCGGCAACTTCGCCGCCAAGCTGAAATACGCCGGATTCGACGCCGTGATCATCCAGGGCCGGGCCGACAAACCCGTGTGGCTGCATATCCGCGACGGCAAAGCCCAGTTGCGCGATGCGCGCCATATCTGGGGTCAGGGCATAGTTCGCACGGATCACGAAATCAGCCGGGAAATCGGCCCGGACTGTTCCGTGGCGGCCATCGGCCAGGCGGGCGAGAACTGTGTGCCCATGTCGGTGGTCATCAACGCCAAATCGCATTCCGCCGGAGGCGTGGGCGCGGTGATGGGTTCCAAACATCTGAAAGCTATTGCCGTGCAGGGCGGCCGTCCGGTGCATATCGCGGCGGACAAAGGCAAATGGGAAGATTGTATTAACCTGCATCTTCGGCTGCTGGGCGCGAATAATCAGCATGTTGTGCCGAGTTTTCCCAGCCCCAAAAGCGAGTATTACAATCCCCGCTCCCGTTGGGTCGGCGCGCCGGGCAAGCGCTGGGGCGCGGCTGATCCGCCGGTGCAGCTTACGGACGACATCTATTCCCTGAACCGTATCGCCTTCCGCACCAACAGCGCGGCCTTTTTCCTGGGCGACGGAGCCTGGAAGTACACAGTGCGCGGCAACGGCTGCCACGCTTGCCCGATCCGCTGCCACACCATCATCAAAGACCCCGGCATGGCCGCCAAATACGGCATCCAGGAAATAGCCCAGAATACCTGCTCCGGCATGGTCTTTGGCCGCAGCTTCTTCCCTGCCCTGCGCAACAACCTGGGCGACGCCGGGCGCGAAGCCTGCATGATGGGCATGCACCTGGCGGATGACCTTGGCATTTGGTGCAACTACGGTCAATTGCAACGCGATTTTATCCGTCTGTACCGGGAGGGGATCTTCAAGGCAAAACTCGGCGCGGAGGAATACGGCTCTATCCCCTGGAAACAATGCGACGAGGGCAACCCGGCATTTCTCATGGACATTTTGCCGCGCATTGCCGAAAAACGCGGCGAGTTCGGCACGGTGCTCGGCCTCGGCACAGGGCACATGCTCGAACGATGGGGGCTGGATGAAAAGCACTGGGGCGCGGAACTTGCCACCGCATACTGGAAAATGGGGCATCCCAAGCACCATGCCAATGAAGACGACGCCCAGTGCGGGGTGATCATCAACACCCAGTACAACCGCGATGCCCAGTGCCATTCTCATTGCAACTTCGTGCGCAACGGCTTGCCCATACATGAACAGAAGCGGCTTGCGGAAAGTCTCTGGGGTTCGCCCGACGCCGTGGATGCCGTGGGTGAATATACGCCGGTCAATATCTACAAGATGCAACGCGCCAAATGGGCTATCTTGCGCAAGGAATTGCACGACAGCCTTTCCCTGTGCAACTGGATGGGGCCGTGGGTGGCCTCGCCGCTCAAGGAACGCGGCTACGCGGGCGACGACAGCCTGGAATCGCAACTCTATTCCCTGGCAACCGGGCATCAGGTCACCCGCGACGAGCTTGATTTCATTGCCGAGCGCATCTTTACGCTCCACCGGGCCCTGACCATCCGGGGCATGAACGAGCTGAACATGCGCGAAACACACGACCTGTGCCCGGACTGGATCTATACGGACGCGCGCGACAAGCCCGCCTTCAGCAAGGGCACCATCCGCATGGACAGGGCCGATATCCGGATGGGGCTTGATATGTTCTACAAGCTGATGGGATGGGATACCGTCACCGGCGCGCCCACGCGCGACAGCTACGCCAAGCTGGGGCTGGCCGGAATCGCCGCGGAACTGGACGCTAAACAACTTGTGCCGAAATCATGAAGAACGCGGATCCGCAACCGGCCACAGCCGCCCAGTGTATTCGTGAAGCCTGTGAGCAAGGCCGCCTGCTCGCCAGAACGGAACTGCTCGAGATCTTGCGGGAGCGTCCGATCGCGCCGGATGCGCCCCTTCCTCCTCTTGCAAAGCTTGAGGAGGAGATCGCCTGCGCGCTGGCTGAAGATCCGGATCTGGCCGTTGTCCGCGGTTTGGGCGGCGAGGACTTCTACCGTTGCATCAGCCTGATGAGCGCGACCTACGCCGAAATCCTTGCTGGGAAACACGCGCCCTGCCTGCTTATAGCTGAAACCGTGCGCAAAAACTCCAAAGAATACCCGCGGCCCATCGCCTTGGACATCTTTGAAGGCCCCCCCTTTGATCTTGATCCGGAAAAGATCCAGGCCTGCCTGCGGCACATGGCCGCGGACGCGGACTTTGGCGACATCAGCTTCGTGGAAAGCTCCGAGGGCACGGTGTACCTGTATTCAAAACGCTATCTTGATCACGACTACGCCGCCTTCCTGGCCCAACGCCTGGACGTGGATCTGGCGTTGAACCCGTAATATAGCGGATCGTATCAGGAAATTTTCATGCCCAATCTCGTGCAACAGAGCCAATTCCTCATCTACCAGAGTGAAGACGGGCGTGTGCGAATCGACGTCCGCTTCGAGAATGAAAGCGTCTGGCTGACCCAGCAGATGATGGCGGAGCTGTTTCAAAGTTCCAAACAGAATATAAGTCATCATATTAAAAGTATTTTCCAAGAAGGCGAACTTGTGCCGGAAGCAACTGTCAAAAAATATTTGACGGTTCAGCAGGAGGGCGAACGCCGGGTTCAGCGCCAACTCGAATTTTACAATCTGGATATGATCATCTCTGTAGGGTACCGGGTGAAAAGCCATGTAGCTACCCGCTTCCGCATCTGGGCCACCCGGCAGCTTCGGGAGTTCATCGTCAAAGGCTTTGTGCTGGACGACGAACGCCTGAAGAACCCGGATCAGCCCTTTGACTATTTTGAGGAACTGCTGCGCCGCATTCAGGATATCCGAACTTCGGAGCGGCGCTTTTACCAGAAGATCACCGATATTTACGCCACCAGCGTTGATTACGACCCAACTACGGAAATGAGCCTCACCTTTTTCAAAACCGTGCAGAACAAGATGCATTGGGCCGTCACCGGGCAGACGGCGGCGGAGATCATCCGCAGCCGGGCGGACAGCGCACAGCCCAACATGGGGCTGACCACCTGGCGCGGCGCCAAAGTGCGCAAGCAGGACGTGGGCATTGCCAAAAACTACCTGCACGAGGAAGAGCTTCTTGCCCTCAACAGCCTGGTGGAGCAATATCTGCTGTTCGCCGAACGCCAGGCCGGACGCCGCGTCCCCATGCACATGGCCGACTGGACAGCCAGGCTGGACGATTTTCTCCGGCTGAACGAGGAAAACATCCTCAGCCATGCGGGCGCCATCTCGCACGAACTGGCCATGATCCATGCGGAGCGGGAATACGAGAAGTTCCACGATCAGCGCCAACAGGAAAGCCGCAGTCTGGAGAGCGATTTTGACAAGCGCATCAAGGCGCTGACGGACGGGAAGAAGAGAAGGCGGTAGCCTGACATGCACGATCGCGCGCCGCGCCCCCTCATAGTCCTCGGTCTGGACGGCCTGCCGCTCAAGCTGGCGCAACAATTCGCCGCTGACGGCCTTTGTCCGCATCTGGCCCGGATCCTGCCGCGCGCGCGGACCATCCGGGCCGAACTGCCCGAGCTTTCCCCCGTCAACTGGACCTCGTTTTTCACCGCCGCCGGGCCGGAAGAACACGGCGTGTTCGGCTTCACCCGCATGAACGCGCATACGTACGAGCTGAGCATCACGGATTTCAGCCAGGTACGCATGCCCACGCTCTGGGACAGGCTGGGAGAGGCCGGGTGCCGGTCGCGCGTGATCAACCTGCCCAACACCTATCCGGCGCGGCCGCTCAAAGGCATGATGGTTTCCGGCTTTGTGGCGCATGAACCGCGCAAAGCCCTGTACCCTGCTTTCCTCAACGGCGTATTGCGCGACTACATCCTGGAGTCCGACACCTCGCGCGGCGCAGCGGAACCGGAATATCTGCTGGCCGGCCTGCGCCGGAGTCTGGCCTCGCGCCGCAAGACCTTTGAACTGCTCTGGCGGGATCAGAACTGGCAGCTTTGCATTCTGGTGCTGACGGAAACGGACAGGCTCTTTCATTTTCTCTGGCATGCCGTGACCGACCAGGCGCACCCCCTGTATGCGGCCTGCGCGGAATTCCTGCGTGAATGGGACGCCTGCGTCGGCTGTGTGGCGGATGTGGCCGCCTGCCTGGATGCCCGTCTGATGGTGCCGGCTGATCATGGCTTTACCGCGTTGACGGTGGAATGCGACCTCAATGCCTGGCTGCGGGAGCAGGGCTTGCTGATCCAGACCCTGCCGCCGGAAACATCCCCGGAACTCGACGGACTGTGCATCCATCCGCAGAGCGCGGCCTTTGCGCTGGATCCGGGCCGCATCTATCTGCACACCCGCCGCCGCTTCGCCAAAGGGAGGCTTTCAGACGAGGAAGCCGCAGGACTTCTGCCCGGCCTGCGCGAACGACTCCTGAACCTGCGCTGGATGGACAGACCCGTGTTCTCCGCTGTGTTCGCCGCTGAGGAACTGTACAAGGGCCCCATGCTGCCTGTTGCTCCGGATCTCGTCTGTGTGCCGGGCAGCGGTTTTGATGTGAAAGCCAAGTTCAACCGGCCCGGCATATTCGGGCATTTCGGTCGTAGCGGCACCCATACCCAGGACGGCGGCATTTTTTATGACAGCGAGGGCGGCACGCCCGCGCGCCTGCGCGACGCGGGCAAGCTGGTGCTGGAACACTTCGGGCTTTGTGGAGTGGTTCAACGGTCTTGATCTAAATTTTCCCTTGGAACGCAGCCATGCGCGGATCGTTTTTGATGTCATCCTGTGCTGTCCCGTCAACGGAAACGGCCTTGCGAAGATACTTCAGGCATAGCTCGTTATCACCGACGCGCAAATATCCATAGGCCAAGTCGCAATAACCGGCTTTGTCGTCAGGATGCTGAGAAACAGCCTGAGAAAATGCGTCAATGGCCTTCTGGATTTCATTTTTATCCAAGTAGGCATACCCAAGGGAGTTGTATGCGTTGAATGCAGAGGGATCTTGTGCGACTGCGGACTCAAGCAGAGCTACCCTGTCCTCGGGATTCTTCAGTCCGTAGGAGGCCATGACGCGGTGCGCCGCCTTCAGGTTGCGGTAGAGCTTTTGCGTCAGGCGTTCCTCGAAGCCCTGCATTTCCTTTCTGAGTTCGCGCAGTTTGCGCCATTCAAAGAGGACGAAGCCTGCGACAAAAACACCAAGAAAGGCAACGAGAATATTGAGTAATGCAAGAAAGTCAGCAGCGCTCATGGCTTGTATGTATACGTAACGAAAGCCGCGCGCAAGAAAAAAGCCAAGTCCGCCGCGCGGCATACAGGGAGCCGGCGTAACGCGCCGGTACAGATGATGCATTCTTGCTCATATCGTGTCCTGCTGATAGTAAGGACAGCATCGTGATTGATTATGCAAACGCCCTCAACGCCGCCCAATACGAGGCGGTCACCGCCACCGGCGGTCCCTTGCTCGTCATTGCGGGCGCGGGCAGCGGCAAAACGCGCACCATTGTGTACCGTATCGCCTGGCTCGCCGAACAGGGAGTATCCCCCCAGGCCATGCTGCTGCTCACCTTCACACGCAAAGCTGCGGCTGAAATGCTGCAACGCGCTTCGCAGCTTCTGGGGCAGGGACTTGCCGGCCTGCAGGGCGGCACCTTCCACGGCTTCGCCTATGGAGTGCTGCGTCAGTTCAAGCCCGCCTGGCTGGGCGAGCGCAGCCTCACCGTCATGGACAACGCGGACATGACCACGGCCATCAAGCAATGCCGCGAACAACTGGGGTTGGGCAAGGGCGACCGCAGTTTTCCACGCAGCCAGAACATCATCGCCATTCTCAGCAAGGCCCGGAACAAGGAAATTTCCATTGAAGAAACGCTACAGCGCGAATCCTACCATCTGCTGCCTCATGCCGATGCCCTGACGGAACTCGGCAAAGCGTACAGGCACTATCGCCGGGAGCACGGCCTGCTGGATTATGACGATCTGCTCTTCGAACTGGAGAGCCTGCTGTGTGAACGTGAAGCTGCGGCGCAATATCTGCGGGCACGCTATGAGCACCTGCTGGTGGACGAATACCAGGATACCAATCTGGTCCAGGCGCGGCTGGTGCGGCTGCTCACGGGTGAAGGCGGCAAGATCATGGCTGTGGGCGACGATGCGCAGTCCATTTACGCCTTCCGCGGCGCGAACGCGCGCAACATGCTGGATTTTCCGCTTCTCTTTCCGGGTGCGCGCGTCATCCCTCTGGAGGAGAATTACCGCTCCACCAAGCCGGTGCTTGACTTGGCCAACGCCCTGTTGGAACGGGCGCCCGAAGCCTTCCGCAAAACCCTGTTCACCCGGCGCGAGGGCGGCGAGCCTGTGCGTCTGGTCATCCCCCGTTCCGACCAGAGCCAAGCCGATCTGCTCGTCCAGCGCATCCGCGAACTGCTGCGGGAACGCCTGCCGCACGAAATCGCGGTGCTTTTCCGCGCGGGTTTTCATTCCTACCTCCTCGAAGCGGCCCTGGCCCGTGCGGGCATCCCCTTCCGCAAATACGGCGGACTACGCTATGTGGAAGCCGCGCACGTCAAGGATCTGCTCTCCTATGCGCGCCTGCTCATCAATCCCTTCGATCTGCCGGCTTTCCAGCGCATTGCGGCTCTACATCCCGGCCTCGGCCCAAAAAACATGCGGAAACTCTATGCCGTGGCCCTGTCCGGCGACCGGGAGGCCGCGCTCAGGGCCTTTTCCAAATATCCCGGCATGCTTGAGGACATGCGGCTGCTTGACCGCCTGCGGGAAGAGCCGCCGCCGCCTGCCGCCCTGTTGCGGGAATTGGCCGAACACTACCGTCCGCGTCTGGAGGCCGCCTACCCGGACGACTGGCCCCGCCGCTTGCAGGGATTGGAAGAAATCGCGCGCATGGCCGTCGAATACGCGGACCTGGATCTCTTTGTGGCCGACCTGTCCCTGGAATCGCCGGAAGAAGACGAAAACGCCGAAAATCGCATCACTCTGTCCACCGTACACTCCGCAAAAGGCCTGGAATGGGACGCCGTATTGATCATTGATCTGGTGGAGGAACGTTTCCCTTCGCGCCATGCTCAAAGCCGCGCCGAAGATTTTGAGGAGGAACGCCGTCTCATGTACGTGGCCTGCACCCGCGCGCGCAGCAGGCTGGAACTCTATGCGCCGGGCACAATCTACAGCCGAGGCGAGCACATCAGCATCCCCGCCATGCGCAGTCCTTTTTTACGTGATGTGCCGGTCGGCCTGTATGAAGAGTGGAACGAGCAGCACGGCGGCCAATGCGTTGCGCGCGGCCGTAGCCCGGAAAAGCTCCCGCCTGTGCGCCTGCTGCCGCCGGAATCCGTGATCCGTGCGTCGTCCGCATCCGATGCACAGCCTGATGATCCGCAATGCCTCGGGTATTGTACTCATAAAGTCTTCGGCAGGGGCAAAAAAATACGTTTTGTGCCGCCAGACAAATTTCAGATCAATTTCCCCGGCTTCGGCGTAAAAACCATTCTGGCGGATTTTTTGACCCCGGCGGAATAAGATCTTGCCCATTATAATGGCGAAATCGAGAGGGCTTGGCCTTGACAGGCGGTGTCGCTTCCGGCATAAATGCGGTCGCAAGGGAGGGGCGCCCCACGCGTAAGGCAGCCTTCATTCAGTATGCTGGAGCAGTAGTTAAGACGGTTATAACGCCGGCCTGTCAAGCCGGAGGCCGAGGGTTCAAGTCCCTTCTGCTCCGCCAAATTTTAGTCCAGCCAAGTCCACAAAGGTCTAAAAAGCCTTAGTGGACTTGGCTTTTTTGCGCATATGTTGTCTATGTGGGTCTATATTCCCTCGCCCGCTGGTCACTCCTCCGGCC
>Ga0123357_10010782_pt1 | contig 11662 bp, 8 predicted proteins | sample TergutEmb28metaG_FD_89873 | JGI IMG/M metagenome (GOLD analysis project Ga0123357, IMG submission 89873) | Embiratermes neotenicus P4 segment gut microbial communities from Petit-Saut dam, French Guiana - Emb289 P4 | ecosystem: Host-associated > Arthropoda: Insects > Digestive system > Gut ...
CTTTCTTGGAGTGCGGGTCGGTGGAGAACAATTGTAGTAACACTGGATAGACTGTTCCGAGTCAAGCTGAAGCCTGCTGGCTACCCACTCCATTCGCCTCTTTCCCCTTCACTTCTCCTCTCGTGCGTCGCCGTGTGCCACCAGATTCCGTTTCCACTCTACAAATGTGTGTGTGGCGAGGGGAGGAGAGGGAAGAAAAATGGTTTCCGTTCTTAACGTGAAATAGACCAAACAGGGTAGGCCCTGTTGCGCTGTCTCGGCGTGCGCCGCACGAACTATTAGATGCCGTGGTCATGTTTCACGGCAAGCTGGTGTGGGGCCCTCACGTTGTCAGGCGTTCTTTACAAACAAAAAAGTAACATACGGAGACCCAACACGTGTGCCCCCCACCCCGTCTTTAAGCCAGTATCAGCGACTAAACAGTGATGGATTTTCATGGGATTTGGTATAGGAGTTCTTCACTTGTGAAAAGTTGTTCAGCAAGCGCGAGTTTTGTGAACGTCGGCTCAGTGGTAGTCATACTTTAAGGAGCAAATAAATTTCTAAATATACGTTTCATATTTCTTCACCTCTTTGGGTGGTGCATACAGAACTCCACGCCATGCTCTTAAACAAATGTGAGTTTTGTGAAAAACGGTGCAGTGAAAGCAATACTTTAATTCTGAACGTAAATAATATTTTGACTGTATATTCCACATTTCTGTCCGATTTAGACGAAATTCGGCACACAAAATGCCCATAAAAATTATGACTGTTCCGTGAAAACAGGTGCAGTGGAAGGCAAACCTTAACTGGGGGGGCGTAAGTGGTTATTATTCGCACTTTCCACATTTATCGTCCGACTTGGGTGAAATTAGGTATAACAATTCCACACATAATGCTTTGATCATGTACGAGTTTCATGCAAATGTGCGCAGGAAAGGATGTACTTCTCTTATGGCTGTAAGTGAAATTACATTTACACGTATACCGTACACCACACAATAGTGTTGCCATCGTCATCTCACCACCACCACCACCACCACCACCACCACCACCACCACCACCATAATCAAAATCATCATCATCAGTGTACTATCAAGTACAATGAGGAAGCATTTTAAAGCCCACTGTCTGATAAATCCCTTTTTGCAATTCACTTATGGTACAAAATCCCATGCTAGATCATCAGCAAACAGGAGACCAGGTATCATTTACTTTTCACAGAACCATAACATTTTAAGATTTAAAAACGCCTCTGTAAAGTCTGGGTACCATGTCACACAGTACACAATTTTCTATCCTGTTAAAGAACTATCAGGTAAATAGCGTAAACCTGCGACAACCACTTACGCAACAGTTTTGACTACATGACCTCAGTAGCATATGTACCATTACATACATCCTTACACTCGGAAGCACATGTACAGTAATACATCCTAAACCCCAGCTGCAGAAGCACAGTCAAACACATCGTTAAACTCAGAAGCAGAAGTGTAGCTACACACATCCACCCTTAACCTCAGTAGCTGTAGTGTATCTACACAAATACATCCTTACCATCAGCAGCAGACACATAGCCACAAACTTCCTCAAACACAGCAACAACATTATAGGTACACACATCCTTCACTGCAACAATTGAAGCACAGCTACACACTTCCTTAACCTCAGCAGAAGTAGAGTCACATGCCCTTAACATCAGCAGTAGATGTACTGCCACACACATCCTCAAACACAGCAGCGGAACTATAGCTACACACTTCCATCTTTAAGCTAAGCAGTGGAAGTACAGCTACACTACATCCTTAACCTAAGCTGTAGAAGTACAGCTACACATCCTTAAACTTAGCAGCAGATGTATGGTTACACACATCCATCCTTTCCTTCAGTTATCAAAGTACTGCTACACATCCCTAACTTCTGCAGTAGAAGCATAACTACACACAACCTTAATCTCAGCAGATGTAGAGTCACATGTCCTTAACATCAGAAGTAGATGTACCGCCACACACATCCTCAAACACAGCGGCAGAACTATAGCTACACACTTCCTTAACCTCAGCAGAAGTAGAGTCACATGTCCTTAACATCAGCAGTAGATGTACTGCCACACACATCCTCAAACACAGTGGCGGAACTACAGCTACACACTTCCATCTTTAGGCTAGGCAGTGGAAGTACAGCTACACATCCTTAAACTTAGCAGCAGATGTATGGTTACACTCATCCATCTTTTCCTTCAGTTATCACGGTACTGCTACACATCCCTAACTTCTGCAGTAGAAGCATAACTACACACAACCTTAACCTCAGCAGATGTAGAGTCACATGTCCTTAACATCAGAAGTAGATGTACCGCCACACACATCCTCAAACACAGCGGCAGAACTATAGCTACACACTTCCTTAACCTCAGCAGATGTAGAGTCACATGTCCTTAACATCAGCAGTAGATGTACTGCCACACACATCCTCAAACACAGCGGCGGAACTATAGCTACACACTTCCATCTTTAAGCTAAGCAGTGGAAGTACAGCTACACATCCTTAAACTTAGCAGCAGATGTATGGTTACACACATCCATCCTTTACTTCAGTTATCAAAGTACTGCTACACATCCCTAACTTCTGCAGTAGAAGCATAACTACACACAACCTTAACCTCAGCATCAGACGTATGGCTACACACATCCTTAAACTCAAATTATAACGTATAGCTACACTAATACTCAACCTCAGCAATAAAAGGGGACAGTGACCAACCTTGCACTGTGGTCATTTTATACCAGGGAAAGGGTTTCTGCTATGTGATAGATAGGAGGTTGCACCAACCCCCAGAGATGGTCTTCACGTGGTGGAGAAAAGAACACTCTGCCATCAAACACTTATCACTCATTCTGCAGCCACATATACCAAAGCCTACAGAGAGGGCACAATGATTAAAAAAAAAAAAAACTGTGGTACGGTAAATATAAAAGGTAATGTTAAAGTTCACTCTAGAAAAGGCCATGATAGCCCAGTGTAGGAGTAGAGGTATAGCTCTACCCTTCCTTCAACCTCAGTTCTCAACGGGAGCGGGTGGTTACTGCCACATCCATGCTGCTTAATTCCCAAAAAGAGACCCAGTAGCCATTCTATAGGAGGCCGAGTGGACCCCAGGGGAAGTCCAGATGGATGCATAAAATCTTGCATCCATAGGAATTCGATCCCTGGACCATCCAGTCTGTGGTGAGTCGCTGTACCAACTGTGCCATCCTGGCCCATGTAAAATAAGCTATAACGTATTTAAACAAATCTGCTTCATAATCTGATGTTATAGACCTTCCATGCAAGAGATACATGTAAGAATATATTTCCAGCAAACTGCACATCTGTTGGTATATGTATATATTATTACTCCTCTGACCTGTTTCAGCTAATAATAATAGCCATCTTCAGGGTCAATGTTTATATAAAGGAACATCTTATGTTAAAACATGTTGTCATTGAATGTGGTTGGTGATACATTATAAAATTAAATGGTTAAAATATCAATATCTGATACTTAACAACAAATCAGGTTAAAATTGTACAATATTTGTATTTGTTTCTACATACATTTCTTTGCATCCAAACATATAAGAGCAAACGGTTCTCGTCCATCCCAGTCGGATAACAAGTCCAGTCTATCATAAATGATGTATACTTGACAAAAGAACACTCTTGTTGGACAACTAACAGATACCCAACAGCGTCAGAGGTGAGTGGTTGTGTTATTGGGTGTGCAGGTACACGAGTATATAAACTGCATTCACTTACCCTATCGAGCCAGCACGGCGTTTCTGGATGACCTTGCTGGGGTCAGTCCCTGTAAATAAAACCACAAGCTCAACCTCACCATTCTTTAATGTGCAACACAATGCTTCATTATTTAACAACTACATGAAATTCTGTAAGTTTTTAAGTACCCATGGCAGCGAATGTAAACACTACTGTTTTCACAAATCCGACACCATGTAGTTCGGTACATAGGTACCACCTTCTGAAGGTTTTTACCCTGCAAGGGAGGCAGGAGATTTCTTTCTGAACCATGTAGTATCACATAATTCAAATCACACAGGACTTGTGTAACCAGTAATTCTACTCTCAGTATGATGGGAACATAAACAATTATTCAAGAAGGTACTGGTGCTGCTTACTGGCACAGCCACACACTGACTTAAAAATGCTTTCCCACAGATAGCTGGTTTTTTTCTTGAACAGAATGGTAAAATGGAAAATTGCATTCAATGACCTTTGTAAACAGTTTAACACCACTGAGAACCATTTATGAGATGCCAGCAGTGGTTCCACTTATTACTAATTTTATGGAACACAAAGAATTACATACCACAGCCCAGCAAGGTCCCAATCCTAAGCCAAATCAATCAAGTCAACACCTCACACCTTACTTGTTGAAAGTCAGTACTAATACTGACATCCTTTTCCATCCATGTGCAAGTTATCTCTTCAATCCAGAGTTACCAACCAAAACTTTTCATACCTTTCTTATCTTCCTTACACATGTTGCAATTCCTGCCCATACCATCTTCCAGTACCTCACCACCCTTATAATATTTACTGAATAAAAATCATGAAACTCCTCATGATACAATCTTCTCTATCCTCCCTCTTATGTTCAAGTATTATTCTCAGCACCTAGTTCAAATAGACTGTCAATAGTATGTAAACAGCAACCAGGTTAGCACTATGCGTCAGCGACAATAACTGAAAAATTTTTGCAAGGGAAACCAGTAAAGTGGTAATGATCTGAACTTGAATTCTGGAGATGCATGGTTCAAAGATCAATTGGAACACCAGACATTCTCACTGAGAGTTTTTAAGGTCTTCCTCTGACCTCCAAGCAAATTCCAGGGTAAACCTTGATTATATCATAACCACATTCTTCTAATTTTATGGAGGTCTGTACAAGTCATCCTCATTCACTATGTGGATTGCAATGTGCAATGTATGAAGTACAGTCCCTAAAAGAAGTGATGTCATAAATTTGGATAAAAGTTTCCTGATAAGCCTGTTCCAGACACAACAACAGTTTGAAAGTACATAAGAAGTTTCTGGGTAACAAACAGCTTTCTAGACAGTAGTAGAACACACAGAAAATGTGTTGAGAGGGGGGGGGGAAAGAGGACAAAACTGGCACTAAACTGGAGGCATTTCCAAGAAAATTATTGGTTCAAAATGCTATTACATGATGGCACAGTCTTTGTGTGGTGTGCTATGAGAGCAAATATGATTATTTTTTCACAGATCATAAATTCACACTGGTAAGTTACACACATTCTGACACCATTCTTTCAACATCTGTCTGAAAATGACAGAAAAAGATCTGAATTTGTGCAATTTTTATTTGTGAGGCATGGCAATAACCCTTGCACTCAGGACAATTTGAAAGACGGCATTCTGAGTTCAATGTCTTAAATTTCAACAGCAGAACTTCTACTTGCAGTGAACAATGTGTTTGTTATGTGTGTGGCACACCTGCAAGCTCAAGGAAACTACTTCCTGCACCTTCTTTAAATATGGTGAGTAAAGAACCTAATATGAACTGCAAAGTACTGAATTAAAACTTCCTAGTATCTTCTTTAAATAAATAAATAAAATAAAATAAACAGTACAGTGATCTAAAAGGTGCTGACTCTGACTTACATCAAAATTTAAAAATAAGCGAGTGCTGTGAAGCCTGTCACCATGCAGAAGGGTCTCACAAGTGACCAATGATATGCCCTTGATAAACTAAGGTCTTCATAAAATTTAAATATGACAATTTTATTTCTCCTGTTTGTTCTCTCTCTCTCTCTCTCTCTCTCTCTCTCTCACACACACACACACATAAAGGTACAATTTAAATTACTGTCAAACACGACATCAAATAACCACTGAATGAGTGGATTTGTTGCTCCATATTAGTACAAAGTTTATGAAAAATTTATTATTTGAACAGAAGAAGATAAAATTATCAAACCAACCATATTTTGTGGAAAATAAAACAAAGATCATGCAGAATGACTTAAAAATGCAATAAATTTCCTTGTTACTTAAAGTACATAAAATAAAATTCTAGGGGTGCTTTTTACATGCATCCACACATATGTAGGTCTAATGAACCATAAACAACCAAATGCTGAAGAACTGACTGTTTAAATCACGACTGTAAGATATTCCACCAGCAGATATTTCATTATTAAGGGCACCTAAACTTTGTCTGTAAAAATGAATAGGTTCTCGTTTTGTTGAGAATTGTTTTTAACTTGAAATTGTTTGCCAACAAAGGCGGTGTTCAAGTTTCAGAAATAACTCACTCTATAACACATCACTTTTTCAAATATTTTGTAGCAAACTGTTAATAATGAAACTTGTATGTAAGTGGATAGGCAGGATTTTCACCCATTTTTATACAATGCTTTCTCTTCCAAATGCGTACACAATTCTGGGGAAGCTTTCATGGGCAGTGATTACACAGGGAACATAATGCAGAAAAATGTAATCTGTGCAGCTGCAGAGTAATCTGGGTGGTATTTCATCACCCCCACATGAATTTTTTGATCTGACAGAGCTTATTATAATTTTATCTTCAACAGGAGTTTTGTGCATGAGATTTATATTGGGGAAGGTTTTAGGATACCATTAGTTAAGTACTTTGTTGTATTCCATTACTGAGATTCCACTGTCATATGCATATCAAATTTACCACTCTGATTCAATACTGTAAATTCAATTTCAACAGAAATGACAGCTCCACTTCAACTGTCACATATAAAATGGATAAACAATAAATATGTATGGTCAAAACAAATCTTTGTATTCACTATCAGAGGGTAGAAATGCAGCAAGTAAAGAAGGAACTAGCAAGGAAAGAATTACTACTACAAATAGTGTGATTTGACTCCCAGACTCTCAAATACAAAATGGGTAAGCTCCATGATAATAGTTTAAAATATCTTCTTTGTTTTGTATGATGCAGTATAATAGCAACACTATGCCATTAAGCTATTCCACACTCTTCTTCAGTAGGTACAATGTCATAAGTTTTGATGTTTTCACACCAGTGTAATCCATGATTCAAGTCTTCTGGGATGTGGACGTGTCGATGGATAAGCGGTTCCCGACATTTCGAGGGAACGTGTTGTTTTAACCCTGAAAGATGAGAGCTACATGCTCCTTCAAAATGTTGGGAACCACTTCTCAGAAGACCAGAATCCCCAGATACGTTAATCACACATTGTACCACTAAAGCAACAGATGCAGTACACCATACGAAACTCTATAATCGAATATTCAAATACCGTATTACATTCATTAAGTCTAACTAGAATTGTGGGCTGACTTCACTCAGACTGAGAACATCTCCTGTCATAAGAAAATGACAGAAAAAGCGTTCTTATAATGCAACTGTACGTCAAACTACCTTACGACCAACAATTTTCTGTTGGGTTCTTTACGAAATCCTACGACAATAGACCTTCCACTGTACCATAACCTAACAAAACCTTCATCCAACACAAAATCAAACTGCTCTTTTGGTCAACTGATTTCCGGCACCAAAACACTGAATGACACATTACTCCGACTAGCGCTCACACAATCCCACATAAATCACTCTGTGAACGTTAGGCAATTATGAATGGACAACAACAAAAGATCTGACATTTTCCCGTTGCGGATAAAATTGTAATCAAGAACAATACCGCACGATTTACCTGGCACAGTCTGAGTAGTTACAGCAGACATCTGAGTGAAAATTCATGCGTTACAAGTTATTTTGTCCTATTTCACAGACACGTAAGCTATATTTATACACGTAATAGAAGCCTATTAACTTTCAGGCAGTTTTTTTTTCTAAAATATAAAGAACTTTCTGTTTACAGCAACATGGAAGCCATCTTGATATTACCGTCAGTACCGTGAAACAACGAGACTTCGCAGCAATTTACCCCGACACCTAACCACCGTACACAGAAACATTTGCGCCGCTCCCAACAATTCAGTAGCACCAACCTATCAAATTTGCTGTTTTTCCACTCGTACGTACACGAATCACGAAACCCCAGTGTTAAATCCCTTCATGTGGGCTACAAAGGTTCAAACTCCACTAACAGCTAATGCATGACTTGTCAGTAGTCGCGGTAAAAGTTACAGTCAATATGTAGGACTTTTACATGACATAAAATGTTGCATATGCCACAGATACCTTTTGATGTAGGCATATATAACAAAGTATAAGAACATTTTGTCATGTTGTATAACAGTTCTAATCAGCAACTGCAATTACAAATTGCCAACCGTCAATATTACGTCGTACATAAACGTCATCCATGTGAAATATTTGTGGATGCAAAATCTGCAGGTCCACAACTTGCATATTAAATCCTTCAGAGGAAGTCAAAATCACAAATGTACATTGAGGCACAACAGCACCCACAGTTTTGAGCAAACACAAAGAAGTTCGAGAAATTCCCAACTTAGGACGAACTTTTCAACTCTGCATCCCTGAAGATTTGTAGCTCTCAAGTCTGTTTTGGTGAAACAATTGAAGGTACTTCAAGCTGTAGAATACAAATTATGTAAATGAAGAAGACATATATTCAGTGGTTCTAAGGGCTGTCAAAATACTTCCCTTCAGCAACTAAGCATACATGCTACCAGTTGTACAGGTGCCTGAAAGTTTTCTTGCAGCTACAATGCACCTCCCACACCTCCATCGTCAATGCCACCTTACTGCAAAATTCGAAGACGTCCCTTCAGCCATCCTTCATCATTGGAAAGAAGTATCATATGCACAGCACATGGTCATGGGAAAAGTTTGGGTAGGAAAGCGCTGCACTTCTGCATTTGGTAGCCAATATGCCACAGAGTGACATAGCTAAGCTTTCTGCAACTAGGAAAGTAATCACAGTAGCCGCCCTAAAAGAAATTACAAACTTCAAAACAAATCACAATTATGTAAGAACTTTCCTTCTATCTGGCAAAATAATTTAAAATTTGTTAAGCACAGAAAATCAATTTGTTTCATTTATATTCTTTATTTTGCCCCCATTTTGCTGTCCCTTTGACTCTGCTCAATAGGACAGTCACAACATTCAGACACCCTCCCCCTGCTATGCCCTAATGCCAGGCCATTATCATACAGGAAAACCAACACTTCAGGCAAATGGTTTCATTTGAGCTTCTGACATTCTCTTGCTGATCGTAGTACCCACAGGAATAAACATGGTCATGTGTCATGGTCATTGGCATTGATAAAAATTTTCCATGGGGAGAGTACAGAAAACACTCAGGCTAGAGAAAATGTAGAATGATGAACTTCATGATTTATACTCCTCAGCAAGCATTATTAGATTGTCAATTAAAGCAGGATGATATGGGCAGGGCATGTGACATGCTTGGTTGAGGTAAATTGCATACTGGATTCTGGTGGGAAGAAGTGAATAAAGGCCACTCTGAATACCTTGACACAGATGGGAGGATAATATTATAATGTACCTCACAGAAACTGAATTGAAGGGTGCAGCTCAAGACTGTAAGAAGTACCAACCACTTATGGAAACTGTAATGAACATGCAGGTTCCATAAAATGAGGCAAATTTTTGACTAAGGAAATGCTAGCTTCTGTTTCATTTCATTTCATTTATTTCACATTCTGTTGATCTTATACAGATGTGGAATTAGTCATGTATACATTTAGCATAATAAATAAAGCAAGTGTACTTTCAGCATAAGTTTGCCTTACTGTAGTGGCATAGGATAGCTACATTAACAATTATAAATACTATGATTAGAATAAGCATTAGTAATAATGTGAATAAAATTAATATCATAGTTAATTATGTATTAAAATATTCCTCCAGACTATGAAAGGAATTATGTAAGAGATATCTTTTAGAGCTAATTTGAATTTATTCTTATCACCAAATAAATTTTTAACAGCTGTTGGTAGATGATTGTAGATCTTAATTCCTGAGTAATGAACACCCTTTTGGTATACTGCCAAGTTTACTGCAGGTACATACAGATTGAAGATTTGCCTTGTATTGATTTTATGTACTTGTGAGTTAGACAGAAATTGGTCTTTATTTTTAGTAACAAATAAAAGTATTGAGAGTAAACAATGGGATTGAATTGGAAGGATATTTACTTCCTTGAACAGTTGCCGACAAGAGGCATTGTTACTTGAATTCCTAATTATTCTTTTCTGAATTTTAAATATTTCTTTACTATGAGATGAATTTCCCCAAAATATAATTCCATACGATATAATTGAGTGAACATACGAAAAATATGTACTTCTCAGTACATCTAGGGACATTTAATCGTTCTGATGGCATAACAAGCCTTATTCAGTCCAGATGTTAGTTCACCAATATGATGTTTCCAAGTCAAGGAAGTGTTGATAGTCAATCCGAAGAATTTTAAACTTTGAGTAGTAGCAATTTATCTGTTACCAAACGATACTTGCATATTAATTTCATGATTAGTTTTAGTTAGGAACTGCAAAAAATATGTTTTATCATAGTTTAACATTAATAAATTAATATGGAACCATTTATTTATTTCATTAAATATCTCATTAGTGTTAAATTTAAATTTGGTCTCATCACAATTTGCAATAATGAAGCTTGTGTCATCAGCAAATAAGATTGGGCTGGATTTATCAGATACACTTTTGGAAAGATCATTAACATATATTAAAAACAATAATGGTCCAAGAACTGAACCCTGTGAGACTTTGTGCTGTACTTCTTCCCATTTAGATACACACCCATTTGAATTATTATGAGCATTTATAACTACTCTCTGATATCGATTTATTAAGTAGGATTCCATTAACATATTAGCAACACCTGATATACCACAAAATTTAATATTTGATTATAGTGTGGGGACACACACACACACTCACAGCTTGCCTCCCACACAAGCCATTTACGGCCCTTTTCAGGGCCCAGCTCAACACACAAGTCCACTCGCGGCCCGCGGCCCTTTTCAGGGTCCGGCCCGGTGATCCCGACCAATCACAGATCAGTTTACTCCGACCAATCACGTCGGGGTCACCAATGTGGGGTACCGTAAGTTGTCTCTACTCCCACAGCAGAAGACGTGCTTGCTTTGGGATATTACTTCAAGTGTAACACACTGTACAAACAAATGACGAAAATAAAATTCTGTTACTTGTTGAAGTGCTGTGTTAGTTAATCAGAGACAACTTCCGGTACCCCACAATAGTATGTCATAATTTACGTGGTCAAAAGCTTTTTGCAAATCACAAAATAACACACCGACTATTATTTTGTTATTGAGAAATGATCATCATCAAATCCTTTTACTCCTTGTGGAGCACAGGGCATCCATGAAGAGCTTCCAGACATTGCAGTCTCCAGCTATTCCCTTGACCTCGTTCCATGATCTTCTTGTGCTTCTTATCTCATCCTTTATTGTCCTTTGCCACGTTCTCTTCAGCCTACCTCTCCTTCTATATCCCTGAGGATTCCAATCTAATGTAATTTTCTCTATTGCTCCTGTTTTTTATGTAATGTGTGTATTTGTATTTGTATTTTATTTGCGTTCCATGAATCCACAATAACAATAAAACGGGATATAGAACATGTCAAGAGTAATACAAGTAACAGTGTAATAAACGTTCAGA
>Ga0123357_10010784_pt1 | contig 11661 bp, 5 predicted proteins | sample TergutEmb28metaG_FD_89873 | JGI IMG/M metagenome (GOLD analysis project Ga0123357, IMG submission 89873) | Embiratermes neotenicus P4 segment gut microbial communities from Petit-Saut dam, French Guiana - Emb289 P4 | ecosystem: Host-associated > Arthropoda: Insects > Digestive system > Gut ...
AGTTATCATTCTGCCTTTTTTAGTTTAATTGTTATGATTTTTTTTCCCCTGGAGGGGAGACCTGTTTCTGGTATAGTACGTAAATTTAAATGTCCCGTGAAAAAACTCGGCTCTTCTGCCCAGAAACTAGCGATTTAAATGGAACGGGGAAAGGGTTAAAAATAAATGGTACGATGAGGAATGCAAATTTGCAATAGAAGAAATAAAGAAACCAAGAGAAAAGTGGTCGATAAAAGAAAAAGGGAGAAGGAAGAGCAGGAGTATCACCATAAAAGAAAAGAAGCTCACAAGATAGTTAGGAATCCGAAAAAGACATACATGAAAAATGCAACAGAAACAACAGAAGAAGATCAGAAGCATAATAACACAAGGAAAATGTATCAAACAGTAAACCAATTTAAGAAAGGATATCAACATAAATTTAGCATAATTAGGAGCAAAAAAGGAGAATTGACAATGAATACAAAGGAGAAAGCAGAAATATGGAAAGAATATTTTGACAAATTACTGAACACAGAAGAATCAAGGGAATTAATTAAAAAAGGAAATAAAGAAATTAGCGAAGATGAAGTTGAAGTAGAACTTACTATAGAAGATATAAAAAAGGCAATAAGAAACTTAAAAAATAACAAGGTGGCTGGAACTGATGGAATACATCTGGAATTAACAAAATACAGAGGAAATAAACTAGTGAATAGAATGTATGAACTTGTAAGACAAATCTTGGAGGAAAGGATACCTGAAGAATGGAAAGAAACAATCATAGTTCCTATACACAAAACAGGAGACAGAGATAGGTGTGAGAATTACAGGGGAATAGCACTAGGAAACGCAGCTTACAAAATTTTGTCCAATATAATACTGGGAAAAATTAAACCATATATTGAAAAGTTATGGGGCACTATCAGAATGGATTTAACGATGGAAGATCTGTAATTGACAACATATTTGCATTGAAAATAATAAACGAGATACTTTGGGAGTATAATCGGAGTGTACAATGTTTATTTATTGATTTTCAAAAGGCATATGAATCTATTCATAGACATACACTACGGGAATGTATGAAAGAATTTAAAATTCCTACTAAATTAACAAATATGTGTAAAACATGTGTACAAAAGACAAGACGTGTGGTTAGAATAGAAGGAATATTGTCATCCTTTTTCGAAAATAAAACAGGCTTGAAACAGGGTGACCCTTTATCACCAATATTATTTAATTTGGTATTACAAAAAGTGATACAAAGTATAAAAATGGTCCCTAGTGGTATGAATATATTAGCATATGCAGATGACATTGCATTAATTGGAAAAAAATTAAATATATATAAGAAAACTTTTTGTAGAAATGGAAAACATTGCCAGAAAGTTCGGACAACAGATAAACTAAGAAAACAAAAAGTGGAAAGGAAAAACAGTTTAAAGAAAAATAAAATAGGACATTTGAAAATTAAAAATTAAAAATTTGAAAGAGTGGAAAATTTTAAATATTTAGGAGTTATACTTAATGATAATAACAATAACCAAATAGACTTGCAAGAAAGAATAAAAAATGCTAACAAAACATATTTTATGCTATAAAAATTTGTTAAAAATAAAAGCATATCAAAGAAACTAAAATTAAGGGCAAAGAACACAGTAATAGACAAAATGTTAACATATGCATCAGAAACTTGGACACTAACAAAGAGATATAGAAAGCAATTGAAAATGTTTGAAAGGAAAGTGTATAGAAGACTTTTAGGCCCAGTATATGACAATAAAAAAGAAAATTGGAGGATATTAACCAGTAAAGAAATTTATGCATGTGTTAAGAAACCTACTATAACAGAGACAATAAGGTTACATAGATTATGTTGGTTTGGGTATGTACAGAGAATGGAAGAAAATAGAATTCCCGAAAGGGTATTATATATGAATTTGGGAACAACAAGACTGAGAGGTAGATGAAGAAACAGATGGCAAGATGAGGTGAGAGAGGATGGATGAATAGTTGGTGGAGAAGGGTGGCAGGAAAAAGTACTTAACAGAGACGAATGGAAGAAGCTCCTGAGAATGGCAAGGAATCGTCACATTCTGCACATGCCAAAGGAATGAATGAATGAATGAATGTACCTACAGGCAGTGTATGTTCAAGAAATCAACTCCAAACACCTGCTCAGCAACAAAGTTTGGTTTCATGTCAGTAAGCATGTAAAATCTCATCAGAATAACAAGTATTGGTGTACATAAAATCTCACATTAGTTCATGGCATGCCAGTGCATGATGTTAAGGTTGGTGTGTGGTGTGCAAACTAGGATTAGTTGGCCCACTCTCTCTTAGTACATAAATTTACATCATTGTATACACATATTCTAATGCCATTTTTTTTAACATGAGCCAAAATATACCTATTTTTCATCACCTTCTTTAAATATGGTGAGTAAAACCTAGTATTAAATGCATTTCATTAAACCAAGGCACAGGGACTCCCACTCATGGCAAACTGGAGCAGCATTTATCACTGCCCTGTATGCCATCACATGAAACAGTCTCAGTATTGAGTGATGCATGGGGCAATTTAAAAACTTATCCCTCTGAAATCAAGCTCTTATACAGTAACTCATTTAAAACAGTGTGTAAACATAAAAAATGAGTGTCAAAAAAATATGCCAAAATTGTTCTCCAGCATTCTGAAGACATGCATCAGTCCACCTTACCATGTTTCAACAGATATATGTTTCCACTGGGAAGGTGCAAACAGCATTTTCACTTGCAATTGCTGTATGCTTCTTAAACTGTTCTGGTACACACATTATGTAAGAAAGTTACACCAAAACAAGTCACGGGATGTTGGCCGCAATCACACCAAAATGACAACACCTCAAAAAATAAAAATGGCATGTCTAATGTTATCCTGTCCATAATTATCAACTGTTATGTTTCAGATCAATACTAAACAGCATAAGTTACAGACAGTATCATTCCATCATAAATAGAGAGATAGCTAGCTAGATAGATAGATAGATAAATAAATAAATAAACAAATAAGACACACACGATCTGCACAGATATAAAATGCAGTGTCTTCTACTACAGTATAATTTTAAATGGATCATCCACAATCTAATTGGGCTTATTTATTTCCAGCCAAAAAATTAACTTTATTAAACATGAATTATAAAATGTAAAGTTCCAGTAAAAATTTTTGGTTAATCAAACACCGGCTGAAATAGAGGAATACTTGGAAAGAGTATGATTTTCTGGGATGTGATGTTATGTGGTTTGGCAGATGCCAATACAATCCCACATCTGTACCAGCGTTTTCCATGCAGAAGACAAGAAAGAGGCAGCAGGTTCCCCTGAAATATTGGCACCAATGTGCCAAACTGCACCGTATCAAATGAACAGAATTATAGTCTTAATACTTATGACCATGACAACCTCAACTCTAATATTCGAAAAACTACCAAACAAAGATTTAAAAAAAAAAAAAGATCTTATGGGGTGTAATGCTGTGTAGTCTCATATAAAAATTCTAAATTTCACAGCAACATACTGGTGGCATCTTCAGCAGCAAGTTCCTCCAAAATGTCAGTAAATTTCTACCAGAATACATGGCACCATATTCCCAAAAACACAGTTCCTCACAGACGCTGCAGCATGAACAACACTTCCAACTTACCAAGTGGCTTCCGATTTAAATAAAACTGAAGAGTCCCCTTCCACAAATCCAAGTGAACACCAATAATGCTACCACGACCATATGGTGGACCATATGGTTGCATTTTGCCTTTGTGTTGAATATAACCTGTTGAGAAACAAATTAATTTAATACAATGTGCCCAAATTCCTGAACAGCATGGGAAAAAAGGAACAAAGTGACATTATGACAAGATGATATTAAAATGACTCTCAAGCAAACAATGTAGGAACTGTGGACTGAATTCATCTACTGCATGACAGGGACTAGTGTCAAACTTTTGTGAACACAATACTGAACCTTCAGGTTCCATAATATACAAAGAACTTCTTGAACAGCTGAGAAACTATTAGCTTCTCAAAAATTGACTCTGCTCCATGGAGTTAGTGACAAATACAGAATGCAAACTTACAAACTTTGTATTTTATTAAATCAAAGTTTGTGTATATAACAGACCACCTTAGCCCTACTCTAAGCAACCTGAATCCAGTCAACTTAATATACACTTTTCCCTGATCCACGTCAATATTATTGTCTCACCTACAACTACAACCCCCAAATGTTCTCACCTCTTGAATTTTTTTTTTTAAAGAAATGGAGTACACATTTCTTGTTTCTCCCCAAGCATGATACCATTATTGCCCACCTCATCCACCTTAAGTTAAGCAGCCTAACAGTAGTAGAGAACCACTGCAATTCATCACCACAACAATCCTTGGAATACCAATGTTACACAGCAATTCCTGACAACAATATTCATTACGGAAAGAACATTAACCAATCTTGCATGACTTGAGTCATTTTAAACACAAAAACATTCTAAGTCTTAATGTTCCTGATACGGATGTCTTAAAATAACCATGTCTATTATTTTGGACACAGTCCATCATCTTGTGTTCTGTCCAATACAACACTTTGGTAACTGGATTTGCTTCCATCATTGGGTATAAAGATTCATACTTGGGTGGGCCCCTTAGAAAGTTTAGTGTTACACAATCTAAAACTTACCACGGTATGAAAATCCCCAAGATTCCTCATCATATCCTAAGAGGCTGCGAAAATTTAATTGTGCAGTGTCAAGGTCAACTTTATCAGTACAAACGCCAACCATCTAGAAACATAAAACCAGCACTTTTATGCAGCAAAATCAGAGAATCCAGCTTGCACAGTGCACTTTGCTTGTTACCATTATGAACCGGTACAAGGGTAAAGGGGCACCCATGCTTCCCACAGCATTGCAGCATTATACTTCACCAGTAACTTCTATCAAGCTAAGAACTTCGCAAATTCATGCTATGAATATGTGGTGGAATTCAACCGCTTCCAGTTAAACAGCAAGATGACAAAATTACTGGTAGCTTGAAATTCTATTACTAGGTGCAGATACAGTATGTTCTGGTATGTCACTTCCCTCTTGTAATATGGCTGTAGCAAATGTGATTGTTGAGTAATGTCTCGTCAAGTGCAAGTGTGTGTTGTTCCATTTGCAACTTTGTAATACCTAAATATAGCAGACTTAAAAAAACAGAATGTCTGCACCAAATTTTGCTTCAAGTTGAGGAAAGTGCTAAATAAACTTCAAATTTTGAGAATATCTTTTGGAGAGCTTAAAAATGGGAAGAACACAAGTTTTTTAAGTTGTTTTCCAAGTTCCAAAGCAGTGTGAACTCTGCTCAAAATGCTAAATGCTCAGGACATCCAGTGATGAGCAAACAGATAAAAATGTGATCAAGTTAGGGGACCTGTTCTTGAAAACAGAAGCATCACTATCTATAAAGTTGCTAATTATAGCTGTATGAGCTTTGTTACACAAAACTTGAGTATAAACATCTCAAGTCAAAAACGAAATAAAACTGTTACTGTTTCAAATTCTGAATCTCCTGCATTTCATAAGTGTGCGTTTGAACCAAAATAATTCAATTATATATTGCCTGCCTAAAGGCACTTACAATGAAGGCCAGAAGTGATCAACTGTGACATCAGAAGTAACAAAATGTGACAAGAAATCATAACAAAGGACCACATATCAACGTTAACTGTCATGTCAGTACAAAACAAATAACTTTATCAGCATCCCATTTTATTGTCCTCTAGTAGTAGAGAGTCCCTATTTAATCTGACAACACTCATTTGTCAGTTTCCACCACTACTCTGCCATATTTGTAGGCTGTTGACTAAGTGGGCCTTGTTAATATGGCCAACAAGCTGATAAGAGGTGGCAACCAACAGCTATCAGAAAAAAGAGTGACTCTATGTTAACGGCACTAGAATGTTCATTCTCCATTACACCCTACCTTTGGCACACATACGTAGAACTTACCACATCAGTCCCATACAACAGCGTAAGCACTTTTATCTCCCAATAATATTCACTACCCGCAACACAAGGCTTGTCTCCTCGTACAGCAGCTGTTCCAGAACTGTAGCCTGGATGAAAGTGGACTTCTCTGCCATCTACAATCAATCTTGAAGCACAAGTTTGGACTGAACTATCCCATGCCCATTCATGCACTGCAATCAAGTACAAAGTGAACATATTTACATCTAATAGCATTAAATGTATAGAAATTTGAAATTCTGCATGAAAATTATATGGCATATATTATATTAAACAGCTCCACCTGCAGCTAATCACACAAACATGATCATGATAATGATCAGTTAAATGAATGCTGTGTAGTATGAACAGCAGAGAAATTTTGGTTAGATTTCCAGCAGAGGCAAGAATTTTTTGTCTGTATCAAATCTGGAGCTGCCAGTAGAAGATGGTGGCTCTTTTCCCAGTGGCAGAGTGGCCAGAGCATGAAAATGACCAGTCAGTTCCAACTAGTGCCAAGGTCAAGAAGTCATGAAACCATCCCTTCACTCCCCCCATACAGCTTCACTAAGTGGTGCTTAATTATGGACAGGGATAACTTTACCTTCACCATAATGAAAAAGACAGAAGTTATGACTGTATACAAAGACAGAATTTCCTACACTTTTACATATGTGAACTTCAGTACGCAGGTACAGAAATAGTATTAAAAATTAAGCACCATAAATTAATTTTTTAGGAATGAAAAGACATGCATTATGTGAAAGCAAAAAGAGAGACAAACAAAACAAATCAAATATTTATGAAGCAAACGGACATATCTAATTATGAATGAAATGGTTAACTCACTTGAACAGAATTAGTAATGACAGATTCCATATACTTGCACTTTTTTTATAAACAACAAGGATACAGAGATGGCAACGAAACAAGAATAGGATTAAAACACAAGAATGAAAATTACAAAGAGAATGTACTCTATACCTGTACAATCACATGATTAATTTTACACCCAGACACATGGAAATAACATTGGCTATTTTTAAAAACAATACTAGAATCCCAGTGCAGTGTGGTATAATAAATTTCTTACGGCTTGAATGGCTATTTTTGTAAAATAAAGAGCTCACTTTGCTTCAAATATAAATAACTGCACTTATATGATATGCTTGCAGTGAAAAGGGACTGAGACACGTATCACCAATCCTTTTCTTTGAGTAAGTATACTGACTCATACGTACCACTCAATTCTTCACCACAAGAGCATGGCAGCCTTTCCCCTACAACATCACTGCCTTTGCAAGAACAGAAAGATTCAGGCTGTACTTCAATTTTTCTGCATCTTGACGCTTGAAAATAACCAGGCATTTTGTGCAGTCTTCTCTTAATACAGAATCTGTTTACTGCCTTCGCCTATTTACAGAAATGTTAATACTTATAACAAATATTCTCCTTTCGCCCTCTTGAATAATTTTTTCTAAAAACATTCACACAAAATGTCCAGATATTCCTCCACTGCCCACCATGCTAAACACACTTCGATAATTTGTCCATCTGCATTCTTCAACAATCATTTCTGTATGATGGGGCTACAAGCAGCATGTTCCATTACTCCAAAATAATATGGATAGTGGCTTGCAAACTAAGCCAACAGTTTCAGCGGGCGTTTCCTTGTGTTAAATAATCTTTTGGTGAGGCCAAAAAAGGGTTGCCAGCATTAACACTATTGCAGTTTCACCGGAAATGCGTATGAAATCAAATTCAAATTTATTCAGTGAACCGTCCTCAAGTTATATATATGACAAGCATGGCAATCAACATTTATGACATGCCCCGTTCAAATGAACGGCCTACGTAGTTAAGGTTAGGTACACAGTCTTTTGTGAATATTTACGGACACAGATGAAAGGGCAAGACACTACTACCCCATAACTTATCAAATCAATAAAGACCATGTAACAATGAATATCATTACATTAATACAACATGAACTAAACTGATGCCCTTAACTATACATAACACGTTCAAAAATGAATCATATACATACCTTCTACAAGCAGCTACTGGAACGAATAAATACACACAGAGTAAGAAAATCCTAAATTCTGATTCAAGTAATCATCAAATACATTAACAGAGAATGCACACTTCCAACAATTTCGACATATTCCCGTACTCACAACCCCCCGTTATCTTTTTGTACTTGAAACCGATTACCAACCACACGCAACCTACAAAGCCGCACTTTTAGTGCCAACGGAGTACGGAATACCCCAAAAATAAAGTATCTTCATTTGGCGTTAGTAGATTGGTAGTTGTAATAATAAATTGTTTCTCGTGATAAAAGTAATTTGTTAAAGTTGATTCATTAAAAATCACGCCATATCTATGGAGCTATAGATCCACGGCCCGGCCGCTTGCCACCTGCGGAAGGAGCCCATTGTACGCACTGGGCAAGAGGATGGGTGGGTTGCACTGTAGAGAAGAATAATACCGTTCTTCTGTTTAGCACTAAACCCGAATTTTTCTGTCAACCAGATTGTAAACTAATCACTCGACCGAGCTATCAAAATTTGTATGTCAGCACGTTCAACTAACATAGGATCATATTAAATGATGTCGGATGATTGAAGTGAACTGCTAACTAGAAGATGCCACTTGTCTGGGAAACGTTGCCGTGAAGAATGGTATATTGGTACCAACGCTACGTAAGGTCTTAGTGCCTGTATTTTTACGTGTAGTAAAACTTGTTCATCGCGACTCCGACAATACATTATCTTTTGTACTTGAGCCCACAGAATACTGTCGTGCATCAATTGTGACAGTATCGGTGTCGTCAGAACACGACAATAAACTTAAATTTCACAAAGGGCGTGGAACCACATAACTAGCTGTGTGACCAGCAGCTGTTGGGGAATAGATCTTTTTTATGCCGTGTGAAATGATCAAACCATAAGCGCCTCTTGCCTACAGTAGGCATTCGAAGTCGCCTCCGTCCATTTCACGGCCGACGACAGTACGCAGCAAAGCATATTTTCGAAGACGATTTAATTCTTTGGTGGCGATCGTTGTTACAGCTGGCTGATCTTGCCACGCGATCCTGGTCATGGGAGGAACTGTATGAAAATGCTCCGTCAAGTGTGCCCACACACACACACACACACACACACACACACACACACAAAACCATCGAAGCTGCATCCGGCGACCGCGAAGGCCATGCAACGACCCTCCACGTCCACTCCACCTTCGTGAATACGCCGACTTCAGCCACAGAAGGACATCTTGTCCGTAGTGTACTGCAGGTCCGTCGCGATAATATCACAATATCTGCCTACTAGCTTGAAACATATCTGTAAGAGCATCGGTAGAGCGGTTTCTAACAAACTGTGATATAAATGAGCAGTTAGCCAGCCTGTCAGAGGTACAGGGCCAGCAATAATGGCCCCGACGATTGCAGCCAAAATGTTGACGCTGAAGCGGATTGGATGCCCACATTATGCGGAAACACAAGGATTATCTCGTGCTCAGATGTGACTGTTGTGAACAGTGAACACATCCTCACGCATAAAACACTCGCCTGTCCACAGAATTCTGTGCACAAAGAGCTCATATGCAGCGTGCTGTTGTCTTAGCAACTGGCAAAATTGCATCCGTACAGGATGATTTCTGTAAGCAGATGTGCCCTCGGCAAGTGGTGGAAGAGATGGCAATTGATCGTCACGAAGTAAACGGAGAAGCCTCGGTTGCGATGGTGTCAATCCTCGAGTGATATCGCTTGAACTCCACGGATCTCCTTCCACAGAACCAATTGTGGCATATTGATTGGCTGGTGTCTGCAAAGTACGTGGGCGACCTGCGTCCACAAGAGCCGTGTTACATTCTGTGCATGACGGAAACGCCGCTACAATCTTCGAAACACCGTAGCGCCAGCATGACGATTACGATTACGGAGCGGGTATTCCTGCCCACAGACACCAGCTGTACTGTTAGAGGCACCAAGGTTTTAAGAGCATGTCGCAGTGGGCCTATTGGTATTGTGTGCATTCCCTAAACATTTGGTCTTAAACTAGCTCTGTTTTTCGCGGTGAGAGTAAGCCTACATCAAACAGCGTTCTTTATCGTTGTGGTTAATAACTCTGTAGAGTAACACTTTCGCTTTTGACGGTGACGCGTGTCTCGAGAACTGAACGTCTCAGAACATAGGGGGATACTGTACAACGTTTTCAGCTAATTTTTTTAACTAGAAATTACACCATGGAAGGCTTGTACACGAACTTATTTTCATCTTATGCAGTTATCAAGACTTGTAGTAAATGACATCATAGGGTTAATTGAACGGTTTTTTACTGTCTCCGAAGATATTTTAAATTCTGCCATCGTCTTGCTGTGAACACCAGCCTGAAATTACTGTGAACGATGTTCAGCCTTACCACTGGCCCCGATAGACGGATCTTCCACGTGACCATCCTGCCAATCTCATCATTCAAGCCGACGCCAACATCAAATGAACGAAGACTAATATAAATCTTCGTCGTCTGAAAATTCTCGGACTTCGTTCACGTCAATTTTTTTTTTTAATTTTACGTAAGTAAGCAAGAAATATGTAGATCAGAGTTCAGCTGATACCTGTTCAGACTATAATGTCCTTAATCTCTATCCAGCCAATCACACGTTGCCTCCAGCGTATGTGAATACATGCTGCCTGGTCAGAGCAGCCGCGAACCTCTGGCGGCGGTGATAGATTGATAGATGATGAATTTGGAACAATGGTGGAATGGTGACTGACAGGTAAAGACTGAAGAATGTGGGGGGGGGGACTTGTTCCAGTGCCACTTGTCTACTACGAAACTCGCATGAGGTTACCGGCGTCTAGTCAGCTAAGGTGACGATATCCGTTTGAGCTACTGTATTGAAATCTTACCTGTTATTGCTTCAACCAGCTGAGTTAACAAAGGTCTTTTGAATATTCATATCTGTATGCGCTAATCTCGTGAAATATTGTCTGATACTGCATTAACCAGTCTGGTGTTCTGACTGAGGGCTATAAATTTTGTAATAGTGTTCTCTTGGGTTGTGTAACATTCATATCAAAACAGCAATACCGGTAGGTTTACGATTATTACAGTGAAGAACTTTCCAATGTAACGGCCCTGTTTAATTATTGTTGAGGAGAGACCTATGGGACAAAACACTTGAACAAACGCCAAGGAGGGTGAACACACGTACGTACAACACGTAGACCGCAAAATATGAAGGACGGGAGATCTTTCTAACTTCATAGAGATAGGAACGGCTAAGTTACGACGAATAAGTACGACTTCCGTGTAAAATAAAAGATACATTTGTCCTGATGTTTACTGGACCGTGCATCTTTGTGATAACTGAAGAATAAAAAACCAACTAGATACCACTTATTATCTTATTGTACTTCTTACGGCTCAACACGTTTCGGTCATTACTATGCCCAACATCAGGAGCTCGTGACTGTGATGTTGATTACCACATTGGTCGTTTCGGTCTTGGTTTGCTGTATGTTGGAGGTTAGGTGCGGTTAGGCTGGAGTGGGGTCCGGGCTGCAGCCTGCAGCCCGGACCCCACTCCAGCCTAACCGCACCTAACCTCCAACATACAGCAAACCAAGACCGAAACTACCAAT
>Ga0123357_10010785_pt1 | contig 11661 bp, 8 predicted proteins | sample TergutEmb28metaG_FD_89873 | JGI IMG/M metagenome (GOLD analysis project Ga0123357, IMG submission 89873) | Embiratermes neotenicus P4 segment gut microbial communities from Petit-Saut dam, French Guiana - Emb289 P4 | ecosystem: Host-associated > Arthropoda: Insects > Digestive system > Gut ...
TAAACTGGTCGCACTTGCTTATGAAAGGGTTTGTAATTTAGCGAATATTCTTCAAACCGAAACCATCAGTAGGTACAGGAAATGAAGGGAACCGGCTCACATTGTGTGTTTGACGGATCCAATCAGCCACACCAGCTGTCTCTTGTTTGAAAACATCGATGTACAAGAGGATTAAAAAGCAATAAGTTATGAAGTGTTGAGAGCGCTTTCTTAGTGTTTTGTATTACACTGCATTGGTACTTGTCGGTGTACAATACGTATAAAGTTTTAAGTAGGGAGGTTTTCCTCCTAACAGTTAATTTCCTGTTGTACCATAATTAGGTATTTTGGTTTGTGTTGATTAGCTTTATGTGACGGTATTTAATTTAGCTGTGTTGTCTGTCCTGGTCTTAGGACACCGCAGTGAACAGCAAAACTTTAAGGGGAACAAATTGTTATCTACAAGAAAAAGAGCCAAAAATTCAGAGTACTTTTCATTGCTAATTGAATGGGTGGTAACTATATTCTTGAAATGAGAACGGATCCAGTCGTCTGTCTGCCGATACGATGACAGTCCCTGAAGTAATGTATTTCTAACACAAATGCTGTCACCAGGGACTTCATTCGCTGAGAATGCTGTACGTTCCAGCTTTTGTGTACTTGAATATCTAACCGAACTTCATCCTCAAGTCACACATTCGGGATGGTCTGCCAGTCCATAGTCTAGCATCAGTTCGTGAGGGCTGACTCGTGCAGTTCGCAAAATCCAAAATGCGACGAACGGACACAATTTCTGTTTTCTCTGATTGCTCTCATGGTCGATTCTTCATTATCACCCAAAGAAAAAATATCTGACGTATTTTTATCTGTTGACATGTTTCGTAACCATTTATCGACTAGTTCGACTGATCCTTACTAAGTACGGATGAATGATATTCGTTTCTTGATGCGTACTAATTACAGGGATTTTGATTATGAACCATTACAGCAAATTCATCAATAATCTACTTCTCAGCTTTCTGTCATTTTATGTCATAATATTTATACATAAGACGCAGTTTATATAATACTCATGACTCAGTATTGTCCTAATGATTAGAAAAGTTGTTGTTTAGCAACGCTATCAATGTCTAAGATTATGTAGGAAGGAATTCGGACTTGAGGTTAAAACATAAAGCCACTTAGACAATCTGAAAATGAAATTTAAATTAAAAATTGGCATGACATTAAGGCGTAAGAGTGACAGGCATTATAACGCCATTAATTCTTGGACGCAGTTCTAGATGCAGACGAATAGTCATCTACAGGCCCTGGGCAATATAATGGACTGTTTATTCTGCTGGGATCGAGGTACAGGGAACGGATACAGAATTGGTGTTGGCGGTCAATAGATAAAGGACTCTGATGCAAAGGGGAGAGATTAAGTTGTCCTTGTAAACACCAAGATACACGGCTGACCTTTTCGCCCCACACGTAACGGCTTAGAAAAAAAGCTGTCCAGAGACTGGGAGGGTTGGGTCCTTACAAGAGGAGTATTCTGTCCACCAGGAACGGTGTTCTGCTTTAACCAGCTCATACGTCCAATGATGGAATACCCTTGTCCCATCTGGAAGTCCGCCACTCGCATCCACGTCAGGAAGGTGCAGGTGTCTCAATCCAAGTGTTTTCGCATTGCTACTGGTGCACTTCCGTACACTAGTAACGGGATGTGGGAGTTCCATTCTTTGCCGTCCAAATCAGAGCCCTAACCGACAGTTTCGACTCAAAATTAGCTGATGTGGAGAACTACTTAATGCGACAACTTGGCAGGTACGCTGATCTGATGTTGACCCAGGGCACCTGAAGCGCAAGCTGGGGACAGCAGGCCAGTCGAGACAGCCCGTAAAACAGTGAACAATTCTACACAAGGCATTTTTCTAAATGCTGTTCAGCTGGGCACTTTTCGGCCACCACCACCATCTCCCTTCTACAGCACCCAAAAAGCGTACGTGAGGCTTATCGAACACCACAGAATTACTTCAAATTTCCAACAAGTTTTAATGGTGTAACAAACAATATATTTTATTATAATATTAATCTGGAAAACAATAATTAAAAAGTCTGTTCGTTCCTTATATATTATTATAACAAAATTGTTACTTATTATAAAAACATGGGGTTGCGAGTTTTTTTCAGAATTTCGGTCGTATATGTTACGCAAAATATTTCCGTTACCAAAGACTACACAAGGACTAAGAAACGCTGTTATAACTCAGGTCTCATGATATCTCAGTTGAAGCGCTATCAGTTCAACAATATAGCACCCTTTGCTCTGTACCACAGCAGTCTGTTTACAGACATTATGGCCACCTTTCACAATACAGTTATAATTATTTCACAAAATTTTACATTATAAATAGTCTTTTTCATTCCATCTTACCTTGTCAGTTGCCTGCCCCAAATGTCCGAAATGTTACAAGAAAAGTGTAAATTTTAATTTCTTAGTGGTTGTTTTTCCTCGTTTAAAGTTGCACTTAATATATTTTGTGATAGGAAAATGCAGCAAATACTTGATTTAATACAAGTGTACAATTGTTGTAAAATTTTGTTTAGAAGGAACATGTGACAACCTTTGCACTGAACAATAAGGAATATGAAAATTTCATTACATTACATTACTTACTTCTCACAGCAATGAATACAAAGACGATGGTCTTTTAAAAGTTGACGCCACATAGCTGGGCAGATATGTAGAAAGGTGTCGCCTTCTCTGCACACAAGTTGCAAAGTGCTTTGACTTTGACAGAGTGGTTTATAACAAACTGTTTTGAACTGTAACAAGTTTGTCGTTTATGTGTAACAAATTTGTTATTAAACATTAAATTGAAGCTAAAACAGAATTAGCATTAAACAACCTCCCTCTCTCTTTTACGATTGCCAATGCTTTTGAATTTGTAAATTCTGTGAGATCTCTTTCGGTAGCCATCCAGAAGCAGACACACGTTGATATTAACTTCTGTTGCGAAATGTCCTGCTGTTCTTCCTTCTAATTACGGAAGGCTAAAAATCGAGGGTAAGAATAAAGACATTGGTACGAAAGAGGAGGAGATGAAAATGAGAGGTAAGAAAAATGGTTAGAAATTAAGGGGAAAAATGTAGAGATGAAGGACTGAGTGGTAAATTAAAGTAGATGTAAATACCATTTGCACGACATGAAGGAGTATAGAGGACAGACATTATATTCCCCTTAATTCTTGGAAGCAGTTCTAGATGGAGAAGCCCTGGCCAATATAATGGACTGTTTATTGTGAATGGATAGATGTACAAGGAATGGATGCAGATTTGGTGTTGGTGCCTATTAGATAAAAACTCTGAGAACAGTGAAGCAAATGAGGGAGATTAAGTTTTCTTATTATATTCAATATTCAATAATCTCAGGAGATGGAAACTTCAATCGATAAATTACCTTATCAGTAAAATGGCTGATTATATATATATATATATATATATATATATATATGTAAGTGACAATCAACATTTACGTGCACTTAAAATCTTAGACGCGTTCACAAAAACACACGCTTACAAATTACTCAGTACTTCTTTAATTTGTATCGCAAGTGTTAAAGAAATCTGGACATTTGCCTTAAGGAAAAGAAATTCATTCTGTAAGTAGAATTAATAAATACTTTTCTATTTCATGTTTTTAGGACACTCAGTTACAAATTCTTTCTTATATCAGTTTGTGAACTGGCATGAATGCCCTCAAGGTAACCTGTATTAGTCGTCTTATACTAATGCAATTAACTGCCTCAGTGTTAATTACGTAACCCCTCGTAATTTTAATATTATTTAATGTTAATTTAATTGACGTTAGACTTGATCGACGCAACAAAACATTTCGCCGTATCTGAACACTTGAACTGAGTCACCTGTAGGTTTTGAACAATTAAACTTACAGTTTGAAATGAAAATGTTCTAATTACAATAAGTAATAATTATTAGAGTGAAGTGTTTTCTAGGACTTCGCTCTTCTTAGATGTTACGCGGCATATGTTTGTAGTTGCATAGAGACGTTTCGGGACAGCTTATAGGATCAAAATTCTAGTTTCATGCAGTTCAAGGCGAGTGTCTGGGCTGGTGGAGGCATTTCATATAGGGAACTGTGTGGACGGTGATTGGTTCTCAGGTACAGTAAGGGACCCAATCGGGTTGCTGGAGTATGAAAATGTCACCAGGGTGGGGAAGAAAAATCCGAAACGGAAAGAGTCAAAGACAAATTAGAATATATCACGACAAGACGCATCCCCAAGCTCCGATCAGGAAAATTCTATGGGAAGACAATCGGTTTAATGCACATAGTTCGTTAAATGACGGGTGGCCCTTGATACGCAGCTGATCTCATATGGAACAGGTCATAAAAAACTAGATATAAAACGTTGTGTTCTCCCCTCAAATGAAGTGGCTTTTCCATCAGAAACGGAGTTCCGGTATTTAAGCTGTTTCTCCGGTCAATGATGGAAAACGCTTGGCCATTCTGCAGGTCACCTGCTTGCACCGATGCAGGAGGCTGCAAATGCTTAATTCCTAGGTGTCTTCTCATTACTACCGGTGCACCTTGAAACACTGGTAACAGGCAAGTTCACGAGAATGTGGGAAATCTCTCCTTCTCACACTATATCATAGTCTTAACAGATTTTCTTCTGAAAGTTAGCTGCCTCCTGTTGGATAAGGGCAATAGTGCAGACTAAGCAGCAAATAATATTTTGAAGGAATCTGACAGATAAGGTGTATCTGAACTGGATGGAGAATTCCCACGTACCATTTCGCATTTCAGTATCACGACTGATAACACATTAAGGATGTTTTGCCAGCATCTGTACACAACCACTTTAGATGCCAGTATAAATCTGAAGGTTTAGCGGTTCGCTCAATGTCTGGTAAAGTTTTGTCAGAGAAGTTCTAAATATTCGGGAAATTCAGTAATAGATGAAAGAACTAAGTCCAGTAAATAAGGAAACTGAAGAAAATTAATCTTTTTGGATTAAAAAAATTGACTACAAGATAATCCCGTGTGACTTTACTACAAGGGACTGAATTTTCTCAAAATCACCTGAATTTGATATGGTGATGTCAAAATTGCTGCTCCAGTAACAAAGTCACCTGATGAAACATACCTCAAGAAATCTGTCTTTAATACTTTGAATTTACTCTCGTTCAGTTGATGTTAGACAAGACCGACAGTGGAAATAAACTTCGCAACTTCTGACAATTAGAAGTTAAGATTCAGCATCTTTTGAACAATGAAAGTTAAAATTTAAAGTGAAAACCTAATTGCGTTGAGAATGTTACGAGAATTGAGAGTTGTACAGACAGCAGTTCAGCACAGAACCACAGCTGTTTCCTCTACAGTACATATTGAATACCGCCCATATTATGACGACAGCAAACAGCAAGCTGTGATGTTGAGGCAGTTAATATGAAGAATGAATTACTTTACGAGGTTACAGTCAATAAAATTATTGTAATTTAATAGAAGCACAAAACAAATATAATTTTTACTCTAAAATATTATAGTGGCACAGAACTTCATTAAAGTTAGGTAAATTTTCTTATTTATTCAGAGTGTATCTGAAGGAGAGTTAAAACAACATAACGAAATCTGGAAAAACTTGGAAATAAAATGTCTGTTCATCAATAAGGAAGGCAATTTCTCAAAACCCTTCTGTCATGGCCGACTCTCAAACAGTCCACTCTACTTCACGCCTACAGAACAGATATTATTAAACAATTGTAATATTAAGGTTTCTTTGTATCTCCTTTACGACCTTTGCCTCTTCAGTTCCGTCCAAAAATTTATATTTGCTGTTTCACATATATCTCAGCCTGTTGATCAAATAAGAGTAATTTTGTTAAGAAAGTATAAGGAATGCTGAAGTTATTTATTACGTCATTTTCTCTCTTTGCATTTCCTAAACGTTACGTCTTGCTACTACTTTCGTTAGAACTCTGTTCCAAGACTATTTACAACACAGCATGTTCAACGTTCGGTTCCAGAGGATTTTATAATTGTAAAAAGAATTTTAATAGACGATGTCTTTCATTCTGTTGCACTAAATTCTTTGTTTTCTTTACAATCAACGAATTCCATGTCGACGCTTATCGAAAAAAGCGTTTCGGAGATTACACAGCTTTCGACTAATTTGTGCATCTACATATACAGATGTTCGTCTACGTAAATGGTTCCAAGCAAGGGAAACAAGAGATCGGGCTTTAAAGTGATCAAGTTGTGACGTAAAAATAACTACACATTCATTTGACTACAACAACTATTACTACAACTACTACTAATAATAATAATAATGCTACTAATACAGCTGCTGCTACTACTAATATTATTACTACTAATAATAATAATGCTACTAATACAGCTGCTACTACTACTAATATTATTACTACTACTAATAATAATAATGCTACTAATACAGCTGCTACTACTACTAATATTATTACTACTACTAATAATAATGCTACTAATACAGCTGCTACTACTACTACTACTACTACTACTACTACTACTACTACTTTTCTTCCTGTGGCGCTGCGGCCCAACGCGGACCATGGCCTCGTCATTCTTGAGGTTTCTAGATCACACACAACGACACATCACAGTCAGTAGGCCTCCTCTGGACGAGTGATCAGCTCGTCGCAGAGACCTCTATTTGACAACACACAACACTCACAATAGACAAACCTCCACGCCACCGGTGGGATTCGAACCCACAATCTCAGCACGCGAGCGGCCTTAGACCTACGCCTTAGACCGCGCGGCCACTGGGACCGGCACTAGTACTACCACTACTACTACTACTACTACTACTACTACTATTAGTACTTCTACTGCTACTACTTATACTACTACAACTAATACTATTACTAATAATATTTATAATTTAAAATAATAATAATAATGTATGAAGTAAAAGAACTCCTTTCTTTTACTGCAGTTAATTATTTGTGTTTGTCTTTATTTCACGACAGCTGAAAATTGGATAAAACTAGTCAAAATCCGAGGCATCCGATGAGTCTTCGAGTCTACTGGACAAGAGAGATTTTGGTAAGGATGAATTACTGGAATTGTGTAGCGCAACATCATACGGCAGTTTAAGGCTATACAAAGAACTAGAACGATTTACAAGTACAGAAGATGTAGCAGGATTTCAACATACGAATAAGCCTCTCTGGGTTCGAAACCTGGAGAGCCATCCAACCAAATTATGTCCCACACAAAGAAGGTTGCGTGTTTCTTGAGCAATGTTAAATTTTAAGCACAAGTCAAAGTCTGCAACCAAGAATGGAAATCGTTAGCATAATTGAATTACCCATTTATACTATAAGGTCAGACACGTTATTGAGCCCAGCGATGGGGTCAGAGGTAAGAATGGCCGAGCAGAACTGTGGACGTCGCCGCTCTTAGCTCTTTGTCTTGGTGTGGCTCTCAAAACTGTCTTTCCAGTAATTCACACAAGAAGATTGGACCAGTGTGATATAGAGAAACGTAGGTAAACAACTGCCAACACAGCTACGTAACATCACTGAAGACCGAAGGCCATAACTACACCGCAGCTGTAACTTGAAAACACGGAATGTTTTATAGTTTGGACTTCACTTAACACACAAATCTGTTTCCTTAAAGCGGCTAATCTGCAGTGTCGGTTGGTAACGGCAGCAATTCCACCTCCACATAATGGACGTCCGATGTGAAGTGAGGAAAATAAATTGACGCAAAAATTAATCTCCAATTTAGTAATATCAAATAGAGTGTGATTTTAATAGAATCATAAAACAGCACATATAATCTTTCCCATTTAGGACAGTGCAGCTTTTCTGACTTTAACATTTCGCAAAACAATTCATGGTTTGATTCACATGTTCTCCCTACAAGCGTGTTAACAACGCAGCCGAAACCGAAAGAAAATTTTAGGATAAAGAAAATATAATATTCTCAAAACCTCGGTTTGTGGCCTTTTCTTAGGCAATTCTTTCCGGTTCGTAACTTCACAACTGATAAATACAATAACAGTTACACAACGCTTCATTCAAATGTCTTGGTTTTTTTTAAAGCCGTATAAAGCTCTGTACAGAATCCCAAGTGCTGTTTCTTTTACGTATGTCATCTGCTTTGCCTAAATATTTTTCGCGATCAAATGCTGTTAAAACAGAAAGAACGCCATAATCAATGAAGCTGTTCATGATGTAAGGTTTTCAATGTTTCATTCCCTCGTATCTTCTAATCTTCTTCTTATCAGGCACTTTGAAACTGTAGACAGCACATTCGGACATCAATTTTCCAAGTTCTTATAGTTCATAATAATACTTTATGTTTGTTATATAAGCCTTTATATTTACTCTTTTTCGTTAAAATGAACATTTCCATTTTCTGTCATATCTGTATCAATGTACACTACTATCACTATTACTGTTAATGAATATAAGTAAACTCAGAACTTGATGAACTGAAGGGAATTTGTGCTGTTTTCTTATCCACAGTAACGGCAATGGGAGACACTGTGGTGGACGAAAGGGCAGTCGGCGAATCTATACCTCTAGTGGAAAGGCAAGAGTCTACTGCGTTGGATATGTGGGAGTTACTCTGTAGCACAACTGCAGATAGCGTAAATGACGGCGACACTGATGCGAAATTGAACACAGCTCTACACCGCGCTGTCCTGTCGTTTTGTGGGAATGAAAACAACCATGACGTTTCTTATAGACTTGATAAGCTGATGAGTCAGGACAAAAAACTGAACATGCCTAACAAAGAAGGTTACACTGCTATAGGACTGGCTGTAGAACACAGCCACAAGAAGTGTGTTAAACACATGCTGAAACACCAACTAAAATATCTTCTTCACCTTGATTACTATCCAGGAGACAGCGAATCTACTGTGAGGGAAATTATAATGCAGACGTACCCAGACTTACAGCCACTTCTACCGGCACCTCTAATGGAGAGACTGGATTCGTCTGACAATAATAAAAAAAACTCCTTGCTGCACTTCAGCGTGATAAATTTCGAGCTTTTCGAAAATGTCTCAATGAAACCATCGCAAATCTTTGGTACGATGAACCTTACCATTCTTATCTACTAGAAATAGCTTGCAAAATGAAGAAACGTGACAAGTTCATCAAACTTCTTCTTAATAGAGGTGCAGACCCGAACATCAAGAATGATGTCACCGGCATGCCTTTGATACACACGACAGCTAGGTGTGGAAATTTTGAGGTTCTGCAGTTATTACTGAAAAAGGAAGAAATAAATGTAAGTCTTAAAGATTATAAAGACCGCACAATTCTTCATTGGTTGGCTCAGGTACGTGAAAGGGAACCGGGTGACAAGTACATACTGAAGAACTGCTTTAAGGTTCTCCTGGACAAGGACTCTGTCACGAAAATGGACATTGACTTTCCGGACGTTTCGGGTAACACTGCTCTCTACATTGCACTAGAAAACGGATTCCGGGACAGGGCAAAGCTGTTACTGAGTGAAGGTGCTGACGTCAATGTACTTGAAAAGGGCAGTAGAGTATTGTTATCAAATAGTATATCATTACTGGAGGAGATTCTAGATGACTGCTTACAGAGTAACGATGAACAGTTAACGAATAGGTGTCTTCTGCTCATTTTGAATAAAGAGTTGCTTAAGAATATCGTTCCTCGTATCGCTGAAAGTCAGCATCTTAAGGATTTGTTGAAACATCCAGTCATTTCAACTTACTTGTACTTAAAATGGCTAAAGTTCAGAAGGTTTTTCTTCATACAAACGGCGTTCTATATGGCCTTCCTGTTCGTCTTGAAATCATACATCCTATATTCTTAAGCATACAGCACAGTAAATAAAGAAGGTGCTGCCAGCAACACTACCGACACTTTCAGTTCTAACGATAGCAATATAACGTCTGGCATGAATGATAGCAACTTCACATCCGAACCAAACAGCAGCAGCTTGCGTTTCATGCAAGTCTTTCTAATATTCTCATTGTGTGTTCAATTTTCAAGAGCGATGCAGCAGCTGATTGTGTATCGATGGGCCTACATAAAGTCACTTGAGTTCTGGCTGGAGATTTTGTTCCGGTGTGGCGGATGGTTCGGAGCTGAAAGACCACTCCTCCGCAGTCGCCCTTCTTCTGGGATGGTCCAAGTTGTTTATGATTTCAGGGCGACTGCCGCTGTATTCAGAACACCTGACGATGCTCAGAACAGTCATCTTGACAGTCTCGAGGCTAATGGCGGGCTATATTACCCTGTTGATAGCATTCGCCCTCAGCTTCTACATTCTTTTCAAAGGAAACACAAAATCGGGCATTACTGACATGTTTGCCAACCCGTTCATCTCATTACTGAAAACATTCGTCATGTTGACAGGTGAATTTGAAGTTTCGTATCTCCCTTTCGATACTTTTCCGTATACAAGTCACGTGATTTTCGTGTTGTTTGTTTTCCTGGTGACTATTGTGTTGTTGAACTTGTTGGTGGCCGTAAGTCAAACAGATGCCATCCAGGATGAAACAGAAACACTGTGCCATCTGGCAAAGGTTCGACTGATTTCTGAACATGAGGCAATTGTGCGTGATCAACCGCCATTCATGAAACGATTTTCTGAAAATTTTGTGGACCTAAAATTTGAAAATTTCATCTTACATCCTAAGAGGTGTGATTTCATCGATTCCAATTACCTTAAATCTGTATTGAGTAAAATAAGTAAGAAAACGAAGTCTAATAATAAAAGAAAATCGACAGCAATTCAAGCAGAGTCAAGCACGTTTACCGAGAAATTGTCCGCATTGCAAATTCGACAAGAAGAAATGGAGACAAAAATGTATTCAAAATTCGAAGAAACTCAGAAGATGCTTATGCAAATACTCGATCGTTTAAACAATCCAGAAAGTGAGACAACTCGCCCTTAGGCTTAAAATCTAACACGCTATGTGGAATTCTGTGTGTACCGTACATCTCTTCCTGTCAGTGAAGTGTGTCAAAACTGTCAGGTTGTTACTTGCCTTTTTTCTTTTTTTTCATGTCAAGCTTCCCAATAAATGCCACAAGAAAAACAAGACAGTCATGCAAAAATAAAGAAATGGGAAACGTACAGCACTAGACTTATAAGTGTGGTATTAATGAAATGTTACATAGAGAACTGAAAGGAAAGTACCCATGTCTCTAGGGAGACTGTATGGAAAAGTAAAAAAGAAATGTAAGTCACTTTCTAGAATTATTAGTTTTCCCACTAATGACAATAAATGATTAAAGAATGGCAAAATGTCAGATAAATTCTCTGTGGCCACTAACCACACCTTCAAATTTAAAGTTTTATTGACCGTGCATCGTTATATATTCGTGCAATAAGAACCAACAGGATGCGTTACTTGTTTTGAGTATATTTCAATAATTAACCTCTACATGTTTCGAGCAGGCTTGATGCTCATCATCAGGAGGTACTATAAATATACCAGTTGCTGTATATACACAGTAGTACCTCTTGATGATGAGCAGTAAGCCTGCTCGAAACATGTAGAGGTTAATTATTGAAATATATTGAAAGTAAATAGTGCATTCTGTTGTTCTTATTTTACGGACACAACTTCAACATTTATATGACCAATTTGAATCTAAAAATGATGCCTATCGTTTGAAGTTTCTTAA
>Ga0123357_10010786_pt1 | contig 11659 bp, 10 predicted proteins | sample TergutEmb28metaG_FD_89873 | JGI IMG/M metagenome (GOLD analysis project Ga0123357, IMG submission 89873) | Embiratermes neotenicus P4 segment gut microbial communities from Petit-Saut dam, French Guiana - Emb289 P4 | ecosystem: Host-associated > Arthropoda: Insects > Digestive system > Gut ...
AATAGGGCCTAAGGTTGGGTTGACGGTGAATTCTTAGAAAGATAACTGTCCACAGATATTGCAAAGTATTTCCAGCGTTGCTACAATGTGCAGACAGAGACACATAGTGGACCTTCAGTGTTGCCACTTTTACCTCGCCCAAAAGGACCCATTGGAAGACTTCAAATATACTAGTCACTCGTCCAAAAGTACACAATAGTAGGCTAAAGGTTAAACATCCAAACCCATTTCCTAACCATGCCATACCTCATCACGTCGCCATACACTTGACAGATCTGGTGATGAATCTCACTTGGTAGCACATTCCTAGCATTCACAAAATGAATTACAGAAAGTATTTCACAGTTGGCAGACCCTTCAATTGTCTTAAACATGTTTAACGCACAGGAACAAACATAAACATAAGACGAATTTCACGAAATGGCGTCTGTGGCTTCTCAATTGATAGAGGAAGTCATTGTCTGTGCGCAAATTGAGTCTCGATGCGTGAGAGATATATGCAAACACTACTTTGTGAATAACCTACATAGTTTCGTAATATGTGGACTGCATTTCTTTCTTTCTGAATGGGGACAAATTATGGACTGTTCAAAAAACACTGATGAAGTATAGTGTTTGGTATAAGTGTTTGTAACTTCCAGCTAGGTGTTTCTTATCAAGGTTTCATTAGTGGCTTTAATATGCTCATAGAATGATAAAGAATGCAACACAAAAAATCAGACATGAGTGACCCATGCACTGTGACAATACTTAATCCTTTTCTTGCAGCCCATGTTTTCATACACTTAGCATCCCCACAATGTGAAGAAAATGTGGCACTGCTGATTCCTTCTGATAGACATGGTTTCATAAGAGATTGATCCATGTGCTGAACCTTTTGTAAAGGGATTCTTAACTGATGTTTACCGCACTACTGTTCTTCCATACTTAAAGCCTCATACATAAGCTGTGAAACAGAGGGAATTTTCCAATGATGAGGATAGCACATACCCACCTTAAAACAGCAATTACCATCGAGACCCTCTGTGACTTCGTCTACAACTAGGTCACAGAGCACGGATAATAAAATGCCCTCTGGAAGGCAGGTGTCTAGGTATCCCTACAGAATGTCTCCTTTGATTGTGGCTGTAATTTTTGTGCCAGCCAGATCCATTGCTAGAATTTGTCTCCAAGTCCATGCCATTAGGAAGTTTTTGTCACATGATGTGCTATCTGAAGCTCCAGCAATATCTAGGAAATCTCATGTGTAACGGCTGGTTTTCCACTGCTTCCAGTATATGTGTAATCACATGTTGCATAACGGTTTCCGTGGACGTCCCTGGTACATAGCCTGACTGTTATAGATATAGGGAAATGTCCCAGTATTTTATCCCTGATGTTAGTGGCTACCACTTTCTTCATAGTTTCCTGCATGAAGGACAGTAGATTATTATGATGATACCCTTTAGCCACAATATAGTTGACCTGCCCAGGTACGGTATAAATGTCATCTTGACCTGCCCCCATGCTGTGGGTGCATTTTCCATTGAGTTACAAGCATAAATTTTCATATAATTTTGATATCATGCAATAGATTTTGACATATTTAGAATATTATGTTTAATTGTTTCAATAATAGCAGTCTGAATTTCAATATGTACAGCCTCCAAAAGGCATTTTAAGTGTCCCCTGCAATGAAAGTCACTTCCTGCTCTGTGATGTGACATTCTCAAAGTATTTTGAAATCATGTGTGCTTTAACTCCCAGGCAATGCCTAAATTTCAGGTTATGAACTCCGTTTTTGTCACTCTTGACACCTAGTTTTTTTAAATTGACTCAAGGTTTTTGTAAAATTTATGGACCCATCCATAGTGTGTACATGTAAAACATTTATTCAGAAAGACCTGTGAAAACATGCTGCCTTTTATAGGGTGTGTTGATTCTGTGCTCAAAATGTTTGATACCTTTAACTTTCCTTAATTGTTGAAGGAACGTTGTAGAATGCATTTCGCATAGCACTGAAAAGTGGGTCATATGTGTAAAACTGATGCTTTATTTGAATAAGTGTTTGTACAAAAAATTGTGGTCATCCAATACACTGCTGTAAATAACAACAGCTCTTCAAATGCAGTGAATATTTATTTAATGTATACATTACCATATAAATAGTTGTTCTTTCTATCATAATACATCTGAATGTTTAACCTTTGTTTCCCGCAGGCTACTCTGAATGAGGAACTTCATATACAGAGTGCTGAATGCAGATATTCCTGTGATATACGTAGGGGTGAGCAGTCACATACATGTGACGTATGTAAGAAGACATTCAGTAAACAGAGCAGTATGATAGCACATCGACGCATACATAGTGGTAAGTGCCCTTATGTTTGTGATGTGTGTCAGAGGGCATTCATTCACAAGTCCCATCTGATAGCACATCAACGCACACATAGTGGTTTGCGCCCTTATATCTGTGATGTGTGTAATAAGGCATTCAGAGAACAGCACGGTCTGATAACGCATAATCGCATACATAGTGGTGAGCGACCTTATAATTGTGAAATATGTAATAAGACATTCAGACATAAGAGCACTTTAATAGGACATCAACGCATGCATAGTGGTGAGCGCCCTTATATTTGTGAAGTGTGTGCTAAGGCATTCAGTGATAGAGGCCATCTGATAACACATCAACGCATTCATAGTGGTGAGCGTCCTTATAATTGTGAAGTATGTAATAAGACATTCGTTAATTGGAGCAGTCTCATAAAACATAAACGGTTGCATAGTGGTTTCCGCCCTTATACCTGTGAAGTGTGTAATAGAACATTCAATGATCAGAGTTGTCTGAAAACACATAAACGCGTACATAGTGGTGAGCGCCCTTATAATTGTGAGGTATGTATCAAGGCATTCAGACATCAGGGCACTCTTATATTACATCAACGCATGCATAGTGGTGACCGCCCCTATATTTGTGAAGTGTGTGGTAAGGCATTCAGTGATCGGGGCCATATGATAACACATAAACGTATTCATAGTGATGAGCGTCCTTATACGTGTCAAGTGTGTAATAAGTCATTCCGTCAACTGAGCAGTCTTAACACACATGAACGCATACATAGAGGTGAGCGCCCTTATAATTGTGAGGTGTGTAATAAGCAATTCAGGCAACATAGCGGTCTGATGTCACATCAACGCCTACATAGTGGTCAGCGCCCTTATAATTGTAAAATATGTAATAAGGCATTCAGACATCAGAGCACTCTTATAGTACATCAACGCACACATACTGGTGAACGACCTTATAATTGTGAAGTTTGTAATAAGGAATTCAGTAATCGGAGCGCTATTATAACACATCAACGTATACATACTGGTGAGCGGCCCTATACGTGCGAAGTGTGTAACAAGGTATTCAGGCAACAGTGGAGTCTGATAATACATAAACGCACACATACTGGTGAGTGTCCTTATAATTGTCAAGTATGTAATAAGGCATTCAGAGATCAAAGCACTTTTAAAAAACACGAACGCATACATAGTGGAGAACGCCCTTATTCTTGTGAAGTGTGTAATAAAGCATTCAGTCAACCGAGTAATCTGGTAGCACACAGACGCTTACATAGCGGTGACCGCCCTTATATATGTGAAGTGTGTAGTAAAGCATTCATCAATAGGTACCTTCTAATATCACATCAACGCACACATAGCGGTGAGCGTCCTTATACATGTGAAGTGTGTAAAAAGGCGTTCAGTCAAATTACCAGTCTTAAGACACACAAACGCATACATAGTGGTGAGCGCCCTTATATTTGTGAAGTGTGTAATAGAACATTCACTCGTCACAGCGATCTTGTAACACATAAACGCTTACATAGTGGTGAGCGCCCTTATGCTTGTGAAGTCTGTAATAAGGCGTTCCGTCTTAAGATTCATCTGGTAAGTCATAAACGCGTACATAGTGGTGAGCGCCCCTATACCTGTGAATTATGTAATAAGGCATTTGCTCAACAAGCAACCCTTATAACACATCAAAGCATTCATAGTAGTGAGCGCCCTTATGTTTGTGATGTGTGTCATAAGGCGTTTAGTCTCCAGATCCGTCTGACAACACATAAACGCATACATAGTGGTGAGCGCCCTCATATTTGTGAAGTGTGTAATAAGTCATTCCGTCGTAAGGATCATTTGGTAACACATAAACGCGTACATAGTGGTGAGCGCCCCTATACCTGTGAAGTGTGTAGTAAGACTTTTGGTGACCAGACCACTCTTGTAAAACATAAACGCATACATAGTGGCGAGCGCCCTTATAGTTGTAAGGTGTGTAATAAAGCATTCCATTTGAACAGCAATCTGAGAACTCATAACCGCATACATAGTGGTGAGCGCCCTTTTACTTGTGAAGTATGTAGTAAAGCATTCCGTCGTAAGAGTCATCTGGTAATACATAAACGCATACATAGTGGTGAGCGCCCCTATACCTGTGATGTGTGTAGTAAGACATTAAGTAACAAGTCCGCTCTTGTAACACATCAACGCATACATAGTGGTGAGCGCCCATATAGTTGTGAAGTGTGTAATAAAGCATTCAGTGTCCAGTGCAGTCTGATAAAACATAAACGCATACATAGTGGTGAGCGCCCTTATACTTGTGAAGTCTGTAATAAGGCATTCAGTCGAAAGAATCATCTTGTAACTCATATACGCATACATAGTGGTGAGCGCCCCTATACCTGTGAAGTGTGTAATAAGACATTCAGTGACTGGAGCAGTCATGTAAGACATCAACGCATACATAGTGGTGAGCGCCCTTATACTTGTGAAGTCTGTAAAAAGAAATTCAGACATAAGGGTCATCTTGTATCACATATGCGCAAACATAGCGCTGAGGACCCCTAACCCTATGAGGTATATCAACCCATTCAGTCAACACGCCACTCTTATGAGACTTCAACACATTAATATTAGTTCCCTTAAATTTGTGATGTGTGTAATAAGGCATTCAGGCTTAAGTTGCTTTTGGCATCACCTCTATACTTGTGTAGTGTTGAGTGTGGATATGTCTGATTACTGTTGTTATGCATTTGGTGAACAAGGTAGTCTGAAATATGTCAAAATTTTCATTGTTGTTTCTTCATATACCTGACGTGTGTAATCATACATGTATATGTGTGTTTGCAAATTGTATGGGAGGAAAGACAATGATGGATTTAGGAGAATTTGCTGAAGTCATTTAGTGTAGTGAATGGAGATGACTACTTGTTAAGAACTTGGTAATGTTTTTTGTCACTCTTTTATCTGATAATTGAATAAAAGTTGCTGAATTGGATCATGAAAACAAACATATGACTTGGGGATTTATTTATACTTGAAAAGTTTATTACAGAGAATGTTAAACAGTACTGTTTGAACTGAGGACATAGTTACACTTAGCTTATGTTAATGTGATGGTGAGCTTTTGTAATTGTGGCGGTGAAGCCCTAGCTTTCATAACATCAAAATGTTCGAGAGCTTTGTGCTATTGTACGACAGTCGTTGAGAAATGGCGTATAAAAAATTTAGTTGGTATTTTAACCCTGCTCTGGTACCATGAAAAAAGTTAAGTGCTATGGAGTCAATATGACCCCATTGTAAAAAAAACCAGAATATAAACGCATTTTATTACAATGTTCTTTTCCTCCAAATAATATTTCACAACACAGGTTTGTACTCAAATATTGACAAATAGGCACGACTTTGTCTTAGGAACTTTCGAATATATAGAACCAGATAGAGAAATATACAGAAAATGAATTACAAATGCATACATTATTCTACAACACTTCATGTGTGATTTTCTGATTATTTTACATATAGTATCATCTGTAGGTCTAACTTGTACTCCTGGCGTTGGTTGCACAATCTTTTGCTGTGCTCTTAACACACAAAGTTATTGCACTCATTACAGATGAATTTGGGATGAATGTAGCATCTCTTGTGCTGTGCTGAATGACGCTGGGTGGTGCTTGGAGATGGTGAGGGTGCCATTAAGATGCTGCAACTGTGAATGACCTGTTTCACATCTTGCTGTGTTTCCTGTACTTCGAATCTCTGACGTGCATGTGGAATGATCAAAGCAAGGGCCAGTTCCTTCAAGAATTTTTGTCGCTTCTCTTTCTTGTGTTCTCCAGAGTAGGTCACATTTTCAGTGAAAATAACAAATGCGTTCAAGGCAGCGCTGTCAATTATTGCATAAAAGCCTCATTTCCAACGGTTTTTCTTGCCGTGGTGTACAAGCTGTATATTTGAACATGACTGTCCACACAACCCATATACTGGTTGTAAAATACGTTTATTTCTTCTTTTCTATTATCCTCCTCTCTCTTTTTTTGGAATGCATAGTTGACAGGAAGACGACCCTCTTGTTTTTCCTTGGAGCAGCGTACAACAAAGTGAAATTGTTTGCATGGTCAAATGCATATTGAACTGTTCCTTCATCTGCTGTTGCCAAAAAGCTTTGTTCTTTTTCATCGTGCCAACCAAAGTGAGGTCTCGGGATTTCAGCTCCATGGTCAGAGGAACTGACGTGTAATAATTTTCAGAGGTAATGTTTCTGCTTGTTTCCGAAACTGACGGAACCAAATGCAGAACAGCTTGGGTTGGGTCTGGCAATCCCGGTGCAAGAGTGCCAGATCCCGTGTAAATTTTGAAAGAAACCAAGTAGAAGGTTTTGCTATCAGCCAGAACATATAACTTGTTGGCGAATTTACTCGGTTTATTTGGTACGTATTGCTTGAAACTACACATTCCTCTGAATCCATGGAGAGATTCATCAACTTGCAACCAGTTCCTGGAGTGCAGTTTGCTTCACAAGCTACGAGAAATTTGTCGTATATGTTGCGAATAGTTGCCAACTTGTCATCGGCTCTTCGCTGGGCCCTCGTGGTTGAATCGTCAAAACGTAAGCAATAGACAAGAAACAAAAAACGCTTCTGACTTGTCGCTGTTATGCGAATTGGCTTACCAGTACCACTTCCGCCCAAATGCATGCAGTACTTTCTTTGGAACTCTTTATAGCGCCCAAGAGCAGGAGGATACCTATGAGTGCGCGAATTTCTGTCACGCTTTTATTGTCCAGAAATCCAGGTTTGCTTGTGTAACCGGTTTTCACATTCTCAATCTTCTGGTAAGTCCACGTCACAATCTCTGTTATCACGGCATCATCGAAAAATAGCTCAAATGATTTCAAGTTTGTGTCTGCTTGACATTCCCTTTCGGTCCTGGTTTCTCTTTGACAATATTGCACATTGGTGTTCTTCTGACAGCTTTTGGCTTCTGCGAAAACACATCCGTCTTTTCCAAGAATTTTACCACTGTCACCATCTTGCTTCTCTTCTGAATCTGATTCACTTGCTCTTATTTCACTGTATGAATCTGATTCTTATTAGGACTCGGGGTCGCTTTCATCCCAGCTCAAACTATCTTCAATATCGACCTCATGTTCACTATCGATGTCACTCAACACATCTGAACACACCACAACGTCGTTGCACAACAATCCCCGTCTTGCCATGGTCCGTTTGCCACCGAACACTTTCTAAACACGTCGCGCAGTGAGATCGGAGGCCTTGTAAAGATGTCGCAAACAGTGTGTCGATGGTGGGAGGAATTTTGTTCAGTCCTATATGATACCACTGCATAGGTTTGTTATGCTGCAGGACTCTTGAAAGTCAGTGTTCTCCTCTGTGTACCCAGAATGATCCCCCTCTACCCCCTAAACCCCTCACAATACTGTGACCTATATATTTTGTGCAGGGCAACTGCGCATTTTTCCCCAGCTGACTAATGCGCTCTAGCTTTGTTTTTAACTCTAAATGGTGGACATGACACATGACAGATTCTTACAAATACTGCATTTTGCAGACAATTATCTATATTACATTGAAGGTACTATGGGGTCCATTTGTCCCCAAGCGGAAATAAACATGAATAAAAAATAAATGGAAAAACACGAAAACTAGCGAATGTGTATGACATTGTGAGGAAGGCCTTATGAAAAAATATGTAAAAGGCGATGTCAGTATTCGGGACAGTTTAAAAAATGTAAGTCAAAGAGGACTGGGGTCACATAGACCCCATGGTACCAGAGCAGGGTTAAAGAAATGTGTAGTATACTTATAAATTATGTACAGCATATAATGTAAATTCGTTCCTGAGGTTTCAGACAAAAACTTCAAATGGTGGTTTCTTTGTAAGAATAAGAGATGGGTTCCTTTTTCCAACATTACCATGGTATTGTGCATGTTAATTTAATAAGGAGAGGATTTGTTAACATATGATGCCTGTTCATTTTTATTTGTTTTTGTTGCCCACTAGACATACTTGGCTTATTATTTAAAGAAAATGTCATAACGCATGTAATTGTTCTTGCACATTATTTTGGAAACTAGCTTCTGAATAATGCTGGTCAAAAATGTACATTGATATATGTGTCCTTTCACAGAAGAAAAGTAAAGTTTCATGTGTATATAGCTGAGCGAAAGAGCAGGTGATGTATTTGTGCATATGTGGGAGGATAGTATTACAATACAACTTAAAGAAATAGCTTGTGTGGGGGTTTTGTGTACTGAAATTAATTTGATCAAAATATAATCTTATAAAAATGTTCATTGTTTGCATTATATTACAAATTGAGTGCAGATTGTAATGTTATGATTCTTGTTCTCTGCATGTGCACTGTTCCTTACTGCCTGTTACGCAACACTAACAGCATACTATTATATCTAAGAGTAGTTTCAAGAGCTCTAAGGAGCACTTTGAAAGGTGCAGAACTGCTTACATCATACTACTTCACATCGTATGTCACACTACATCATGTCAATTCATACCATGTCACATCATACCACACCTCATCACAATACACTAAATCACATTACATCAAAATACATTACATACCATCATCTTACATCTGATCATACTAAATGCAATTACATCACACTATGACACATCACACCACAAATCACATGTCACATCACAAAACTTCCTACATCACATCACACCACATCTCATCACATGACACTAAACCACATGACATCATGCTACATCACAAAACATACATGTAACATCATACTACAACTTATCACATCGCACTAAATCACATTACATCGTAGTACATCATATCACAAGCCAATAAGCACTGTTATATGACACAGTACACTTAATCGGGTGTGAAACAAGTGTACTCACTGACACTCACTCCATGGTGCAGAGTCCTTCTTGAGAAGCTAACTGGTTTGCAGTTAGTCAAGAAATTCCCTGCATTTCACGGAGCCCGAAGGTTCATTACCGCACTCACAAGCGTCCGCCACCTGTCTGTATCCTGGGCCAGTCCAATCCAGTCCAGTGTACAGAATTCAAAATGGAAACATTGACAGTTGGTTCATTAATTCATACAAAACTAATGATCAAACGACCGTTGAATAAATGAATATAACTGCAGGATAACAAGATGACATTCTAGCAAGTATAAAGGCTACTTCTATTCATTATAAGAAGATATCTGCTATATAAATGCGAGTATGTAAACTAGGGTTAATTATTGAATGGTTTCTGGGACTCAATAATCTAACAAAACATAACACAGGGAAAAGGATAAAAATGTGCAATTTACTGAAGGTGGAAACTTTTTTAATTTATGGCTTAGCGTTTTTTATGAAGCAGCAGCTAAAATCTGTATCTTTTAAAGAAAGATGTAGGTTGAGGGTTAAAATGCAGTGATATATTTAGCCTGTACTTTTCCTGCACCTCGCTGTAGGGACAAAATGGAACACATTGCTGTTCAGTGCGTGGTGTCAGTCTAAATTGCTGACTCCTTTTGTATCGAACTGTCCGGAGATGAGTTAAAAGTGTGGCTAATGGGACGGCTTTGACCAAATTATGAAACACTGAGATTATGTACCTGAAAAAGACGTGAATGTAGAGTTCTAGACCTCCATTACAATTAATGTCTCCAAATGCCTAATTTTTACAAATCATTACAAAAATGAAATCTGCAGTGAAACGTTTGTTTATGTTTGTTTTGTCATGGAATTGCCAACATTCCAGTGCTTAACTAATGTTTCTGATAACAACAAACATTACCGCTACATTTCAGTGCTGCTGTTTTGATCATAAATTGTGTCTGGTTTACTGTTTTAGCAGAAAGTGTTTAATGTACAGATCTGTACCTATGGAATGTATGGGAGAAAGTTATTTTGATTCATGCTAGTTGCAGACAAATTATTATGTGTGTAATTGTGCAGAGGAAATATGTTCCACTTATGTTGCTGAGAGCATACAGAGCAACTGAATTGTGTGTGAATATATTGGAATGTGCATTAAAGAAAAAGTGTTTGTGAGGAAGTGGACTGCAATTTACTTATCAACACACATTCATAATATCGCCATTGTTAGCAACGATATTAGGAAGAAAATGAATACCTTCACTTGGTTGTCCCCAAAGACCGCTCTGGACACACTTTGTGGTTCTGCCAGCTTATGTTTAGTTATGCAGTACTCAGTACACCGCTGTGCCTAAAATCATATAACTTTTATAAGCAGTTCCTCGAAGGAACTGGAACAGTTAACATCACAGTACTCAACAAACGCACTTTTATTTACCCCGCATTAACACACACATGTAATTAAACACTGTGTACAGATTGGGGGAAATAGGAAACTGTTTCGTTTATGAATGCAAGAACATTAATTTATAAATGAAGAACAAATCTGCACCGCAATAATCACATCTAACGGTAGAACAAATATCAGTAAATCTCTGTAGCATGTGTACAGTGTAATTGTATTAATTTTAATAATATACATATTTATATATAGGAGTATGTGACAACTTGAAGTTATTTCCAAGTAGGTTCTGAGGATGTCAATAATCTGACAAAATATATAAACAATCTATGTGACCAAAATTTGCATTTAAGTGGAAGTTTATGTGTGTGTACTTTATATAGGCTTGTGTTCTGAAATTAATTTCAGGACCCTTGAGAGAGAGGGAGACGAAAGAGACATCAGTCATAAACAAAAACCAACAAAGAATGAACTTTTATTACGTAAGAAATGTATGAACTAAAGATCAGCTTTAATTACATCCTGAATGAAATGCTATTGCAATATAAATCATAATGGAATATTTGTAATTTTGATTTTATTGCATGAATTGTTCTGATGCCTTAAAGAGCATTAAATCTGACAGTGCATATTTTTAACTTTTACACACGTAACATGCATTGTCTTACGGCCAAGTAAACTTCATTGTCATTACTGTAATTTATAAGATGAAAATTTGTATGAAATACAGACAGTGATTACAATCTCAGTTTCTTCTTGAAATTTCCAGTTCTGTAGGAGGGGAATTTGCTTTGCAAAAGCAGGTTAAGTACCGTTTGAGATGCTGTCTGAACAGAGAACCGGTACAGAACAGAGCGAGAGGATTGAGACAGGGATTGATTAAAAGGAAACATGTGGAAATTAGATATGTGTATTGTAATTTACAATTCGAATGATCAGGAACAGCGGCAATTTTTTCACATAAATTACCCTTTTCTTCGGTAAAAATTATAGGACCAGAAGGCATGATAAGGCACATAGCTGATCAGAAAAACAACAGAAAATCCCACCACAATTTTTGCAGTATTTCTAC
>Ga0123357_10010787_pt1 | contig 11658 bp, 10 predicted proteins | sample TergutEmb28metaG_FD_89873 | JGI IMG/M metagenome (GOLD analysis project Ga0123357, IMG submission 89873) | Embiratermes neotenicus P4 segment gut microbial communities from Petit-Saut dam, French Guiana - Emb289 P4 | ecosystem: Host-associated > Arthropoda: Insects > Digestive system > Gut ...
GGATAGAGACAGGTGGCGGACGCTTGTGAGTGCGGTAATGAACCTTCGGGTTCCGTGAAATGCGGGGAATTTCTTGACTAGCTGCAAACCAGTTAGCTTCTCAAGAAGGACTCTGTACCATGGTGTAAGTAAGTAAGTAAGTAAGTAAGTATAGTCCTGACCCTGAGAACAATCTACAGCCAATAATGAAAGTTAAATAAATAAGCATATTTAGTGTTTGGACATTTCTGTGCTTCTGGGATACGACGCTGAGTCAGCGGGTAACCGAATACCGACTTTTCGAGGCAATGTAATGGCATCGTAGTCAATGGTCGAAACTGCAGTGTCCTCATTTTCAAGGGTCTAAATATCTTCTTGGAAATTTCGAACCATGAAGATGAGGTCATTATGCTGCTTCGAAACGTCGGAATCCGAGCACCCACTGACGTTTTGTCACATCCCGAAAGAACGAAATTAACCGAAACATCGGTAACTACTTTTATGTTCATACCGTGCATATTGAATAATAAATATTTTATTATATATCAACTGTTTACTCCGCACCACACACACACACACACACACACACACATACACACACACCTAACAAGGAATTATATATGTTGTCACATTTACCAAGATTTATCATAACAACACACTACTAAATTGTATTTTATCATTTTAATAATTCATAACTTTAGCTAACACAACTTTTAAACTCCCTGAAGATGGTGTATGAACACCGAAACATGTCGGAGTAATGTAATATAAATTTACACTACTTATTTGTGCATATGTTGGTATATAATCAACCATTTATCGGTAAATATTTACCTGTCAGTACGGAGTAACATCCCATAGCACTTGAATCATCAACAATTTCTTTCCTGGATGACCTAATACTGTAGTTTGAATTAATTCTCTAAGTTTGGTGCTCGGGTTCCGATGGTTTGCGACCACGCCGTACAAAATACTGCACCGACCTGCGGGCGAAAAAACAAAGCCAGTCCTAAGGAACCCTCAAACGCGCCTCTTTCGCAATAGTAATGGCCTTATCGAAAGTAACCCGCTCCCTATACACACGCCCGCCAACCACCTGCCCAATTTCAACCATAAAGACGTACACAAACCGAGCAAAATATGTCCGCAATTACAGTTCTCCCATCACATCTCCCACAAGACCTCTGAAGAGTACAGTCTTCATCTTCTCCTTCATTCGCGACCACCCTCAAAACTGAAACTGCTCTGTACTCCGAGACACTGGATGCGGCTGAACCACGCCAAGTCAAAGCCGCACGTTACACACAAGATCCAAATAGAATTCTTTGCACGAGACTTTGATTATACCCTTAGTCCTGCAGCACGCTCTACAAGCTATACTACATGACAAATGTATCATGTTTTATAAATTACATCAGCGCCCATCAGTATATTATATAATGGTAACAACCGCAATTACCTACCTAAACAGTCAGGAGAATTTCTTGCTCCTTGTTCATCCTTAACATTTCATATGAATTAAAGATTTCGCAGGTTCCGTTAGTCCGAACTGCGAATGTGTGTAGAGGCCAGTTCACGGTGGCACTGTCTCAATCGCAGTGTCCAACGATTCAGCTGAACACTTTGTACAGAGCTTTAAATTTTTATTGTTGAATCAGTGCTGAGTGGGTTCCTGGCTGGTCCGTGTGTGGCGCGCCCAGCAGAAAAAAAATTGAAGATCAACGAGAACAGTGAGGAAGGTTATAGAGAGACAGAGAAAAGGAGAGAGACAGAAGAGAGTAATGATTAATGGTCCAGGCGGGACAGCCAAGGTAATAAATTCCCACCCAGGAATTACCAGCGTGCAAGTTGCGAAATATGACAGAGTCATAAATTAAAGTAACCGAGCACACTGGATGTGCAAAAGAGAGCTACAGACGGTCATGCGCGACCCTGGCTGAGTAGAGTCTTGGAAAACTCCGTGGCCTTCGTAAAACATATGTTTTCTTGCATGTGGCCTGTCCATTATTTACGTCTACTGAGTGGCTATCTTTTAATGCTCCTTCGTATTATTTTTATAGCTGTACAGCCGGGTGTGTTCTCTGGCATACGCCTGATTTTAGCACTCCAAAACTTGAATTATTATCACTGTTGTTATTTCCTTTAGGGACATAAATGTTGGAACAAAATTGTTTCTTTTCTTTCAAGCAACACACCCCTAAAAAAAACTTGCTGACGACTACATGAATTTGTGCATAAGCAGCGGAAAGACCATGGGACTCATTCATCATTAGAATCGGTCTGTTTTATCTACACACCCAAAACAAAAACATGGTTACTGCAAGCTCCATGGCCAGATTCGTACACACCCAATAATGAGCTTGTGTTTTGACAAATGTAACATAAACGAGGTGCGAGTGTACTGATGCTCCAGTTATCCTAGCAAATGTTAAACTTAGGACAAGACGTCAAACTTAATACAGCAATTTTAACACTTTTATTGTACTTCAGAGGGCTTTTTTTTTTATTCCTTCCTAACCACAAGTCTGCTTCAACTCCAGACTTGTTTCCGATTTCTACCAATTTTTCCGCATGCAGAGTAGCGTAGACAACGGATGTTTTATATTTTGACTTCTGTCATGTCATATAAATATTCTGTCCATCCATTTCTGTGAGTTGATATGGCCGCTTTATTAGTGAATTCTACTGGCTCAATGTGGCTGATTACTACCAGTTCTTAAACATGTCAGTGAGGCAGATCGTGGGTCTAAAACCCACTAACCAGTTCTCTCGTATGTTTCACGCGCATGAAATAGAAGAGGAGCAGCCGGGCATGTTGGCCCATGTTGTAAAAACAATCTTATTCCTGCTTTACGTTTAGAAACATTTTAACAATTCCACATACGTACTCTTCATATTCGCGTCGCACTCAAATGACACGTCTAAACCAAATAATTAAACACAACGCTTCTAAAAAAAATGGTAAAATTTGATTCTTACAGTGGTGGTGATGAAAATTCACGTAATATCGAATACGGTAAGTTACGAACATTTCGGAGGAGCACGCTGCGTCCGTCTACAGGGTCTGTGCAGTCCAAGGAGTCACTATTCCTGGACTGCATGAACCCTGAAGATGACAGCAACAGATTAATCAAAATCTTATGTATCGTACCCATAAGCACGGTGTCATATCCCGGAAGACATGAATGTTCTTCTAAAACTTTGCCTTGAAGGTCAATTTTTATCAATTTTTTTTGGCTAGGATAGTGTCGCCTCCGACATTCCATGACTGCTGAAATAGATAGATAGGACCGGCAAGTAGTGAATATTTTTGAAAGACATAGGGACCTTAGCCCCCCCCATCTAAAATTTTCGCTTCTGATTTTGCCTTCTATCCGAAATTTTGGCAACGCGATTTATAGATGAAGGACTTGCTGTGGGATGATTCCTATTGCCGAAAACTTCTGTTTTACTTTCTTTAAAAATTCTAAAATCGCAAAATTTTCAAATTTCACTACGGCTATTTACTGATCCATGGATTTCATGCTCAGTGCTGGGGTTCCCAAGGTTATCTCTGACGCGTGGTTTGCCAGAGGTATGCGATCATGTTACGAAGACATTTACAACTCGGTTAGGTAGAAAGGTATGACATCCTGGAAAGATATTTCGACATTTCCGACAATATCCAAGGGAAATTTCGTACCATTAGTTCTGAGGTAGTCGCCCTTTAATTACACTTCATGTCGCACTGTCATTACGTCTTCTACCTGCGAATGACTACGGTTCTATGCTTCTGATATAAAAGACGGGCATGAATACGTCTGAATGAACAACTTTGAAGAGCAGTTACATTTAACTACAACTTTTGTCTTTTCCCCTCCGCCCCCTTGGCTCTTAGTTTTTGGTTTCCACCACACATCTTACATTTAGCTGCAGATTCAGGAAGCTCGGGAAGTTAAATGTGATTTATTGGCTTCGAGATAAGTGAAACCGCTTCGGAGAGAGAGAAATGATAAGACCAAGGATAGGGGAGAGTTTCCACTCTTCTTTACTTTACTGCATACAACGGGACAAGAAATAGGAATAATAAAAAAGCAGAAACCCCCAACAACTTGACACGTTCCACCTTTTCTCGCGGCACTTTGTAAAGGCACAATCGGCTTGTTTACGTGAATACCCCAACCACAACAGCACACAGAGGGTCGATAGCACGCAGACAAATAAAGAAAAGTCAAAATGCGATCTCCTAACAATATGAAATAACCGAGGGAATAGAACAAGATTCATGATATAGATGGAAGAAGTCTTTTTTCATCTGCAGCTGATGTTCCCTGTCTTGTAGGTCGACTACAAGTCGAGGAACACGATCAAGAGAGATAAATGTAATGGGCAAACCTTGTTAAGATAGGCGTAAATGGCCGTCTGCTGGGTGGGAGATGCTGTGGGTTTTAACACCCGGCCCTCTCCTGCAGCCGTGACGTTTATTCATATTGATGGAGCACACGTAGACCTACATTCCTTCTACACACTTCGGGATTTCAATGAACTTTGGCCGTTACACAGCGCAACACAGCTGCAGGAATATCAGACTGTACCTACACATTACTTGATATATCAGATCATTTCGTGCGAATTGAGGTTTTCAATGCGCTGGGTGTGAAGGATGCCTGTCTGTAGTGCTTACAGCTTCATTAAATAAATGTACATCCCCGGTATTGTCGGTTGATGTTTATGCCTTTGTTTCACGTAGTTTGTCTAATTTCTCGTCGAGTCTATCGTAAGATTTTGATTTATTTGACTGAGTTCATAATCAGTAGATGTTTGTGTGCTATGCCATTCTTTTCGCCATTGATTTGCAAATTCTAATTGTATTATCGCCATCAACGGACAGTACCCGCTAAGTACTGTACATTTACTTCTTACATTTTTCTTTACGTGTTGCTGACCGTGCATCTCAGTATATTTATCTCAGTAATTAACCAACTTGACGCACAAAATTTTTGTTTTACCTATAGGTGTGATGATACCAGAGGCTGTGTAATGTAATTTTGACCTCCTGATGATGAGCACATGTGCTCGAAACATGTATAGGCATGAAATAAACTTTTTGTAAAATAAAAATTTTGTGCGTCAAGTTGGTTAATTACTGAGATAAAAAAATTACTTCATACAGTTGTAAACACTGCGGTTCAACTATTCTATGTACGAAACTGAACGAATCTTAACTTGTATTAATTATTGGCTGGATAACTCTCTTCGAATGAAGAGGGCAGTAACTGATAGATATATCTGTCGACAATGAAAGATAAAATATTGTTACAAAATGCAAAACATTTGTAACTGATTTATATTTTGAATATTTTTAACAATTTTAACTGGTAATATTGCATTTTAACGATACGCATGCGCACCTTCGACAGAATTTTTTGTATCTGCATGCCTTTGTACATAACCTCCCTAATTATGGCCTTATATAGGCCGAAATATATGGGACGGATGTCACAAATGACATGATTATTTATTACTTATTGTGCAAACTGCTGGATTGAATACTGCATTTCACCAAAAAAAGTTTCATTTCCCTCTGCCACTATCAGTGACTATGGTTAGAATACGGACAAAGGAGGGCAATTTATAACTTAACTGCAGCGAATTTTATCTGATTATTCAAGAGCATAAAAGTAAACATATGTAGAAAGGAAATTTCAGGTTCTATTTATGTCGGTGAAGAAAGGTTTCTAGCATGCACGTTAATTAATCAAAAGGTGTGAATAGAAGACTAAGAAAAGTGAAGACAGCACTTCGACGTCTGAATGTTAGCAATGTGTTTGAACTCCAAGGTATGAAGATGCCAGGACAGGATTTCTAAATGTGTGGTCCGCAGATGATGTCACGGTGCACTGGTTGTAACTCAACAACTGTGCTAATTGCGAGGTCGAATTTTTGGCCGGAAAATAAACAAAGTCAGGCTTACTGACTGTGTGTGAAGCACACACCGGGACTCGTCTCAGTAAATATGTTTTAATATCAGCAATATGCAACTTCAGAAGCAGATAGGCAGCACAGTCTGTTGACTAGGACAAATAACGCGCCCAGCGTTTCGCTAACCGGCTTGTGTTAACATGAGATTAAAATAAAACCGGCTTAATACACATGATAAAGCAAAAGTCGTTCTAAATACGAGGGTTATGTCCATAAAACGCAATACAAGTACAGTCGCGAACCAAACACCGGTAACTGCGAAGTCAACAGACAGAACTGTTGACATAATCTTGATACGCACAACTCCAGTGTACTCGTCATACATCCGTACATACAGTAATTATTTTATATGACAACTATTCACGCCGTTACTCTGCCGCGGTGTGCGGTAGGTGATGGGGCTTCGTTAATACGACGAAGGAACCGATGGGAAGTGGTAACCGATAGTTGTCAGATAAAATGACGACACTAATACTACGTGGTTAAATATTAGCGATGACTAGAGTATGGTCTCAAGACACCAAAATTACAGTGTCCCTCCGATTTCTTTGCCGTAAGGAATAAGTCTTCCGAAATTCAAACTGAAAAATGCTTCCTGTGTGGGGGAGATCACAGAATATATACGTCACTTTTTATACTCAAAACAAAAACTGTTAATGTCTTGCATTTCGGTTAATATTTCCTGCGTCTGTTTTACACTCATACACAGTGAATCCGCAGACATAAAATAAACGGAAACCAAATTCGGAAAGAAAGTGTTCGCACGAGCCTGCTCGAGTTACGTACATAACCACGTGATTCGGGTATTGGTACGTACCGCCATCTGCAATGACTAACGACCAATAAGTTTCCACTGCAGGTACGAGTCCTCTCTGCGCCTTATTGAACACGTTCAGTAAATCATCTTCCATAATTTCACAGATATGTGAACATATGATTGGAGAATATTCACTGCGATATTACTCTGCAAGACATGTACCAAACAGTGTAGGATTTTAGGTTCGACTACGTAAGTTGTACTTATAGTCTTGTAATGGACTGACTATACAATAAAAGAAGGCGAAAGAAAATCTCTTTCTACATGCATCCTTGTTTTAAAGGCTACGGGTCCATTACTGATGTTTCAAGTAGCAAATGCAATGCTCTCTCAAAAATAAAACTAATTTGTTTTATGTAAGCCAGAAGGGCAAATATGCCTGCGCCTAGATTATTATTTAAGCTACATATTTGTCTGTAATAATCAATTCAGTTTTTTTTTCGTGGTCTACACCGCAAATGGGGAGTTTCTGAAACACACAGCTAGCTCTCCTGGTGTAGTGAAGTTTATAGTTTCAAAAGCCGGCTCCAGCTGTTCCGTGTTTGCCTTCATACGAACTTACTTCTACTAGAGATGACGTACTGGCTAGAATCACGTAAATCTTTTAAGTACACAGATTTTAATCTAAGAAGAAAAATGAACCAAAGGAGGAGGAAAGAAAAGAGAATGAATTGTTTGGTCAATGATGCCACCGACTTCAACAGAGTTGCGTGTAACCAGTTTCTTCACATCCAGATGTCCTCCTGTTCGCAGCAGAATCTTTCACTGGTCCCCGCTTGTTCCGTGTATCGGAATTGCCATGTTTATATTTCTTGCAAGTGACTGTTACAAAAGACGACAGGAGAATACGAGACTTCTCTCGGTGTCTACAGTATTTCTAGTATAGTACCACATCAGTTTCAGTGACGATAACCTATGAAGACCAGGGCGTACCTGGGTACTCCCAAATGAATTGAGAAAAGTTTATGAAAGGCTTATGAAACTGATAAGATCAGTGAAGGCATTTTAGAGTTCAGTCTGCTGCATATAACGAATAATATAATATTATAAATACAGTGATACCTCGGCTAACGAGTGATCCTGCTAACGAATTTTTCGGCTAACGAAGATTTTTTTTGCTGTTTTTCGGACTCGGCTAACGAATATAGATTCGGCTAACGAATGTTTTAGTGGATGCGCGCGCTAACATAAAGCAGCAAACATGAACGGTCGGGCCATTCCAGGAGCTTGTTTCGGCTAACGAAGATTTCGGCTAACGAATGTGATTCCGAAACGAATTATCTTCGTTAACCGAGGTATCACTGTGCTTACGAACACATTGTTATGAAGGTGTCAATAAACTTTACAGACCGCCACTTGTACGCTCGAATGTGAAACTTGTTTCTTGCGTAACTTGCAATCATCATTGCTTATGTTATATGATGATGATGATGATGATTATGACGACGACGATGATGGTGATCATCGTCACAATCGCCATTACCACCACAACCACGAAGAGGTAACTCTCACTAACAGGAACGCGGTTTTCACGAACAAGGTAAATATATCACCCACGACGGAGACATCGAATTCAAAACTGTGACCAATAAATTTAGATACTCCATACTGGGACCTTGTGCCAGCAGCTTGTTCACATTTCCGAATGCCAAGTAGCATTCTGATGTCCTTTACATATGATACAAAAGCATGTGACGCTAACTGATCCAGAAATTTTCGGCTTTATCAGTTATGGAATCTGAAGCTACAAGAACCCCGCCACAGATTTCGACAAGGCAGAAGAATCCAAGCCACCTCTTCACACGTCATTTATTTTAAGATCAATTTTAATGTTATCTTTGAGCCTAATTGTAGCTCTCCCAAGAACTTTCTCCTATTCAGGTTTCCCCGAGTAAAACTCTGTATGCATTTCTCATTACCTGGACGCGTGCTACATGCTTAATTGAGGTTACAAAACTTATAATTTGCCAATTACAATGGCTGTGTACTGTCCTCTGCCACCTCAACCCTGGTATCATGGATTCGAATGTCATTTGGGGCATGAATGTGTACCTTTCATACCGTGTAGGTACGGGCCTTGCGACAGGCTAGTTCCTTCTCCCAACAGATATGTACGTAAAGTAAGATTCGAACATAAGCACTTGCAGCCGGAAAACAGGAAGCACTGACAGGCACTGGCCTGCAGTGCCATATAAATAAATGGAGTAGGAACAATTTTTTGTTCATGCTACTTGGAAAGAGAGAACATTACCTGATCGGAAACATAATGGAGATATCTACGAAGAGGTATGTAACTGACGCAGTAAAGTAAGAATGATACAAGAGAGTCTTAGAAACCAACGCGTGTAACTCCATTGTGGTTACATATATCATACATTACGCAGAATGACAGATTTCTTGTTCATGTTACTGGAACGCCTTTATCTCTATTACACCTCGCAAGTCAGAGTACAGGATAGCGTTCCTTATTTACCTCAAGCTACATCACATCGAACAGCAAGGGTCTGAGAAATGAATTCTGTAAACTGACACCACTAGCCTTTCCAAGATAATGTTGGCGGGAAAATGTACGAAAGCAATTTATCACCTGACCCCTAGCATACGTTCGTATGAGTCGGTCAGAATAGTATTTAGTTGCATGAAAATTATTGTCCATGCTGTGAATGGTTACAAGGCTACAGCAATTTATGATTTCCTCGTACGAAATAAATGAAACAACTGCCCGCTGGCACGTAGGTGAGCGAAGTAGTGTGTCCACTTTCACCAATAATTGAATCATTAATCACGTACTATTTAACACTATGAATCTATAGACTCAATGTTGTTTTATGACGTACAAACACGCGACTTTTTCGCCACAAACCTGATCGTTTAATTATGTTAGAGGGACGGGACAAAAAGTACAGGCACTGCTATAAAATCTGGATATCTGTTCCGTGTGCGATTTATGCTTCACAATAGGCGTAGCAGTCACATATCCCTTACTGATGACGCATAAATTGTGTGGAATAACACTGTGGCATCAAGTGTACAAGGACACGTCTTAAATTGCCACGTGCGATTCGCTACCTTCAATATATCTTAACATCGAGACAGATAACGATTTAGTACATACGTCACATTGCGGCGCGTTCACGTAACCTCTGTTGCCATGGAAACGCAACAATACGTTTCCTTTTTATTATTGTCGGTGTAGATGTAGCTGTTAACAATGTAAAAGTGTTCAGTGTTGCCACAAAAATGAAAGAACGGTTTCCCTTTGCGCTGTTCACTAGCCTTAGCATATTTCGTACTGCTGTTGTCAACAGGGCGTACTAAATATTCTGAGTGTGTGTCTGTAGCCGTAGCTACCCGGCATGCAAAGCGCATGCGCCGTTATTAATTGACATCTGTGTCCCGTCTGGCTGTACCAAATTTCTCCGCACTGTCTCATGAACGGCACGAAATTCGGTAAAATTTACTGAACATAAAATGCCTTTTGATTTTCTCTACAACTTTTGTCTGAACTATTTCTCATTCTGAGAAGAAACGAGCGAGATATTAACATACAGTATATGAACATGGATCTCCATGTAAAGCATCCGTTATTCTTGTCCTACTTTAATGAAATTTGAAGTTTCTTGACAGATTGCATTAAAACCCTCAAATGTCAAATTTCATGAAAACCCGTCCTGTGGATGCCGAGAAGTTTCATGCGGACAGGCAGGGCGAAACTAATAGCCGCTGCTTGCAGTTGTGTGAAAGAAACCTGTCATTGTGGTTCTTGAATAGGCCCAAACCACTCCGACATTTCCGGTAAGGGTATTTCCATGTTAATATTTCAACAACTTTACTACAGTTTAACATAATTTTATAACACACTGAAAATGAGAAACAGAAAACCTACACGACACTTAACCAAAGGTACATAAATTCTGGCCGCCAGGACGCCCTGATTAAATTTTTTACGGAGGCCCCTAATATTTGTGAATCTTGAGTATGGGACTTGTTTACTATCATCCTTCTGGCAACTACGATTTTGAGATGGCACCGAGACTTGTGGCAAAATTTTGCACTGCTGACTTAAATCATGTTCTCAGATTTTTTGTTATTAAAAAACCTTGCGTTCGCAGAATTTGGCGTTTTTGATAAGGCACTGAAAGTTCGAACATCTGTACATGTAATTATGATGGATGTCCTAACGCTACACAGAATTTCTGACATGACGCTACAAAATTATGCATCCTTTCTAGTCACTAACACATACCGAAAACAAAATTCAAAATTTCAGAACTACTAATATCATTTTCCATCCATAATTACACTATCCCCAACAGCATTTACTCTGACACTACACTGTGATATTAGTTTGGGGTTTCACACTCATGGCGCTGAGGCAAATCTTCCCACCTCACACTCATACACTTGATAGGAATTCTCTTCCGTCGTTTGAACCTTACGTGAAGAAATGAACAGCCACTGATATGAGAACCGATAAACTATAGAAACAAAGCCGGTATCATTGCCTAGGCTGCCAGTCGACGGACAGCCGGTTTCGATTCCAGGCCAGGCAGTGTTGAATTATTGAAGGACAAAGTAGCACTGGGACAGGTTTCTCTCACTGAGTATTTCGGTCCATTTGTCAGTATTATTCCACCACTGCTCTATAATGATTCATCTATCACCGACGCTATATAATCTTAACGACCAACTTACTTACTTACTTACTCCATGGGGCAGAGTCCTTGAGAAGCTAACTGGTTCTGCAGCTAGTCAAGAAGTTCCCCGCACTTTATGGAACCCGAAGGTTCATCACCGTATTCACAAGTGCCCGCCATCTGTCCCTATCCTGTGCCAACTCCATCCAGTCTCCACCCCCTCCCACTTCCCGAAGATCCATCTTAATATTATCCTCCCATCTA
>Ga0123357_10010788_pt1 | contig 11658 bp, 4 predicted proteins | sample TergutEmb28metaG_FD_89873 | JGI IMG/M metagenome (GOLD analysis project Ga0123357, IMG submission 89873) | Embiratermes neotenicus P4 segment gut microbial communities from Petit-Saut dam, French Guiana - Emb289 P4 | ecosystem: Host-associated > Arthropoda: Insects > Digestive system > Gut ...
CTTTTCTGCTTAGGAAAACTTTTCAAAACTGTTACGCTTTGTAAGGAAGGGGGACGAAAAAATTTCTAATCCCTTCAAAATAAGAAGACCGGTTTTTCGTTTTTTGGGGGGGGGGGGGAATATGTAACATTTTAGAGTCGTATATTTTCATGTTTTAAATTTTTATATCACAGATAAAACTACAACATGTTTATGCTTTTATCGATATATTAAGAACTTAGCATATTGCACTTTTATTGTAATTTCAGCATGAAACGCATACCATACAAAACTGCATGTACAAAATCTCTTTCTGATGATAAATCCATGAGGTTCGAAACACGTACATGTAGAAGACGCCAAAAATTTAATTAAAGCATGAATGAAAAGTGTTTATTTAGTTGGTTTCCGTTACATAGTTATATCACAATGCACGGTTCAAAAAACATAAAAAAAGTACAGACATGGTTTTATCTTCTGTTTTAAGCGTATATGCGTAAAATGTTTTCTCTCAGTCCAAAGGTGTTGCGCAACATAGTGTAGAAATGAGGATTCGAAGCTAAACATTGGACGAAACAATGAAGGGGGCGAGACAGTTACAAATCTCGTAATTTGGAGGTACCGTTTAAATAATGTTACATTAAATAAATTTGCAAGGAAAGAGATAGGGCTTGAAGTAAGGTAACAAGGGGTACACTCAGTTTTGCTATTACGCGCGTTTCATTAACGTGAACTGGCTTATTGCGATTGAGGAGTCAGTGAACACCGTTTTTATAAACGAACTTTCGCATACACGTGATGGCTATTATGCTATTTGAGCGACCGCTGTGAAGATGGAAGGCTGGAAGACAGGCCAAAGTTTTTCCTGATCTGCCCATATTTTTAACGCCATTCTCTATAAGCAAGGCCTCAAAATAACACAAAAATCGCGTTAAAGCACAAAAGTCTGTATCAAAATTACGCCCAAAACTTCGTGGGGAATTTTGTCAACACAGTATAAATACAGGAATAGGGGCAGTCAATCACAACTATACTTGGACTGTACCTATTCCTCTCTTTTATTTATTTATCAAAAAGGAATGTCACGCATAAAGACAACATAGTATAAGGCAGACGAGAATCGTTGGTTCTTACGGTGTGCCGCAAAATTTTGGCTATTATATTACCGAAGATAAAAGAAAATATCGTAAATAATGTTATTTAATTTGTACTTGCAAGTACGTAGTATGGAGTAAGTATACTATTATCATAATTATCATGATCGCAAACTCCTGCGGCTCTCCCGCAGTCTAGCCCCTTAAACATTCAGCGAGCCACGATTCCTAGGGGCAAATAATACTGTGCAATAAGCAAAACAATCTGTGAGAACCACCGCAGTAAGAGGTAGCACACTCGCGCCACACCAGTCTTCCGACTGTGGCACACCAGCTGAGAAGCGGAAGTTTAGCATTAGTAGTACCTGGGGACGGGCCAGACGATCTCAGGTGAAAGCCGCGACCTCATGTTTAAACATTTTCACTTTCGCTGCACTTTATTGAAATGGAGTCGCTACTTTCGCGTACAAGGAACAGAAGTCAAGCAGGAGGAAAAGGAAGATGACATGATTTTTACAATGCTGTTCCGTTTGCCTAGGTTACGTAAGATGGACGAGATGGCAAGATGAAAACGAAGGATTTGGAAAGGGTCAGTTGTGGTCTATATGAATTTATTGCCCCTGCATCAGTCAAAAATACTGAGAAAAACCACTAATATATCAAAACAATCGGTAACCCGGCTGTAGACCACAGTGTTACCAACACAACGATATGTTCCGTGAAAAACAATAAAACATTTACCTGCGTGTGCATTCGTTAACAAAGAGTACAGCAAATTCTCAGTACAATTCTTCTGCTTTGAATCACGTATCTCATTTATGCAGTGGCTTCTTCTGCTCAGAATATTATTTTTTATTTCAAGTTTTCGCCGTGTTCTGAATGTTGTATGCTTTCTTCTGGGTAATTCTCCGGCGTCTGAATTTTATATGCCGACGTTTCGGAACACTCTGTTCCATCTTCATAGGCGGGTAGGTATGAGGTATGACTAAGTTTGAGAATGTTGGGGTATTTATATGGGAAAACCCTCTTTCCCGTATAAATACCCCAACATTATCAAACCTAGTCATTCTTCATACCTACCCGCCTATGAAGATGGAACAGACAGTGTGTTCCGGAACGTTGGCATATAAAATTCAGACGCCGGGGAATTACCCAGAAGAAAGCATACAACAGAATATTATTTATTTCGCAATGATATGAACCCCCCCCCCGCAGACCTGCAGTTCAAACCATCAACTTGTGGATTTCGAACATTGTTAGTTACATATAAACACGACAATTAACGAACTATCTCGCTTAAATTAAAGCTGTCAGAAGCAGTGGGTCTACTGCAGAGTATTGCAGTAAGGCACATAATAAGAACACCAAAGCAAAAATCAAATCCTCCTTTCCTAATGCACGAATTACTATGCGCGATTTCAGGCTTCCGCCGCGATGTAGATGAGATCTTCGCCCTTCTGGAATATGACGCAGCGTAGAATGATAATTCCTTACAGACGTTTCGGGACAATTTAACGGTCCCATCTTCAAGACTCAAGAAATCCAATATCTTGAATTCGTCTGTTTATTAGTTTGAGGTGTTTGAAGAAAAGCACTAAAATCGTCAGCCAGGGCTGTGTCCCGAGTGACGTTCCTTCCTTCGATTACAAGTCAGAAACTTTGCCGCTTGGTGGTACAATTCTTGGTTAACAAACTAGGTATAAGCCAGTTGAATGTGGTATTCCCATGCCGTCACCTGTTGAAGTATTAAGTTGTTTAACATTGGTGGTGGACAAGATTTGATGCATTTCGCACGGTGTACCTACTGGCGACGACATAATCGTTTCATTACATTCAAGACAAGAGAACTGCAAGAAATTATTTGCAATGCAATGGAAAACGTTTTCTTTAGTGAGTACCTTTCTTGCCACAGAAGAGCAATTACCTTACACCCAGTAGCCTATACTTCACTTCGCCAAGTCTTAGACAAAAAATAATTGTGTTGCTGTTGCAGCAGAGTTATGTCGTGGCTACTGGAGTGCGTTGTGGTGCTGGGAGTCTTGCTTCTGACCCTGGTCATAGGCCTCCGTCTATTTGCTTATATCACTCTTGGCGTCTGCCGTTGTTCCAACAACATGAAGGGCAAAACCGTCATAATTACTGGAGCCAATTCAGGTATGGTCATTTAAGCAGGGTCCGATAATCCTTCAATATAATTAACCCTTTGAAGCCTAACGACGACTATAGTAGTCGTACCGCACCGCTAACCTCTAAACGTTGCATTTTATATATTTATTCAACACATATAGGTACTGAATATTTTAAACATGGTATATACTCTCCGTTTTTTCCTCTACAAAATGCAGTTTGTTTCATAAATCTAACATATTTGGATCCTGTTTTATTCATATTTTATATACAGAATGTGCTAAAATTTAAAAAATAATTCCGGCGCCAAAAGTTTAATAGCTTTTAATTGCCTAAAACTACCCTCAACGTAGACAACAAATTATCCTAACCTAGATACAACGACAGTCTAGTTACTTTCCATCCGAACTCTAATTATCTATAGGAGCTTATCTCAAGTGTACACCATTTAATTAATGTAAAATATTCCACGTGCATAATAAATTCATTTGCATTGTAGCATGCTCGGAGTACGTTTAGTCTACATACCTAACCTATTACTCAGAAATTAAACTTCTACTGCAAATTTTGACAGCCATAAGTGAGGTGAAAATCTTCAGTGAAAGAAAAATTAACAGGAAGCTTTAGGAAACTGATTAATGAAGATTTTTATGCATTTTGTTCTTCACCAAATATTATTAGAGTGAGGAAAACATGTGCAGTGAGATAGGCATGACATATAACGCGGATGAAAGTATGATATATAATGTTGGATAAGTTAAAGTAAAGACAGCACCTGGGTTATTAAATCATATTCATATTTGTGCTTTAATGAACAGTTAAATAGATAATACCATCAGCCCACATGTGTTTAAATATACACTTTTACATACAATCCACCAATACTCCGACATGTTTCGATCTTCTTAGATCTTACTCATGGAATATTACATCAAACAAGCATATATAAAACACAGTTTTATCAAATAGATTTTAAAAACTTTTAATGCTTAAAAATTGTGGATATAATAAAATTCGCAGTAAATGTCTATACGTAGATGGGAGGACAAGCTGAAAATGGATGTTGAATATACAGAGTATAAGAATGTGGGCTAGATTCATCTAGCTCGCGACAGAGACTAGTAAGAAGCTCTAATGAGCTTGGAAATGAGTATTCTGATTCAACAAGAAGTAGATAATTTATTAATTAGCTGATAGTCTATTTGCTCCTGAAGGACTCGTGTCCACTGAGGTAGGTAACTGTAATATATTTCTTCAAGACAGTTGGATTAAAATGTTATGTAATCACATGTAGGTATTGGCAAAGAGACGGCCCGTGAAATCGCTAAAAGAGGAGCCAAAGTCATCATGGCCTGCAGAAACTTGGATACTGCACAAAGAGTAAGGGGTGAGTTCCACATTTTTCTCTTGGAACTACGTAATGCTGCAATACACAAAGTAAGCTGGCGTTATTTCAGGTTTCCGCCGCGGTGTACATGAGATCTTCGCTCCTCTGGGATGTTAGGGAGCGTAAATTGGTATTTAGTTGCCGACGCTTTGGGACAAACTGTCGGGCCCCCCTTTCAAGGGTCAAGCATATGCATCTCGGTTTCCATTGGAGGGATCTTTCTGAAAATTCAGATCGCGCACTTCACGCACATGCTGTTTCAACATTGTCGGTTTGGCTGCGATCGGTGAACAATTATGGGAACTTTATTTGACGAGCAATAGACCTGTATTTCGGCTTCTACGGGAGGGATATCCCTAAAAATTCGTATCTCTTATTCGTCGCATATTCGCTGCTAACAGATGAAGTTTGGTTGCGATCGGTCAATAATTAAGGGCACTTTACTTGAAGAGGGTTGCACCTTCTCAGCTGTATCTCGGCTTCGATTAGAGGGATTTTTATAAGAATCCAAATCTGGCACTTCACGTTCATGCTGTATAAAAGAAGTAAGTTTGGCTACGATCGGTCAGTAATTAAGACCACTTTATTTGAATAGTAATGTGCCTTATCAGCTATATCTCGTCTTTCATTCAAGTCGCTTTCCAGTAAATTTGTATCTGGCACCCCACACACGTTCGTTGTAAACGACGTATGTTTCGATGCGATCGGTTAATAATTAACGGCACTGTACTTGAGTACTGTACCTTCTCGACATTCTTCTTGGACTGCTTGACCCTTACGTATTGGACCAATAAATTGTCCCGAAACGTCTATAACTAACAGCCAATCTAAGGTACGTAACGTCCCAGAACAGCGATGATATCGAAGCAATCAGGCACTTGTAAATATTTAAGTAGGGCATTTAAACGTTCTATGTCATCTTTCATGCATGCCAGCACTGACCTAATGAATAACTGTGACATAATCGCACCCACATTCCACAAACCATTCATCTTCTTCAATTGAACCTCATTTTATTTTCTTTCACTATCTGTGTCGCAGTATAGTCTAAATCTGAATGTGATCCCAGTCTCTCAGAATGTGTAAGTCTTTACCACACACTGAATACTATTCCACATTTTTCATTAAATAAAGTATTTCATTACAAAGTTAGGCCTGGTAGCTCAGTCGGTATAGCGACTGACTACGGGCTGAACGGTCCGGGATCGGCCCCGGGGCCCAACCAACCTCCTGTAAAATGGGTACCGGGTCTTTCCCGGGGGTAAAGTGCGGCCGGGGCGTGCTGCTGACCACTCACCCCCTTCTAGTGCCAAGGTCATGGAAGAGTAGAGCTATACCTCTACCCACTCTCTGGGCCACAACAGGCCTGTGACGGGATCACATTACCTTTATTTCAATACAAAGGGGTCCCATTATTAATTCTTCTTCTCTTTACGTTAGTGCCTCATAGAGCAAAAATAAATACGCTAGATATTTTGTGAACAGGCACGCTTATACCCGTTACTTACAAGTAATATTACTAATAAATGTACAAACGAACATAATCAAATTCATGGAACACATATTAACAAACTGACATGTGAATGTTTTATAGAGGCCTAACATCTGTCATTACGTCACATACCTGGAATTTTCAGGGAGACAGTAAAATGAGATGAGTATGATCAAAAATGGGTAGAGATGTAGAAGGAAATGATCACGACCCATTTAAAAATATGATCCTGGCACCTGCTTGGGGAGACTAAGGAATACAAATATTAGCTTCAATCAAAATAATGATTGTGATATCTCAACTGTTGATGACCACTTTTAGTAGGTAGTTTGGCCTCTGGATGTGAGTGAAGGGGAACACAAGTAATGCTAAAATATTAGTCATTTTTCAAGCTACCCTAGAAACTTAGCCACCTTCACGCACCAATAAAATTCCAGTAGCAAAAAACACAAAATACAAAAGCAAGTATAAAAACTCTACTACCCATCTTGGGATATATCAATGCAAATGAATAAAATGTAGAAAAATCATGTGTTGTAAAAGTAAGCATAACAGAAATCTGGAAAGCAGATCTGCCAGACTGATATTCCAGAATTTTGACTGCATGAATGTTGACAGTATTGGATACCCTCTGATATAAGCCAATTCCCTTGACTGTAGTAGCAGGTATGCTTTGAGAATCCAACAGTTACACTGTTATTCCCAGTGAAAACAACAGATATATATATATGTCTGTACTTGGACATCAAAATCAAAGAAGAATGCCAAATTGGAAAATTATATCTGAAACTGTGAAAAGCGAAAAATATGGAGACAGTGTCGACATACATCAATTGAATGATTCTTGGTTTATTTACCAGCACTGTTTCCAATGACCAGGGTGATACACATCAAATCTTTTTTTATTTATCTTGATATATTATTCAGTGGCATTGTTTAGATACTTATAAAAAAAACTGCTTGCAATAAAAATTATTGAAACAGAAGTCATGTCTGCATTTCAAAGACAGTCCCATGCTTGTGTCATCACATTACAATGTATTTTTAAAGATGTGTTTCATATAATGAAAATTTGTTGCTTTCAGATGAAATTGTATACACCACAGGCAATGGAGAAATAATTGTGAAGAAGCTGGACCTAAGCTCTCTCAAGTCTATTCGTGAATTTGCTGATGACATCAACCGCACAGTAACTAAACTTGATGTCCTGGTACACAATGCAGGGACAGCACATACATTTGGGCCAAAGACCACTGAGGATGGATTAGAACTGACAATGGCAACTAACCACTTTGGCCCATTCCTCTTGACACATCTTCTCATTGGTAAGTCAATATTTGTGATGCACTTCCATTAGCGTTTTACAAGAGTTACTGATTATATTTTGGAACATTAGCTGTAAAAAAAATTCCTCACAATTCATTTCAATACAACAGCCTTCAGTATGACAAGAGTTCTTGGAATGATAAAAGGAACATGAAATCAAATGTTGTGTGGGTTCCACCTGAAATGATTACAGTGTTGTAGGTAACCTAAATTAATAAAGTAAATGTAGTAATCCCATGTAATATAGACCACAAAACCGGCATGCCATCAAAATCTTAAGTTGTGTTTCTTACTATAGAATATGTAGGAGTTCATAACAGACTTTTTGTAATATCTGAATATCACTACAGTCCTAAGCTCAATACTGTGCCTTTTGTAAGCTGTTTTCCCATCCATTTTCTAGTATAACGGCACAGTAATATTCATGTGCAGCTATAATGACAATTTTGCAATAAATGACACACATCAGAAGTAATCATCTTGAATGTGACACAAAGTTTCATTTTGATCCCAAAATATTTTCTTGTATATCCTGAAGAAACTTAATGTGTAAATATGCATATATGTCTGTTTACTGGAGCTGTTTATGTCTATTGTTGAACTTCCACATAAAAGTAGTCACGACATAGGAATGCAGCCACAAAAAATATTTCTTTTCTGAATTCTGCCATACAACCAATGCTCTGAGAGATGATAGTTAACCATACTTGTTAGTTATGGATTCAAGCCTATCTGCTTGAAAAGTACCATATGCAACAATTATAACTGCACCAAATTCAAACCTGTATTCAACTGTGCATTATCGTGTTCCCCATGCAACAAATGTGCCTTTCCTAATACTGTATCCCAAGAACTGCTATAAGAATTATTTGCAGCATATGAAGTGTGTTAAAAACCAGGACCCTCACCTTCTTGACAAGGCAATTATAAAAGAAAATTCTACCACAGGAAGCCCAACAAATAGAGGCTATATAACTTCCATGTTTTTAAAGTTATCTGAGAATTAGACATGCTCTTATTTTGTTACTGGATATACTAATTCCTTACAGGAAGTGCATGAAATTAAATACATATAAGAGAGATACCACGGCAGTATCTCTGAATATCCCTAATAAAATATTACTTAGTTAGCTCAGGTGTACCCAGTAGTAGGCTTCTGCAGCTTCACTGTCTAAAAGTAACAGCAGATACAGTGCCAAAAGGTAATACACCGTAGTTTCACTTCCTAAGTGATATCAGCATTATGTTCTCACAACATGCTTAATGTTATAAAATATCCAGTGTAATTTTTATAAATCTGACACAAAATTGTGACAACAATAATAATTTGATTCTGTTGATTAAAGTGTAGCACTTAATTTCATGTTTAGATTTGCTGAAGCGATCTGCACCAAGCCGTATTGTTGTAGTGGCCTCAGAACTGTACCGCTTTAGCTGTTTGAATATGAACAACCTTAATCCTGTAGATGGTTTACCCGCCTACTTGTACTATGTATCTAAGTATGCCAACATCGTGTTCAGTCAGGAACTGGCAAGAAGACTTGAAGGCACAGGTAAGCAGTATTTGCACAAAATCTTAATACTGTACTTTGCACCAGCACATTAAAGTACAGGCAAGCTAATATCTTTACATGTTTAGAGTTAGTTACAATACTAAATGAACAATATTTGACATCATTTACCAAATTTTATCACCACAGGTATCACTTTTCTGCAAGTTTCCAGCACTCTCTCTGGGTTACAAATTAAAAACAAGCAAATGATTGTGCAGAGAGTGTTGTGGTAATTGCAGTTTTCAAATGCTATGAATTCAAAAGGCTCCTAATTGTGAAAACAGTACCTTGTGTCAGAAAAAATATATATATACTGGTACGTGTAATTCATTATTCTATCTGTTAATTTACTGAATTTAAAAAATAATACAGTCAGACACATTCCTCATATGTTTAAAATTTTATACTTTTATTTTCTCATTAAATGTTCACATATTTTGACATGCAAGACTTCTACACAAGGACATAGAAGTAGTTCTTGTCTGAATGATCTTATATTTTTCTCTATGTTAACTTGCATAATATACAAAACAAGACTTATTTTTTAATTGAAATACCCTAAGGAATTTAACAAACTAATTACTTTAATGCATTGTTATTACACAGTTGTTTACTTGCATTTAATTTAGATTTGTTTCCTATGCAAGTATCAGTAAGACAAAAGTGGTTTAAAAGGATGGACTTATATGTCTTCCCCAATTTTTAACCATAATACTAAACTTTGGAGAGGATATCCCTTTGTGTTGTGTAACTACATAGTAACAAATAAAGTGAGTCAAACACAAAACTAAAATTGCTAAAACTGTAAACTGTTTGCCATGGCACACTCCTTTGCTAACAACAGAAACACCTGAGACTCATTTTTCATTTCTCTGTTTTACCAAATATCTTATGGGATTATAGACTACATGATACAAAAATCCAGAAGAGCAGTATCTAAATAATACCTGTCACTAAAAGCTGAAAACTTGTTTCTTTGTGCTGGTTTTTGAAAACTCCAGTTTCTCCCTTGAAGTAAACTAAGTAACTTGAACTATTTTTTTTTTGTGTTGTTTCTGACACACAGCTCTTCAGGAAACTTTATTGCAACATATTTTCTAGGTATCATGTAGCCAATGTTGATATTGTTCCTTCTGGAAAGTAAGAGGCAGGAAACAAATTCTTTTATTTTCATTTTATGATTCAGGATTTGGAAGACGCATTTGCTCACTCTGTCACTTATTGAACATAAAATATATGTTTTGGTATTATATACAACTTTTGTCTGAAATATTTCTCATTCTAAGAAGAATTAAACAAGGTACGATAAATCATGTATATTATTCTTTATGTAAAATACCCCTTATCCTTGTCAGATTTCAGTGAAACTTCAATATTTTCGACAGATTTTCGAAAAATTCTCAAATATCACTTCAATGAAAACCCATCCAGTGGGAGCCCAGTTGTTAAATGCGGGCTTTAATCGTGTTTCACAATTTTGCAAACGCACATAAAAAAGAAATAATCATTCTTTGTGTTACATTCAGCTCAAGCTCATTTAAAAAGTGTCATGGGAAATAAAGCCATACAAACAATTACAGATGTAATAAGAATGCTAAATATTATTCAATTTTTCTTCATTGTAATCCTGACTAAAGTCATCACAAGCAATTAACCGTTGTTCTGTGCTTCTTCCATGCAAACAGTTTGGATGATGAAATTAGACAATATTTTACAACATCTGAAGAAGTTAACGACTCTACAGGAAAGGGTTTGTGTAAGAAGATAACTGCTGTTTTAGTTATTTGCTAATTTTTCACCTGGCCCGGCCAATGTTGACGCCAGCACTGTCCCAAGGAATAAAACACTTGCAATCCATATTCGACAGATGTGCCCTTACAGTAGGGCATGAAAGCCTGAACACATCAAAAGCTCAAAGTGAAATATGACACCCAACATGCCAAAATAAGGGGTACCATGTAAATTAAAAGTAGTGTAACGTTAATTCTTCAAGTCCCTCGAAAGTGATTATATCATTAACATACTGATATTTATTGTTTGTTCGTTCATTGCAGGAATAACTGCAAACTGTCTGCATCCTGGCATGATTGATTCAGGAATATGGAGGAATGTTCCATTTCCACTAAACCTTCCTTTAAAAATCATAATCAAAGGTTTCTTTAAGGTGAGTTCTACCATTTCTTACTTACTTACTTACTTACCCACTCATTCATTCACTCACTTACTCATTCACTGCACGAAGTAGAGGTAAATGCCTCACTAAATTCCACAATATTATAGAACACCACGGTTCATCATAATGTTCATGAAAGCCCATCATTTTACCCCATCCTGAGCCACACAAATGCAATCCATGTCCTCTCACCCAGTTCCCCAAGATCCATTTTAATATTATCCTCTCATCTAAATTTAGACCTGTCAAGCTGTCTCTTTACGTACACATTTTCTACAAAAGTCTTGTACGAAGTTCTCTCCTCTGCAGGCCACATGCTCACGTCTCATCTCTTGATCCTTACTTCAGTCTAAGGCTATGAAAATTGACCGTCCATACATGGCTGTCATGGTTTACATGTTTGATCTTTCTGATGAGTGATATTTGTTAGATAGAAGGGGATAAATTAATATTTAGTTTAAGCAGACAATTTATACAGTTTTAGGTATTGTGAAAGTTAAAGTTGTTTCTGTCGATTCCATGAAGGA
>Ga0123357_10010789_pt1 | contig 11657 bp, 4 predicted proteins | sample TergutEmb28metaG_FD_89873 | JGI IMG/M metagenome (GOLD analysis project Ga0123357, IMG submission 89873) | Embiratermes neotenicus P4 segment gut microbial communities from Petit-Saut dam, French Guiana - Emb289 P4 | ecosystem: Host-associated > Arthropoda: Insects > Digestive system > Gut ...
GTAATTAACCAACTTGATGCACAAAATTTTTGTTTTACAATAAGTTTATTTAATGCCTCTACATGTTTCGAGCACATGTGCTCATCATCAGGAGGTCAAAATTGTATTATGCAGCCTCTGGTATCATCATACCTATAGGTGGCCGTTCCGCGCACAGGTTGAGAGAGGCTGTGTAATGCAATTTTGACCTCCTGATGATGAGCACATGTTCAGGAAACATATAGAGGCATGAAATAAACTTATTGTAAAACAAAAAAAAATTGTGCATCAAGTTGTTTAATTACTAAGAAAATTTACTGAGAAGCACGGTCAGCAAAGCATCAAAACTTTACACTTTGTTTTGCTGGCAGTATAAATGTTTTACTGGCAGTATAAACTGGCCTGGAGGTGCCGTTGTGCAGTTGACATGATCAGCAAAATTCATGCCATGCCCTGTTGTCCTTTCCTCTCTGTTCATTTATTGCATTTAACCAGCGTTATTTTTCAAACTCGTATTGCTGCGGTGCCCTTTTGGTTTTGACAGCTTGACGGATGCCCAGACCAACAAAAGCATGTACGAAAAATTAATTATGGGGGCACACATTTCTGGTAATCTCAAATCAAAGGAATCAACCGCAGATGTAGCGCAGTTCAACGGAGATCGTTAGTTTGAAGTGAAATTTGTATTGAACTGTTTGGTTTGCAAACCGTCATTTCTAAACATTCGTCGGGCTCTCCTGTTTTGAACCTTGCAGTTTTTTTTTTTTTGGTAGTGGTGGAGCATTTCAAGCTTGGTTTTTCGCCGTGTAGGAAGAAGGGCAGAGGGTGTTAAAACAGGGCACTGTGGCAAGTATGAAACAGGGGCCGGCAGAAAGTTACGTAATGAGGAACGTAAAAATTTGTACTTATCACCAAGTACAACCATTACACCTCTGAGCAATGAAATTTGCCCCGAAGTAAAATGAAGTGATTTTATTACATTTTTTGCGCTGATTACAGATCTGAAGTCCGTAGAGTAGCAAGCTGTTGCGGTCGGCAGGGTTATAGGCGCGACCAGGCAGACAACCGGAAACAAAACGCTTATTCATTTTTCAGTGTTATTACACTTTCAGGGTTTCAAGGAGAGAAAAAAAAACAGCATATTGCACCGAACGTTTCATTAACCTTTGACAGTTCAGTAGACCTTATTTCTTGGTGACAGTCGGTGATCAGCGGTAGTAGGCGTCTCTGTGTTCAGGTATCCCGCGTTCTATCGTGAGAATTCGTTTACGCGTTGATCACTGAAATTGTGAACCAAAGTGTGACAGTATTAAGTTACACGTAGTTCATTTGAATATTAAGAAAAATAAGAACACAGGTTTGTGGACGGGGTAGCTCAGTCGGTATAGCGACTGACTACTGGCTGGACGGTCCGGGATCGAATCCCGGTGGTGACGAGATTTTCCGCCCGTCCAGCCCAGCCCTGGGGCCCACCCAGTCTCCTATATAATGGGTACCGGGTCATTCCCGGGGGTACAGTGCGGCCGGGGCGTGCTGTTGACCACTCACCCCCTTATAGTGCCGCAGTCATGGAAGAGTAGAGCTATACCTCTACCCTCCCTCTGGGCCACACCGGGCCTGTAACGGGATCACTTTAACTTTACCTTTTAATAACACAGCTTTACTTTTGTTGAGTTGTTTTCGCCATGTCTCGTAAATGTGTTAATTGGCCCAATTTATTTTATGACGTCTGTGACGAACATGGGGAAAGGTTCCGCCAGAATATTTCTACCATGGAGAAAAGATATGCGGGAAAGTAGTAACAGAACTGTTGTTGAGACCTTAGTGGAAAGGTGTATATTCCCAGGTACAGGTGATTTACAGAAAGAGGTTTTAAACGGGAGTAAAATAAAAAATTGATTTTCTAATTTTTGTTGCGTAACTGCGTGAAGTTATTTTCATACAGCATTCTTACCGCTATTTTTTAATTCTTTATGTTCATTTGGACTTGGAAAAGTGACTTTCATTAAAATATAGTAAAAACCTTTGAAAATGCCCAGAAAAAAATACGAACTGTAATTCCAGAAAAAGTTTAGGTAACAGTATTTTCTTTTTCAGACTGGGGTTCAGCGTGGCCAAATTATAAAAATTCACCTATTTGCGTCCAGGGGCAAAACAAAAGTTTAAGTTTGTTCTTCTGTGTTATTAGTGTGTGCAGAAGAAGGACAATGCCATGGGCTAAGCATTTACCACGCGCGAGACTATAATATGCCCACAATACTTTGTTCGGGAAACGCCTGGAACACGGCCTCTTGGATGGGTTGGGAATAGGTGGGAATGTTACATTAAAATTTATTTTTAAGAAAGAGATTCCGAGTTTGTGGATTTGAATCATGGGTACCAGTGTTCGGCTGTTGTGAATGGAGTAATGAACCGGAGAATTAACCAACGAAATGCACCGGCAAGTTAATATTTAATTTTTAATTTATGTTCTCTCCCACATGTTTCGAACTTCTTGGTTCATCCGCAGGGGGACAGCTTGTATGCAGTATGGAATGTTTTACACGCATCGGTGTGAGCAGTCTGGTGTATAGGAAAGGGTGTCCGAGACTGAGGTCTTCCTAGAAGTTCGAAAAGTATAGGAGACAACGGAAATTAAAAATTAAATATTAGTTTATGTAATTGTACATTTCGGGGGGTTTTTTTTTTGGTATAATTATATCACAAAGCACGGTGGAAAAAGCATTAAAAATGTTTAACAAGGTTCTGTTAGTAGCATTGTGAACTGATTTGTCCTCTGCGATAGCTGGCGTGTTTGTTTGGCTTGTACGGTGGATGAATATGGTGCATGTTGTGTAGCGTTCAGTACAACGAGTGCAATTTTAATTAACTTTTTAAGTAGCCTACGTATAATATGGTAATTACTTCTGTACAGAGAAAGAGCTTCGCTCCCATGTGTGCACAGTTTGCACGACATGATGTTTACACGCCTTTGCAGTATTAAATTACTCTTTTGAACATTTGTTTTTAGAAAAGCTGTATCTTAGCCTTCCGTTTTGGTTATAACGATCTGTTCTTTTTAAGACAGCCGTCTGCACAAAATACTTTTTATTGTACATTCGTTCACTTAGTTTCACATATTTAGCGACATGTTTCAGCTGAATAAGCTACCATCACGGCCACGCAAATTCGTTGGGTATTACACTTTCGTGTATGTCGTGTAAACCTTTGTAGCAATTATTTATTTTCATTATTTATTATTTTATGGAAATATGTTAAGTAGCATAATGTTATGCAAAACATGAAAAAGACATTGTTTTGGCGGCATGCTGCTTTTGCAATAACGTGATGTGGCAGCAGTTTGGTGCCTTGTGGCGGCTTGTCGTGGTGCAATAACATGTGTCAGTGTGATGCCTTGTGGCGGCTTGTCGTGGTGCAATAACATGTGGCAGCAGTTTGATGCCTTCTGACGGCTTGTCGTAGTGCAATAACATGTGGTGTCAGTGTGATGTCTTGTGGCGGTTTGTGGTGGTGGTGCAATAACATGTAGTGTCAGTGTGATGTCTTGTGGCGGCTTGTGGTGGTGCAATAACATGTGGTGTCAGTGTGATGTCTTGTGGCGGCTTGTGGTGGTGGTGCAATAAAATGTGGTGTCAGTGTGATGCCTTGTGGCGGCTTGTCGTAGTGCAATAACATGTGTCAGTGTGATGCCTTGTGGCGGCTTGTGGTGGTGGTGCAATAAAATGTGGTGTCAGTGTGATGTCTTGTGGCGGCTTGTGGTGGTGCAATAACATGTGGTGTCAGTGTGATGTCTTGTGGCGGCTTGTGGTGGTGGTGCAATAAAATGTGGTGTCAGTGTGATGTCGTGTGGCGGCTTGTCGTGGTGCAATATTTGGTGTCAGTGTGATGCCTTCTGGCGACTTGTCGTGGTGGACTTTTGCGATGTGGCCGCTGTTTGGTATCGTCTCAAGATGGGCGAGGACTTGTACTTGCAACAGGTTCTGCCTTCACACGAAGATGTCATTTGCAGTGTTAGGTTTTATGCGACAGAATGGCGTCCATTTGCGAGCCTGTTCGCTTTAATGACATGGAATTTTCTTTGTTGACCGTGGGTGTAACGTACTAGTAATTGTTGACCATTTTTATAAGACATCCTTTGTCTGTACAGGAATGTGTAATTTTAAATTCAGAATTTTGCCTTTAAATTCATATCGGCTTAAACTTTAAAAAAGGCAGTTTACATATGCCAAACTTAAATCACTGATAATATGTTCGTAAGAACATATCCCAAATTCGAATTTCTTGATGACGTGGTAAAAACAGTCGACTGCTAATGGAATTGGTTCCTTGGCTACTTTTGTTTGTACTTTGTCTTTCGTTAAATTTATTATTCTTATTCTTGGGGCTGACGGGCGTACTGAAATACTTTGTACTTCAGACAAATTAATTGGAGCATTACGTAAGACTGAGGGACGTCTAGGGTTTTACACAGCATTCCTGATCATGTTGGGTGGTTCGGTCTACGGTGACTTTCCATTTTTCAGCAGTAAAAAAAACACCCTTTCCTATAAACAGTGAATGTTGTCCTTATACTGATTTACCTCGTCGTGTACCCTTCACCTCTTAATAAGTGTACGTAAAATACCCGAACCTTATCTTTAAAGGCATATTCTCATTCCACCTGCTTTTACGTTAAAAAGTCTGAACTTTGTGCGCGGACTGTATTTATGTGTTTCCTATTATTATGAGAATAAACAATTATTATTTTCGCACACAGCATTAACCGATTGATCTTCATAATTTTCTATGTCTATGAGGCGGGACTGATTTTTCGTTTTACTTTATACTTGAAGTGCCAGTAAAACTTTGTCACTTCACTTCACACTTGTCGTATTAGTTTGTTACTATTGACACGTGTCTATTGTATCTATTAACAGAGACAACTTGGCGAAAGTGTTGAGGTGGCTTGCCATTTATTTCAGGTTTGTGTTATTTGGTTTTTACTTCAAGATGTCGGGGGTTCAGTCACATAACGTCAAATGGTAGGTTAATTAATGGCCGGTGAATTGTAAAGGTTGTGGAAGGAAGGTGCTCTGGCATAGTTCGCTGTATTGTCCCAGAATTTGCGTTAAGGAATGAGGAATACCACCAAGAAGGTCAATAGCCGGTCTCCGGAGCCGATATTTCGTACGTGGTTTTTCCTGTCTTACTGATGTTTCCGCACTCCTTCTGACATATTCTCAGTTTGCGCTGGGTCTTTTGTCTTAAATTCTACTATTCAGTGTTGTGAAGTTACTCCGGGCAATGACGTGACAAATCTGATATGTGCATCTCCAGCGTGTATGTAGAAACACATTAGCAGTTCGGCCTGAGAGCCCTTGTTTCAAGTTTGATGTCAGTAAACGCAGTTTGAAGCCCTGTAGACAGTGCCTTACCTTTCAAATCAATACAGTACCATGGCAAGTGTAGAACAGAAAGCTGCAAGACGACCTGTGGGGAGGGAAAAAGTGTTTCTTCTTTGAAGAATGCCTGGGATGGAGGATGATGAGGAGTTAGGTTTTGCGCTCCCTCGATACCCGGTTCGGGGGTGAAGGAGAAACACGCGAGGTTGTGCGTCTGTTTTCGGGAGACTGGTTTTTGACAAAATAAGGCAAGGGCAAACATTTTTGAGGGAGATGTATAGGAATCATGTTTCTGTAACGGTCGTTGGAGATGTAGGCCTGTAACATCTGGCTGTGCCAACAATAGTAGGACGTTTCTTATGGGATTGACGTTCTAACGGCGGTGAATATGAAGGTCACGTTATTCTCGGATTGACGCCATATAGTCTGGTAGAATATTCTCTGAAGTTTGAGGGTGTAGGTTCCTCCGCAACGTTGATACTTTTTAGATTAGACGGCACGACGTCATATTACAGCACATCGTACTCATCACTTCCTTAAACAAACTATTATCTTGGACGTCGTCCACCTGCCAAACTAGTATTTTGACACCCCACTCTTAGATTCATGTGGACTTTATCTGTGGCCAGCCAAGTGCCATGTCAAATTTCGAGCCCCTCAGGATGTTACAGTGTTCTGCCAGTCAGGGCTAGCGCACAACACAGGGGACGGTTATACATTCTTGTGCAGCAGTGGTGGAATGATAATTACTGGGGCGAAACCGGAGAACTCGGAGAGAAACCTGCTCCACTACCACTGCCACTGCCTTCACCCGCGAATCTCATATGACGTTACCGGCGAGAAGTCGTCATTCTCCGCAGTAAGAAACCAGTGTCCGGCTGCCTGAGTTACGGCAGGTCCTGTTCCATCGTCTAGAATAGCAAATGCGATAATTCATATTGCCTGTTATGTTTCATCGTGTGATAATGCCCGCGTAATATGAAACGAAGTAAGGAAACTTCACTTTCATGAAGGAATTTTAGAAACCCAATAATTGAAATGGATTGGGAATTGCGATATGGTGTGGCAGACAAATTACTCAGCCACACGCAAGGTGTCTGCCCTGTAATATTGAACTGGTTATTCGTATGTTAATATGATGATGTATCAGTCCCAGCTTCTTTTATTTGCTGTGGTGCGATAAACTGAAAAATCCGGGAGGAAGGTGAGTAGCTGGCGTGAGCAGTGATTGACATGAACCGCGACACGTACGAGGTGGCACCGACGTATTCTGAAGTTCCGGAGAGTACAACTAGGATTCATTAGAATACACCACGAAAGAAATCCCGTTGTGAATACATTTGTGGAGATCTATTAAAACCAACCGAGGAATACACATCTAATTTCTTGGCGAATGTAGAATGTCGTACTGCGAAATGATGCGTCCAGCGAAGTTTGGTTGCTATGTGCGATGATGGGGAAAAAAAGTGCGTATATTGCTGTGGATAGGAGTGAAACTTCCCACTTGTCTGTCAGCGCACAAATGTGTTCTGCAATACGCACGTTTTATGCACGGCGTATTCTCGATTATCGGGGGTAATGGTGGGAGGGGAGTGCACGCATAATTGAGAAACACGTTTGACCAAAAATGTACGAAAAACATATAATTTATTGAGCCCCGAACGAAAATAAAATTGTGGCTTGTGTGTTGTATGCATAATGCATATCAACTAAATTAAAAATAACCGCCAGTTCACAACTGTAATTTATAGTCATTACTTACTCATGACGCCATGTTACCGCCGATTCGGCAACCCTCAGGCAACGGAAAGACAGGCAGTGTACGTATAAACGTGACATTTAGGCATATTCGCGTAACATTTTCTGCCCTGGTAAAGCAATAAGTATTACATATTCCCAGTGTGTGTCTGTAGCATTAGTTATCCAGATTGCAGGGTGCATTCACCATATTGTCGTCTGTGGCCTGTCCGACTGTACCATATTTTCCCACATCGCATAAGCGGCACGATTTTTTAAAAGAAATTATTGAACATAAAAAATGTGTTGGGATAGTCCCTACAATTTCTGCCTGAAACTTTCCTCATTCTAAGAAGAATTCAAGGAGATATTATCAAAAATTTACGTAGGTCTTCATCCGTTATTCTGGTTAGATTTTTATGAAACTTGCCCGACAGATTTACGAAAAATTCTCAAATACCAAATTTCATGAAAATCAGTCCTTTGGGAGCCGAGTTGTTCCATGCGGACGGACTTACGGACGGACACCGACAGACAGAACAATAAGAGTCGCTTTTGCAATTTTGTGAAGGCGCCTAGAAATACGCGGAATTTTTGAGGAGGTTATTTGCCACACTGAGTTTAAAGAAAAAAGAAATGAGATCTCACGATCTAGGTTGCAAGAATATTGCCTTTAAAGTTCTAGATTTGCCTGATGTTTAGGTTATTTTATATTGCGTATTTAATTATGGTATATAATTTTACTTGTAGAAGATTCTGTAGAGTAGTTTCCTAGTAGTAAGTCATTGTTTCCCCGGGTTTAGACTGGTGGAAGACTTTAGTATTATATCATATCTGTAAACTGAGTTGGTAATTTATAGGTTAAGAGCTTCTTTTAAATGTGAATCTGGAAATTGCAATAAACAATAGAATGAATATGACGGGAAGTGTTAGAGAAATTTTAGAGTAAATTTGAGTAAACTATGAAGATTCTTACAGTATTCGAAGAATTCTTGCATTTATATTAGTGACTTGACTGTGATGTAACTTCAGATATTAATTCGACGAGGGAGATACAGAAATTCTTGTAGTTCTTATGCTAAGCATAGGGGAATAGACAGGCCTTACGCGTTATAAGTGAGGAGATGTACGTGAAAGGTTTTGTGTTATGTTGAAACTGGTGGATTGCTGAGTACTGAAAGCTTACCTTATTTTCCACCATCGTAATTGGTCATTAGCAACTGGCGGTCGTTCACAAATAATCCGCAAATCGGATAATCGAAAGCACACTGAATGTACATTATTGCGTTTTTCTGTACTTAATTAGTTTTGGTGTTAGGAAAGTTCAGTTTAGGTACTGGGATACACGGTGGACAATCGGAGAACGCAAATTCGATTCTTGCCGTTGGCACAGATTTTTTTATTCGCCATGACATCAGGTCCGCTCTGGGATCCACACCGTCCTGTCACGTGTACCGGAGGGAAGGTGGCTGATTACTCGTTGCATACAGTGATGAAGGTTAAGAAATAATGTGGCTAATTCTCCCCTCTGCATCGCCCTTGAGTAATGAAGCGTATGTACAACTTTACATTTAAATATTTATTGTAGGTACAAGTACGTTGTTGACGAGCTTATCAGCGGCAGGTGGTGGCTCACACAGGCGGATTCTTCTCTTGTGTAGGTTTATATTATGTTTGTCTTTTGTGTAGTACAATTTTTTACCTTTTTTTCACCATGGCGCAACAACCCCAATGAGTCAAGGCCTCATCATTATCGAGGATTCGTGATCACAGACGCACCATAGTCGGTAGGACTCCTCTGGACGAGTGATCAGCCCGACGCAGATACGTCTACTTGACAACACACAACACTCACAAGAAATACACATCCATGCCCCCGGCGGGATTCGAACCCACAATCCCAGCAAGCGAGCGGCCACTGGGATCGGCTATGTAGTAAAATACTTAGTCAAAAATATTCAGACAAATGTGAGCGTGATTAACAAGTTATACCGTATTCGTATTTGTTGTATGGGAGAATGTTTTGGATAGGTACGTAGTGTGTCATTTTAGATCGCGTTTCATATATGTATATTAGGTTATGCAAGAGCACAGAAAATGCACTTTTTCTGTTGACGTTTCAGTACAAAATAATAGCATAAGGAGTTCACGACTTACTGTAAATGATGTAAGACACAGTACGCTTACGGCCGTTTTATTAGGTGCTTTCGCAAATTGCGAAAAAAAACCGCTATGAACTTGGCCGTGACTATCTGTCTGCTTGGAACAATTCGTCTCCCACCAAACGGATATTCAGGAAATTCGATATTCGAGTTTTTTTTTCGAAAATCTGGCTAGAAAATTCAGGTTTGATTTAAATCTGACAAGAATAACGGGTACTTTACATGAAGACCCATATACATTTTTGATCATACCTCGCTCATTTCTGCTTAGAATGAAAAATGTTTCAGACAAAAGTTGCAGAGAAAATCAAAACACACATTTTATGTTCAGTATTTTTTCCTTTTGAAAATCGTGCCGTTTATGAGATGATGTGAAAAAATGTGGTAGACCCAGACAGGCCACACATGACAGTATAATAGGCGCGCATGTCCTTTTTTGCCGGATAACTAAGGCTACCGACATTCTTTCAGCATATGTAATGACTTACGCTTTTCCATACCAAAAGTGGTTACGCGAACGCGCTTCAGTGTTGTACTTACGTTAGCTATCTTGTTTCAGAATAAGGCGCGATTCGAAACTTTCTGGACTCTGCTAGTCGCAAAGTTTGAACAACGGAAGTGTAAGGAAACGCAATTCGCTGGTTATAATAATGGAAATGTACAACATTGGAATTACGTTCGTTTGATTCTCTGGCTGCCATACAAAGGGAACTCAATGGCAGCCAACATCCATCAAAATTGTTGATACCTGCATTATCACATGTCAGCCGAAAAGAAAATAAATGCGACTTGATACTTCTTATTTTTGTCCTTTTTTGTCATTAGCCACTGGATCATCGATTTTGTGTGAGGTGACAAGTCATTTGGTTATTTTAGTTTAGTGCCGCAATGTCGGCTAACTGTGAGTGATGATTAATTGCAATGTTGTCTTGCTTGGTGACATGCTTTTTATATTCAAAACTGCTTGTGTAACTTTTGATTCTTTACGGATCGTTGCATTGTTGTGGTTAAGAGTTGGGAGATAATGGGTTCGTAGCTCTGTTTTTTAAGGGGGGGGGGAGACCTGAAATACACAAGGCCGTCCATTTACTTTCTTTCCATTTCAGCATTTATAACCATCTTGTTATTCGACGATATAAAACTCAGGTTGTTCATAGGGTATCGTTAATTAGCAATAAACGACGAAGTTTGTGCAGTTATGTGGGTTTACCCCATAGCTTGGAAGTTTGAAGAAGATTTGAATTTAATCCCTAGCAGTTGCAAGATTTGTCGTTATGGATTTCAGAAGTTGTTTATAATAGCTGTTCACCCAGCACGAGTATTTGTTTCGTGTTCATAAAAGTTGGGAGATTCTGAGACTTCGAATTGTTGGCAGTCACTTTTGTCGAAGTATTAGCATTTATTTGCCATATGTACGCGTTCGAGCGGAGGCGAAGTTTATGTGAATAATATTTAAAGGTTCATCAGTTAAAATTAAAATATATAAACGATAGTGAAATCAGTGTGTGTATCGAATGGAACCGTGGCTTATGACAGAGATGGATATGAAAAGACTGAGTACATGGGAAAGGGAAATATTAAAGAGGGTATATGGACCAGTGGCAGAACAAGGCATGTGGATAACAAGAACTAATCAAGAATTGAGTGAGGTGCATGTAGATTTAGACATAGTAGCGTACATTAAAATGAAAAGATTGGTGTGGATGGACATGTAAGTATGGATCATGGAAGTGAGCTTAAGAAAACGTTGGAGATTAAACCGAAGGGACGTAGCGGAAGGGGAAGACCTAGATTGAGATGGCTAGAAGATGTTGAAAAGGATGTACTGGAGATGGAGGTTGAACTACGGCGACAGAAAGCAGTGGACAGAGAAGACTGGAGATGCCAAGGCTCTCAGAGTGTCGTAGAGCCAAGGAGTGTGAGTGAATACTTAAAGATTCTGTTCGAAAGTCCAAGAAAACTGGCCATAAATCCGACACAAAGTACAGTTGCGGAAAAACAGTCGCTGTTCAGAAACTGAAAGCCGTGAATACACTTGTGGAAATGTGAGAGATTATTAACGGCTTGACGCGCTCTTTAGCCACACAGATTCCGACAGTTGTAAAGCCGGCCGTTTGTACGTTCTGAAAGCCAGAGATGCCACTTTCATCAGAGTTCTAACGTAACACACAGGTCAAAGTTAGGAAGGTAAGGGCAAGGCACGAAAATGAGAGGAAAGGAAGTAAGGGGCGAGGGACAGAGAGACGGTTTCGCGTTGAATTTAAGGCGCCATTTTGCATTGGTAGGATTTATTATGCCATTTACTTCACGAACGGTTCACGTCGAAGGCACTTCATACTGTACAATATATATTATATATATATATATATATATATATATATATATATATATACCTAAA
>Ga0123357_10010790_pt1 | contig 11656 bp, 4 predicted proteins | sample TergutEmb28metaG_FD_89873 | JGI IMG/M metagenome (GOLD analysis project Ga0123357, IMG submission 89873) | Embiratermes neotenicus P4 segment gut microbial communities from Petit-Saut dam, French Guiana - Emb289 P4 | ecosystem: Host-associated > Arthropoda: Insects > Digestive system > Gut ...
ATGGGCCACGTGAGCCCCCCCCCCCCCCCCATCACCAATTATTTAATTTTACCTCTGTAAGTATCAATTCACCATTGCTTCAATCTCACGTTTCATTCTTCTGCTATCGGCGCTATGTAATATTATCCATTGAGAGAGTTGTTAAATAAAACACTTCCCTCCCTGTGTTGGAGACACATTCAGTGTCACGGGACACTCTGTATGACACAGTGGAGAGCTGTCTCCATTTTCTTCATCAGTTCCGTCAGCATGTTTCTGGTGTCAGAGTTCTGTAACCTTGAGACAAGTCATGTGCCAACAGCAAAAAGCCGGATAAAATTAGGCCTACATAGGATAGATCTAATTAGGCCTCCTTAGGTGCGTGTGGAAGTGTGTCTGTGTTGGGGACACGTGTGGAAAGCAGATGGAACAGACGTCGATACAGTGACGTTCCAAAATTCTTCTGCTATAATTAACAGAGAGATCATAGAAAGAGGGATAAGCATGCAGCAAGCGTAGGAGAGATGCGAAATGCAGGATTGTTAGGAGATCCCGGCAGTGCAGCCTGAAAGGAAGAGACCACCTAATACATCCAGGTGCAGAAGGGAAGTCAGTACTGAAAAGGAGCTTCAAACAATTAAGGAATAAGGGTATGGGGTGCACTCCTCTGGCACAGTACACAGACCAGCTGTGGGTTTTTGTGAGCATGGAAATAAACCTCAAGGTGCTAAAAAAAGCCGGTGAATTTCTCGACCAGACGGATCATGCTCCAACCTTGTTAATCATTCTTACGTTAAGCGTATCCTTACACTGCTTGTAGTAATCTCTGGTATGACGCAGCCCTTTAAAAGTACCTGTGACTGTACATATCCCACGAAAAGGCCACGTGTTGTGTGGCTCCCCTGGCCACTTGATTGTTGTTTTCCCACCCTAATTTATTCCAGTTGCTTAGCAACCGTAGTTCCCTCCAGGAAGTTGCGTGTATTCACCTGTATTCACCGCAGTCGTCAGCAGTGACCCATCACGTATCCTACAAATGTACAAGGACGACTGTGCAACTTCAAGATACCCATGTTTAAGAATTCAGTTGTATATAAATGCTAACCACTACAGATTAGTGCAATCTTTTTTTCCATGGCGCAACAGCCCCTAGTGGGCCACAGCCTCCTCATTATCGAGACTTCGCGATCACTGTGCACACACCACACTCGGTATAACTCCTCTGGACAAATGATGAGCCCGACGCAGACAACTATACCTGACAGCACACAACAGTGACGAGAGAGAGAGAGAGACATTCACGCCCCGGCGGGATTCGAACCCGCAATCCCAGCAAATGAGCGGCCGCAGACCCACGCCTTAGGCCGCGCGGCCTCTGGGTTCAACAAATTAGTGCGCTACTTTATCTAAATACGCTCTCGCTTGTCTCAAGAAATATGACGTCATGCTTTCTGAGAAGCAAAACCTCTTTATTTCAGAGATGACCAATGCCTTTGTAAGATCTGACGCTCTTAAGGCAGCGGCTATGATGACTGGTTTGTGAGGCGTGACGCCGTGTAATCTCGCAAATAACTCTGTTCATTTTCGAAAAGGAGATAGAATACTCTTCTTAAAGTATTTAAATTGATAACCTTACGGTAAAGAGAACAAGATGTAACATGCTGTAACATGCTGTAACATGCTGTAACAAGATGTAACAAGATGTAACATGCTGTAACATGCTCTAACAAGATGTAACATGCTGTAACATGCTGTAACAAGATGTAACAAGATGTAACATGCTGTAACAAGATGTAACAAGATGTAACATGCTGTAACATGCTGTAACATGCTCTAACAAGATGTAACATGCTGTAACATGCTGTAACAAGATGTAACAAGATGCAACATGCTGTAACATGCTCTAACAAGATGTAACATGCTGTAACATGCTGTAACAAGCTGTAACATGCTGTAACAAGATGTAACATGCTGTAACATGCTGTAACATGCTGTAACAAGATGTAACATGCTGTAACATGCTGTAACATGCTGTAACATGCTGTAACAAGATGTAACATGCTGTAACATGATCAAAATGACAAACAGTTTAGACATCAAAAATTAAATTATTAAATTAAACAAAGAATATTCATGTTTTCATATTTTATGGTAACAACTGTCCGCGAAAAAAAAAAAAAAACCAGAAATGTTCTCTGCTACATGCGAGATCCTTAGAACGGTGATACTGAACATTCAATCCTGCTGAGAAACGTCGCCGTATAAATCTGTAAATAGATACCAATGTTTCGAATATGCTTGCTTCATCTACACGGGCGTCACATCATAAAAGACTGTGATCTTCAGAAGTGTTCTCTCAGTGATTATCTAACATAGGGTTGGCCAACATGCAGCGCTCGAGTAAAGTATTTTCGGTCCTCACTCACCTGCATAGTTTCAATAATACCATGTAGCAAACTTAATATAACAGTTCTACAGAACATAATTAAGCAAACTCAATAATCAGCAACAGAACAAAAATTGTCGTTTTTGTAAACAATGGCGTTCTACTTAATTCATCCCCCCCCTCCCCGTCTTTGGGATCCCAAAGTGTGCATAGCATCTTGTGACTCAAATGACAAAAATAGGCCTGAAGATGACTACAGTCGAAACATGTAGCTTATGTAAGTACCTTGAGAAAAAAAATAAAGTAGTTGTGCTGACGTTCACTATTTAGTATTATATTACGTTTATAAGCACATCGTGATGCTTCCCTTCAAACTAATCTATTATGCTGCCAATCTCACCTTCATGTTATAAACTTCATTTTTAACAAGATGGGCAATATATTATGACGTAACATTGTTGCACGTTAGCGTACCCATTATTGCAGCAGAGACGCAACAATGCACTTTATGTGTATTTTTAATTAGTTAGACCGTCTTTACACAACACAATTTGACAGTTGTTAGTCTACAACTGGTTAACTGAGCAACATGTTTCGGCCTTGTTTGGCCATGATCAGGCTTACAAAGTATAGTATCAGTTAAGGTGCATAATGTCGCTGTACCGATGGGATCCCATGGGATATAATGTCGCTGTACCGATGGGATCCCATGGGATCCCATCGGTACAGCGACATTATGTGCCTTAATTGATACTATACTTTGTAAGCCTGATGATGGCCAAACAAGGCCGAAACATGTTGCTCAATTAACCAGTTGTAGACTAACAACTGTCAGATTGTGTTGTGTAAAGACGGTCTAACCCAATAAAAATTGTTACGTGTACACAGCGGGATGGAAACAGTCCAATTCAAATTTCTGTGTATTGCTGAACTACGTATTAAAAAAAAAAAAAGTTCTTGATTTCAAACTTTCGCCCTCTTCTGAATGTCGTATGCTTTCTTCTGGGTAATTCCCCGGCGTCTGAATTTGATACGCCGACGTTTCGGAACACTGTCTGTTCCATCTTCATAGGCGCTATGAAGATTGAACAGTGTTCCGAAACGTCGGCATACAAAATTCAGACGCCGGGGAATTGCCCAGAAGAAAGCATACAACAAAAGACTGTTATTTTGCTCAGCTCTTGCAAGGGCTGCCGTAATACATTTTACGAGATCTGACCGAATTTATCAGTTACGAAGCAATATGCATTAAATATTATGACTGCGTGTCCGTATTCTTGCCTTAGTCATCCGGCAGGCAAATCGCATCTTTTAAGCGCCGTGTTATATTGTCATCTGAGGCTTGTCTCATTCTTACACATCTTTCCACATTATCTCACACACAGCACGATTTTCGGAAAAAGCGTGATTGAATATGAACTGCTTGTTTTGATTTTCTCTAGAACTTTTGTCTCATATATCTCATAATAAAAGAAAAATTCAGCGAAATATTGTCACATGTGAGGTGCCCGTTATTATTGTCACACTTTAATCAAACTTCCATTTTCTCGACAGATTCTCGAAAAATCCTCAAACATCATATTTCTTGAAATTGTGTCCAGTGGGAGACGAACTGTTCCATGGAGACAGACAAACGGACGGACAGACAGTAATGACTCAGCTAACAGTCGCTTGAGCAATTTTGCGAACGCGCTTAATAATGAGGAGCTGACTAATGCGTCATGGCGATATAACAATTATGCCAATAATTATAGCGACATTATTTCATCAGTAGGTGGCGACCGAAAATGGATCGACATGCCATTTAGGGGAGGGGAGAGGGGGGTTGCCATAATCCTCTTCAATACATTGAAATTCCCTCCTACACAAGCGTCTGTTCGCATTAGATGTAATGGTTTGAACTGTGCCAGTTCGACAGCTGTTAAGAGTGACGATGCACAGCTCATAGCCTATGAGTGCTATCCAAGGATAAGAGATATGGAAGAATAATTTCTGTTTTGCCGACTACTGGCTGCCGTTTTTGGAACAGTAGGCTCGCTATTCAATGAAGAAGATCTGACCCGGAATCAGGTTCTCTCTCGGTTTGTGCCCTGACCGTGCACCAGCAATGTTGAGAACGCGCCAAGACTTTTTCTCAGAGTGAAGGAATTTAACCCGCACGTGAAAATTTTCTGCGCCTTGAGTACGGACAATTTTGTTTCCAGAAGGCTGTAGAACGATTTGGATATAGTGTTGAAAGAGATTATTCAAGTTGTGAATTTTATTAAAGCGAGGTATTTGAACAACATTTTCCTAAGACACTGGAATCTCCTACACGCATTTACTTGGGTGCGATGGCGGCCGTAATGATTGATGACACTGTGAAGGAGAAAAACAAATTTAAATGACCGGCGTCGTATGGAAATTTATGTGTAGGTTGTCAAAGGCAGGAAGATTCACCATTAACAAGTGATGAATGAAGGGTGAGTAACACCATACTGTATGCTGAAACGTTATTGAATAATGTGGTAGACCTCACGAAATTACGTGTGTAACGGTAATGCGTAGACACATGCAGCATCACAATGCACTGCTGCTGCCGAACTGAACGATGTTCATGACTTTCACTAGCTGGTCTTATTGTTCCTGGAAAACTCTACATGCATGCTGTACGTGATCATCGAACGCAAAGTAACGACTAAAACACGCACTGCAATTCAACGCTGCATTTTGCACCAATTTGTCACAAATACATCGAATAGTGGAGTCGGTGTAATAGGTGGGCTACGGGCTGGATCGATCTGGGGTTCGAAACCCGGCAGGGACGAGATATTTTTATTTTCCCCAGAACGTCCAAATTGGCTCTTGGGGTAACGGGGGCTCTTTACTCGTTGTAAAACGGCTTGGGTGCCAGGCTGACCAACCACCTCCATCTAGTACCACGTCCAAGAATAAGTGGGGCTATACCTCCACTCGACCGATATGTCTTCATGGCGTGGACAGGACCAATTTTACTTTTACCTTCCATCGAAAATAAGTTTACGTAAATAATAAATAATACCGACGCAAAGCCAATGTTCAGTGCCATACAAATATTGCACTGCACAGGGGTAACGGTTTGATTCTCTTCGCTAAACTTTCATCATATGGAATGAAGTGTCTTGCACGCAAGAAATCTCCGGCCTACAGTTTATTCCATGCACTTGTTCTTATGGCGATGTTGAAGAAGATTCTCAAGCCTTCCGTCTTATGACACCGTGTTTACTGATATTTACCGACGTTTCGGTTGGCTCTTCGGTCCTGAAGATCGAGGCAGGAAAATATTCCAAAAAGCCGGTGAATATTTACTTATCTACACGGCGTCATATCCAAGAAGACTTAAATCTTCACTGATCTTTTCGATAAATGTGACAAACCATTCTGAAGAGTTGTGGAAATTACGCGTCACAGCAGGTCGATAAGGACCACTGTTATGTATTTATGGAGATGCAATAAGATGAACAGAATGATGGAAAAAACTTAACTTCCCGTGGTACTTTAATTGTTCAATTCGTGTTACAAACGCTAAAAATAAACAATTTTCTCTGCAAATAAGATGTAAAGCTTTCATTTGTGCATCTAAAGAAGTCAGGGATGTCTTAACTCATGCAGCCAGAGGAAAGGGAGGATACTGCGATGTAAGTCAATGTGATAAGAGCAGGACAATGCATGCAGACGCCTTGACATAGAGCAGCGGTTTAGTTTCTTCCTATTTTAATTTCATACATAATGAATGACAGTTCTCTTAACTTTGTTTCTTCGGCTACAATTGGAATATTTATAATTTAATTGTTGGGATTATATTCTACATTGAGTTGTAATATGCTGATGGTGATGAACCTTCGGGTTCCATAAAGTGCGGGGAATTTCTTGACTAGCTGCAGAACCAGTTAGCTTCTCAATAAGGACTTTGCTCCATGGAGTAAGTAAGTAAGTAAGTTGTAATATGCTGCAGTATTGCACGGTTACTTCTGAATTACTTGGAAAACTGAAGAATAAGAACCAACTAGACGCTACTTATTATTTTATTGTACTTCTTATAGGCTCAACATGTTTCGGGCACTACTATTCCCATCATCAGGAGCTCACGACTATAATGTTGATTGCCGGGATGCAGGCTATAGCCTGCATCCCGGACACTACTCCAGCCTACCCGCACCTAACTTCCAACGTACAGCAAACCAAGAACGAAACGACCAATGTGGCAATCAATATTATAGTCGTGAGCTCCTGATGATGGGCATAGTAGTGTCCGAAACATGTTGAGCCTATAAGAAGTACAATAAAATAATAAGTAGCATCTAGTTGGTTCTTATTCTTCAGTAATAACAATGATTTACAGTCCAACACACATCAAATACTTGGAAAACTGTTCATAATAGCTAACAAGTGACGACATGTACTTACACATTTCTTAGAAACTCTGGCGCTTTCCATTCGTAGATGTTAACTTCTTATGCTGTCTTAAAATAACAGTACATCTAACAATACCAAGCAACAGCCAGGGACAAATATATTTCAGATGTGCTTTCCACTTTTTACGAAACAAAAACAAAAGGACAGAAATCACATTAATTATAAATAAAAAAGATATTTCGGCAAATCTTCGCATGTGATCGAAAGATAATTGAATGTACAAGTGGCAGCGTAATCAGAGGGTGGTAATTCTGGAACATTCATTCTCTTTTACATGATTATATCTAAAGCCACAACACTTAAAGGTAACTTGCACTGGACATAACATGGATTATTATTTCACTAAGGTACGCTCTTAAAAGCATTTTTGTTGAGATAAATATTATTTTACGCTGAAAAGCAGGTAGATTTGCCTTAAATGGTCATTAGACTTGAGCAATGTAAAAGAAAATTGAAATTACTATACAATTTTTTATAAAATTTCCCGGTACGGAATTTAAACAAAACCAATGTGTCCGCTGTAGACCTCTTACAAGCGCACAGACGGTAACATATGGACGCAACGATTTTAACAGGTGGTGAGTACGAGTGTAAATATGCCTAGAAATGTAATATTATTTATTCAATTCAACATTTTCCGGTTGGCGTTCTTCGCAATTCACAATACAATTAGCGAGGAAAAGCTGGATGTGCAAGATAGGTTAAATTTAAATAAAATATTTTAGGTGTTTTATAGGTAGAGGAAAAGTTATAGAGACGAAATTTGTCCATAAGGTGCTATCCATAAACCTATCGTGCGTGTTTGACAGTAACACACATATAATACTTGTTTCTGAAGCCACTGTTTCCTCACAAAAGTGACCAAACGACCAGCACACTGTTCGTCATAACGGCAGAAAACTAAAAATTACTACGGTTGAGGGCCTTGCATGACATACCGTTTATACCAGGTTTCTCAAATATGCGAAAACCGCCTTTCCTTAGGAAGAAATGCAGGCTAAAGGATGAATAGAGTGACATTTATCCAACGCTAAAATTTATATGACAAACTATTAAAAGTTACGCAAGAGCTCTGCAATTTTTCTGTCAGTTCTTGGTTCATTTAATTGTACTTTATCCAGTCATGTCAACAATTCACACCAATTTCTATATTCATAGCATGGTTCCACACTTTACTGGAGTTCCAAGTATGTGTCAGGAAAAATGATAGTCCGTAAAACCCAGAAGGTTAATTGAGGTTAAAATTTGACTTGCCTCAGCACTCTACTAGGAAGTGTGCTGTGACATGTCCACTTTGTCACTTTAATCTATCAAATGTCGTACTTAGAAGAGCAGGTGGCGAATTAACAACACAGTATAATTTTTTCGTACGGAAATTATTCGAACGAAATTAGTTGCTCTTTTAGAGAAAAGTTTATAAATACAAAAAATAGGAAATGCCCCATTTACGGTATTTTCGAATTAATTTACTGCGAGATTATTAATTAAGACATTAAAACAAATAAGCTTGTTTTCTCGTAGTCCTATTTCATTCAACATACACCATATGAAAGTGCTTCAGATATAAGGTAATAGGTTTTAATTACATAAAGACGCATATGTTTGGCGTTACGTAGACGCGTCTAATTTTTCTGTGATAAACCACATTTGAGAAATTGATTAATTTCGATTCGAACCCAATCTAAAATGGAGTTGACTTGTACTAAACGCACATGAAAGGTAAAGCAATCCTTGTACGGGCCTATTACAAGTCCAGAGGGTTCTAGGAGGTTGAGACTCCCAGATTTCTAGATAATCGGAACATGAAGACCGAACGGTTGTGAGCCCTATACACCGGCCGCCTTTATCCACCCGGAAATATTCCTGGTACTCATTTCTGTTAAAGGCTCGGTTGACCTCAGCACCATAGTGCGGCAGGTAAAATTACGTCAAAAAGAAATTCCAATGCAACAAACGGGAATCGAATTCGCGACCTTCCGGCTGTAAACGCATATTAAACGGACTGAGGTTCGAGATACAGTTTTTAATACAGACTTTCCATTGTTAAACTGTATAGTGTTTTCGGCGCAGAAACTGCTAAATATAAGTTACAGTGCTATAAACAAGAATAGAAAGTACCCTATCATATTATCATACAAAATATGTAGAGGTGGGGGACCACATTTTAAAACTGATTTGGTTCCAAACGCGAGTCCAAATCTGCAAGGCCAAAGCACCATGGCCGAAGACAAGAGGGAAGCAGAACTTACTGGTTACCAATAAGAGAAGGGGTAATGCATTTACAGAAGACGAAGTCGTATTTATGCCTGAGAATTACGCCACAAAGGAGTATTCTGGACTCCAGGATAATTTTCCACGCATTCGTAATTTTCTTTAGACAGTCCACACCGGAAACCCTTTTGGTATACCAGTGACTCTTTCAACACGTGTTCGGCAGATATCACTTCTGTTGATATCAAGAAAATTACGTCTTTTCCGCCGGTTTCTTCAGTGTCTCCAATCGAATACCTAAACTAGAAAGGTCTAGCCGGCGTCAATCCAAACTCTTAGATACTTACAATCGGTTAGCATCTTCCCACCCCATCTCATGAGACACGAACTCTACAACCGACAGAGTATCACTGTATAGCCTAAGTGTATCGTTGGTAGCTTCACGTCACTTTCGCCTTTTCTCAAAACAAGGTATACAATAAAAGCACGGGTTAACAGTTCTGTTCCATTGGTCCCATTTTTGTTAAAATCTAAGAAGAAACAAAGTATAAATTTTAATAACGTAACGGCAGTAGCAGGAAGCTTAATTACACGTACTTTAATGAAGCATGTAAATATATATAACTGTTACTCCATGGAGGAGAGTCCTCGAGAAGCTAACCGGTTTCCAGCTAGTCAAGAAATTCCCCTCATTTTATGGAAACCGAAGGTTCTTTATCGCATTTACAAGTGCCCGCCACCTGTCCCTATCCTGAGCCAGCTCGATCCAGTCGATACCCCACATCCCACTTCCTGAAGATCCATCTTAATATTATCCTCCCATCTTCGCCTAGGTCTCCCAAGTGGTTCTTTTCCTCAGGTTTCCCCAGCAAAACCATAAATACGCCTCTTTACATAACTGTAGATCTATAAATTCCGGTAAGATAAAGCATTCTTTTCATATTATTGACATCAGTATTTAGGTGCATCATCCCCGTTGTGTTATAAGCAATTAGGGAGGGGGTGGGGTACGTCAAAACAAAACTGTCTTGTATCCTATTTATTATGCTGACGACGACATGTTTCGGCCACTGTGGGCCATCTTCAGGTCACAAAAATATATATAGAGGAAAACTATAAAGTGTATAGTTTTCCTCTATGTACATTTTTGTGACCTGAAGATGGCCCACAGTGACCGAAACATGTCGTCGTCAGCATAATAAATAGGATACAAAACAGTTTTGTTTTGACGTACCCCACCCCCTCCCTAATTGACATCAGTATTTCGGCACTATTCGCGTTGGCTCGGAAGACCATTATTGATTGCCGAATATAAAAGTTGGAATTGTACACACAGCGTACAGTTTGTGTGCCGTGTGGTCGCTTCTGTTTAATTACGTCACAAAGCAGTAAGACATGCCCGGAAAAAGTGCATTGAACACAAAGTCTGTGATTTGTTTTTCTGCACAACTTTTGATTCAAATATTATTTCGCTCGGATAAAAATAATTAGCGATTTACATTCGAGGTACTGGGGGAGCGCCTGGAAAATGATCGTTACTGTAAGCCCATTTTACTGAAATTCGGAATGTTTCAACAAATGTTAGATAACCTTTCTGACATTAAATTCCTTGAATATCCGTTCAATGAACGGACAGGCGTAGTGACTTTCACAAACAGTCCTCAGTGAAACACTTTATTATCCAACAGACGCACAAATATATAACTCGTAGATACAACTAGAATTATTATAAAGTATTTAAATCATTTAAAATTGCCCCAACATGTTTCGGACCACAAGGGATCCATCAACAGGGAGCTCTATACAGTGTTTGGCTAAAATTACAGTAATATTTAGTTATATTAAATTACAGTAATATTTAGTAATATTAAATATTTTAAATATTTTCTAATAATTCTAATTGTATCTACGAATTATATATTTGTACATCTGTTGGATAAAAAAGTGTTTTAATGTCATTGATGCATGGTACAAACATGAAGATAGTCCTCGGTGAGGCGAAATGTGCTTGGAGTCCGCTGTATGGTAGGCACCGCGTGAGTTCCACAACCATTCTATACTTATCGGTGAAGAGAACACAGCGCTCTTACCGGAAGTCGAATATTGATCACAATTTCGCAGGCTGACATGTAATGACTCAGATGTCACTTCTCACAATTTCGCTTCAAATCCGGCAGAATAATGTACACGTTTCGGCTGTCCCTACGTGTTGGGAATTATTGCAAGAAAAGTTCACGAACAGAAAATGCAAGAAGCCGTCTCTTCCTTCACATTCATTGCGACTGACCGCCAACCCGTCGCCAAAACTTATACCGAACCACATGAATCCCTTTCACACCCTCATACCCTGTCTGTAAAATCCACTCTAATAGGTCCAATCTGTGATCAGATATCCATTGTGTTACATGACTTTCAGATTTATCAAATAAAACTGTATGTTCCTCTTCCCTTCTATGTGTATTATAATGTTCACTTCTTCTCATCCTCCTCCTCGATCTTATAATTCTAATATGTATCTTCTTCATACGGGCCCGGTAGCTCAGTCGGTATAGCGACTGACTATGGGCTGGACGGTCTGGGATCGAATCCCGGTGGGGACGAGATTTTCCGGCCGTCCAGACCGGCCCTGGGGCCCACACAGCCTCC
>Ga0123357_10010791_pt1 | contig 11655 bp, 7 predicted proteins | sample TergutEmb28metaG_FD_89873 | JGI IMG/M metagenome (GOLD analysis project Ga0123357, IMG submission 89873) | Embiratermes neotenicus P4 segment gut microbial communities from Petit-Saut dam, French Guiana - Emb289 P4 | ecosystem: Host-associated > Arthropoda: Insects > Digestive system > Gut ...
ATAAGCACTTCTTGATTTCGCTCTCATAGCAAATCAGGAGGGCGTCTTGGAAGAGGGGCTCTGTCATCCATGACGTCTTATTGCTCCTGTAGTATACTGCAAGTGTGTGCTTATTCATATGCTTGAAGTCCTTGGTTTTCTCACTCTACCAGATCAAAAAGGGGTTTAATTTGCAGCCTGCAACATTGCCCCAAACAAAACAGTTATCTTATCCTTAAAAGCCATGAAACCTGACTTTGACTTGGCCTCCTTATGGGTGAAAGTACTTTGACGCATCCGTTTCCAGAATAGGGAGGTTTCATCCACATTTAAGATTTGCTCTGGTAAGTAATTTTCTTCCAAAATCAGCTTATCTAAAGTTTAAAAAAATTCTTCAGCTTCCTTTGCACCAGCACTCGCAGACCGACTACTCACTTCCAAATTATGTAATGAATAAAGATTCTTGAATCGTTTAAACCACCCAGAGCTAGCAGTAAATTCAACATCGTAGTAGCGTCCAGCATTTTTTTCAACATCGCAAACAAAGGTTTTGTTTTGGTCGTGATCGTCATGGAGCTGATAGGGATACGCTTCTGTGTGTGGTCTTCAATCCAGGTTAGTAGAAGTTTCTACACATCTGATATAGGCCTTTCTCGAATTTTTGTTAGTCTGGTTTCTTTCAATGAAGCAGATCCTGTAACAGCTTTGGTTGCTTTGTTGTTCTTCATCAAGATCGATATCTGACTGGCGAACAATAACCATCAATTTCATTTCGTTTCCAGGTCAATCACTCGACGTGGCTTCTTACTGGCACCTTCAGCAGTGGATTTTGTACGTTTAGAGGTCATGATGAACTGAACACCATGAGATTAACCTCTTGTTGCCGAACGACGTATAAAGGGGTCGCAAAATGTGTGTCGAAGTTTGGGGAATTTTAGGTCACTCCTATCCGATACTGTATACAGTAATATACTGCAGAATTTTGGTAATCCAGAATAAACCCCTTCCACCTCCCAAACCGCTCCAAACACCCTGATTTATATGTCGACACATACCAACTGCGCAGTTCTCTCATCGACTAATACGGTTGCCGATACAGCGCGCTTTGTTTAGCGCTTGCACTGGAGTCCACTCTGGCTTATGAAGCGAACCTAATTGTTGACCAGAAATATTTCCGGAGAAATCCACACAACTCAATGTTTACAGCTACAGGAGGGCCCACAGACGTGTTGTCTGGGGTACTCTGTAGGGGCTGTAGGGCAGTAACATGGAACACACAGCTGTCAATCTACTAAAAACGTCTTACGCACCCTCTAATAACTGGAATTTATACATTAGTTACACCGTACCTTAAGATCTGCTTGGCTGTCATTGTAGAAGATTCCTTTCTATGAATGTGCCGAGTCATAGAAGGGAGTCTAAACAAGGCAGACGATTGTAGGCACAACACGGCATACAGTTTTACGGCAAACATTGTATTTTTAAATGAACCTGCCATGTTTAGTTGAATTCTTAAGAAATACAAATGGCACGTGATACAGACCGGATTAATGAGAATTAAAATCACAATCCATATAAAAAGGTAAAGTTCACCTTAGAACAGGCCATGAAGGCCCTCATTAACTTCGGCTGTAAATGGAGGTGGGTATTCAAAGCCACGTCCCAGCCGCTTTATCCCGATAAAGAGAACCGGTAACCATTTTGGGGGAGGCTGAGTGAACCCCAAGGCCGGTCTGAACGGTTGTGGAAAATCTCGCACTCATCGGGATCCGAACCCCGGACCGTCCAGCCCGTAGCGAGTCACTATATCGACTGAACTATCCCGGCCCACAGAAGGACATAAAAGCTGTTATCGACTTCAGAATAAAAGTTTTTAATCATTTCAAAGGAAAGTCATGCGTTTAAAACATACTAGACACATAAGTATCTAATCTGTATATCATGTATTTCTGTAACTGAAACCTTCATTTATTTTGTTAATATTTATTGAGGTAAACCCAAAAATTTACACCTCCAAGCAAGGTGGTATCTCAAAGTTTCCGGTTTCAATCTACAGAGTGACCCAAATGTCGGTTAACAACTTGGTAACTTGTACATGAAATACGCTGCAAAAGTCTTTGTTACGCTCTGAGTTTGCAAAAATCGTTCGAAATTAAATCCTGTATGTTCACTGATAACTTCGCAATGCTGTAGCGCCGTTTTACAAACTGACTGGCATAAATCTGTACCGACATCAACATTTTTCAAAGGTTCATTAACTCTTAGTTGAGTCTTGTATCCCAAAAAACGTAATGGGAAGATGTCTCGGACAAAGAAACCCTGTGGGAAAGCGTAGAGGTAAATCGGAGGTGAAATGAGCTCATAATTTTAAATTATGTCACACATTCATACAAAATAGGCTACCGTCCTAAGGGCAGAGACCATACGTCACAGGAGAAAAAACATAACACAGCCATATATTTCAGTGTAATGTGTTTGCAACTTCTAGCCGTAAAATAAAATTGTCATTAATTATTTGTTGAATTTTTATACAAACCATGTAGCACGGAATGTCGCAAACATTTTCTTTCTGAATTCGTCTAAAAGTAGCACAACTACATACAGAGTTCTGAACAGCTCGATCAGCGTTCCGGAAATTAGGTCATACGAACACGCAGTTCGTCGTAAGACTGTTATTATAGGCTGTATGTAATAACATATACAGTATACACGTACGTACTGCTACATGAAAGTTTCACATTTACAGAACTTCGGCCATCATGCATGTTATTTATTGTTTATTTAACGACGCTGCCAGCAACTCAGAATATGCGACGTCGTATAAACAGGGTTAATGAATAATAAATTAGAGAGGATTTGGAAGGCACAATAGTATTCCGGCTTGAAGCACTGTCCTGCCTTTTGCCAAAGCGACCCAACAAAATCTTAAGAAATATCGGAAGAACGGGCATAATGACTGATATATAAAGGTAAAGGTAAAGGTAAAGTGTTCCCGTTACAGGCCCGGTGTGGCCCAGAGGTTGGGTAGAGGTATAGCTCTACTCTTCAATGACCGCGACACTATAAGGGAGTGAGTGGTCAGCATCACGCCCCGGCTGCACTTTACCCACGGGAAAGACCCGGTAACCATTTTACAGGAGGTTGAGTGGGCCTCAGGGCGGTCTGGACGGGCGGAAAATCTCGTCCCCACCGGGATTCGATCCCAGACCTTCCAGCGCGTAGTCAGTCGCTATACCGACTGAGCTACCCGGCCCACAGTGACTTATACTCAACATCATGAACACACAGCAGAAATGCAGTGTTGGTTCAGTATGTGGCAACCCGATGTGATTCGTAAACCGCATCACATATCTTTTCAATCCGTCAACACAATTTTAGTTGTTGAGTAATAAAATTGTGTTCAAAGAAAGTACTTGTGCCGATCATGGTGGCCGCGCCATCTAAGGCGCAGGTCTGAGGGTGCTCGGTTGCTAGAAACGCGGGTTCGAATCCCGCTGAAGACATGGATGCTCCTTTATTGTTTTTGTTGTGTGTTGTGCAGGCAGCGGTTTCTGCGACGAACCGATCACTCGTTTAGAGAAGTCCTACTGGGTGTTTGGTCTAGAAACCTCAACAATGAGGGGTTTCTGCCCAAATATGCCTGCTGAGCCACAGGACATAAAAGTACTTCTGACTTACATGTCAGACCGGTCTAAGCATTGAGTCACCTTACGGTCACTCAGAACTGAATGTTAAATTATATTACACATAGACCATAACTTGGAGAAACAAACTGACTCCAGTGGAGAAGAGTCCATCTTGAGTAGCTAACAGTTCGTCAGCCTCTCAATATATTCAATACCAGTTAAATAATCGAAAGTTTCGTTTCCTTACTCACAAGATACTGCCACCAAATTCTATCCTTGCCTCCATGAATCCAGTCCACAATCTCAAGAACCTTCTTCTTTAAGAACCATTTTAAAATCATCCTCCCACTCATGCCTAGTTTTGCCACGTGCCTTATTCCATTCTTTCTGATAAATTATGCAGATAGCATCCCAACTTTGCATGGTACATGCCCCACCCATTTAGCCTGCCTGATTTATTCATCGACCCGCTGGAAGGTACAAATTGTGAAGCTTCTAAAAACGCAGTTTTCCATCCTCTTGCCACTTCCTTCTCGTTAGGCACAAATATTTTCTTCGACATTTCTATTCTGTTCACTTCTGCCATACACGAAAACAAAAGGACATGAAACCAGCGATAATTAATAGGTGCAAAAATTAATAATATACAGGAGCTTTCGCATCCCAGCAGCTTGGATTAAAACTACTGTCCATTTAGCCATCCGTGAGTATTTAACAAATCTAGAACTGCTTAGTGGGGAAATGTCGCGTCGTTTCGATTTTAGTTGAAATCGGGGGGGTACCGGAAAGTAACGGGTAATGAACATAAAAACCTACTCGAATTTCTGCGCTCTTCTGTAATGTACCACCTAGCCGAATGTTTACTTACTTACTTACTTATCCCATGGTGCAGAGTTTTTCTTGACAAGCTAACTGGTTTGCAGCTAGTCAAGAAATTCCCCGCATTTCACGGAACCCGAAGGTTCATTACCGCACTCACAAGCGTCCGCCACTTGTCTCTATCATGGGCCAGCCCAATCCAGCCCATATACCCACAGCCCACCTCCTGGAGGTCCATCCTAATATTGTATACCCATCTAAGCCTAAGGTCTCCCCGGTGGTCTCCGTCCCTCCGGTTTCGCCACCAAGACCCTATACACCCCCTCTCCTCACCCATACGCGCCACATGCCCAGCCCATCTCATTCTTCTCGATTTTATCACCCGCACAATATTGGGTGAGGATTACAAATCATGTAGCTCCTCGTTATGCAATCTCCTTCATTCCCCCGTTACCTCGTCCCTCCTAGTTCCAAATATTCTCCTTAACACCCTGTTCTCAAACACCCTCAGCTTCCTTTTCTCCCGCAATGTCAACGACCAAGTTTCACACCCATACAAAACAACAGGCAAAATTACAATTCTATATATCTTGATCTTTAAATTTTTGGGTAGGAACCTGGAAGACAAAAGCTTCTGCATCGAATGATAGCAAGCATTTCCTGACCTCGAACTGCTCTTAATTTCTTCCGCAATAGAATTTTGATCTGTTAAAGTTGCTCCCAAATATTTAAACTCTTCCACCCTCTCGAAAGCACTATTATCAATCCTCACACTGTGATTTCGTCCTGCATTCTGATCTCGAGACATGACCATATACTTAGTTTTATCAGCAATTACTTCCAGTCCATTCTACCTAGTAGCAGCTACTAAAGCTTCTGCATTTTCCTTTAGAGTATGTATGCTTCCTCCCAGTACATTAACATCATCGGCATAAGCCAGAAGCTGATTGTTTACCGAGACGAAAAGTATTTCGAAACAAGTTGTAGGGAGAATAACTCAACATCTGTGTTGAATGAAGTTGCCTCAAATTGTAGAGAGTTTAAAAACATTTAATAAAAGAAACGCTATGTAGCGATTCCGAAAGAGGTTCCAAACACTGCCTACCCATTGGCGAGCTGAAGAAAATAAAAGCAGCCTTGACTGCGTTTATACAGAGTTAAAATAAAATGTGTTTTATTTTTTTTAACGTGGAACTGTGACAAGTCGAAAAAGTAGTGATGCTGAGTGCAGAATATTGAGTAGGTAAAATGTAAAGAAAATATTGACGAACACGTGGCTTAACCTTTTCGCGCCGGAATTATTTTTTTAAATTTTAGCACACCTCTATATAGAATGTGAATAAAACAGGAACCAAATAGGTTAGAATTACAAAACAAACTGCATTTTGAAGACAAAAAACGGAGATTATATACCATGTTTAAAATATTCAGTACCTATATTTGTTGAATAAATATATAGAATGCAACGTTTAGAGGTTAGCGGTGCGGTTCGACTACTATAGTGGTCGTTAGGCGTCAAAGGGTTAAAATAGTACGTCACCTAGATGTAACATGTCCAACCAGCCGGCCCACTATTTAGTGGACGGTGGGAGTAAAGCGGCTGGAGCGTGAAGCCGACCTCCCCCCCATCTAGTGTCCACTTTAAGGGTAAGCATAATTACACTTAAACTCTCATATAAACTTTCAGGGCTTAGTCAGGGTCAGCTTTACGTGGGAGCATGTCTGTCTACTTAGTACAAGGGCGACTAACGATTTACAGCTCTTCCAAAAAATACCGCAAATGGAATATGACCTACAGACGATCCATTTAAAGCACTGAACACGAAGTTTCTGAAGTTATATCATGTATGTGATTATTATTTAATGTCTTCACGCATAACATCTGGCCATTCCAGGAATTTCATATCCTACCATATCCAGTTTTACTGGTCTCCAACGAAAAGTCTAACAAAGGATGTTATCGTGATTCCGTGATTTATGATACATAGCTTTCCCTTTTTGATGCAATTATTCCACAAATCAGACCAGTTCACTTCTGCTGTTTCCAAAAAATCCTCAGATTGCAGGAATAGCTTGAAATAAATACATCATTGATGTAGGCCTACAAACTTCGTAAATAAGAGAAGACGAGGAATTTAGGAATAACGTACTATTAAGGCGTTTTCCTGTAACCATTATTGTAGTGGAAAAGCAATAAGTGTTACATATTCTGAGCGTATGTCTGTAGCCTTAAGTATCCAGCATGCGAAGCGCATGCGTCGTATTACATTGTCATCTGTGGCCTCTCCGGTTCTACAGCATTTATCCACATTATCTCATAAACGACACGATTTTCAGGAAAAAAATGTTACTGAATACAAAATGTGTGTTTTGATTTTTTTCTACAAATTCTGTCTGAAAAATTTCTCATTCTAAGAAGAATTCGGCAAGATATTATCATACGTTTTCACAGGTTTCATGTAAAGTGCCAGTTGCTTTTGTCAGAGTTTGATTACATTTGAATTCACTCGACATATTTTCGGAGAACAATCATCATCATCATCATAAACATCAACGATTGGACCTTTGATCCTTTCCGTCTCCAGAGTTACGGCTGCTCGCGGCAACGCTTCTTCGGTTTTCCAATTGTTCTCCTTCCTTGTGGTCTGTAGTGGTATGATTTCAAAGGGATTCGGTTTTGTGGCATTCTTTGCAATTGTGAAAGGCAGTTCCGTCTGTATTCATCTATCTTCTCTAGTATGCCTGTAATCCGTAGTTCGCGACGTATGTACTCATTTGTATTGTGGTCGTAAAGGGTGAGCCTGCTAGAGGTCTCAGTAACTTCATTGGACTGGTTATCCATCCTGAGGACATCCTGCCCAACTCAGAATCTCCAGAGGAAGCACAGGACTGATTCAGAGAACAATCAAGTACCAAATTTCGTGGAGATCCGTCCTGTGGGAGGCGAGATGTTCTGTGCGGATGGACGGACGGACAGACAGATGGACACACAGACAAACATGACGAAGCTAATAGTCGCTTTTTGCAATTTTGCGAACGCGTCTAAAAATACTGTATTCTGTAATGTTTCACCGTAATATGCTAGAAATTTACGGATATTTTTTAGAAATATGGGGCCTTTATCTACTTCCACCCCGAAAATAGTAAGTTCCTCCGAAACATCACCTTTATTCCTCCGAAATATTACCTCTCAACCACACCACATGGCGTCCAGAAGAGAAGAGAGTACTTTTCGTTACGCCTGACGTGCCAACCTCAACTCTCACACTTGTTCAGCAGCTTCACCCAACACGGCAGCTCAAAGAGCAAACTTTATTTTACTTATAATAGAAGCCAACAAGAAACGCTATTTCTCAGCTTTATTTTGGTAAAGAACTCTCCATGTTTCGGACAGACGTACTGTCCATCACCAGGAGTCTTAATATTACATTCACAGCAATTGGTATTTGTCATACTAGTTAACTTAACTGTCTGCTAGCAGTATTAAGACTCCTGATGATGGACAGTAAGCCTGTTCGAAACATGTAGAGTTGTTTACTAAAAGTAAAATAGAGAAATAATGTATCTTGTTGGCTTCTATTATAAGAATATATCACGATGCACGGTCCTCTGAATGTCAAATTAGCAAACTTTATTACTTGTATTTGGGAGGTGCACGGCCCGAAACTCGACACTACTAGGGGTTGCAAGCTAGACGAGATTCGGGAGTCGCACTTTAGGCTGCAACTTAGGCAAAAATCATGTCCTTAATTTATAAGACAAAGGTACGGTAGCAACACTGCTCATCCCCTGTGAAAAAGTTGGCTGTGCGAACCGCAACACTGAGGGGGAAGAGCCGCTTTGCAGCCAATTCTGGATTATACTGAGGTTTCAGCAGTTTTCTTCAGTCCCTCAGTTCAAATTGTACGATGACATATTAAACTAGGCCGTGGCTGAGTAAAGAGAGACCAACTTGATGTCACTTGTTTTATTATTTCTTTATATAATGCTCAACATGTTTCGGATGTTAATACATTCATCCTCAGGAGCTTACGACTTATGTGTTGAATTATTTCGTGGGTTACATTGATCTGGTTCGATGTGCGTTGGAGTTACATTGTGGTATGGCTGTGGTGGTGTGGTATCCGTATGCAGGTTGAAGCAGTGCTTCAGCCTGCATACGGATTACATTGATCTGGTTCGATGTGTGTTGGAGTTACATTGTGGTATGTCTGTGGTGGTATGGTATCCGTATGCAGGTTGAAGCAGTGCTTCAACCTGCATACGGATTACATTGATCTGGTTCGATGTAACCCACGAAATAATTCAACACATAAGTCGTAAGTTCCTGAGGATGGATGTATTAACATCCGAAACATGTTGAACATTATATAAAGAAATAATAAAGCAAGTGACATCAAGTTGGTCTCTCTTTACTCAACTATCAAGATGATGCACGGTCCAATATACATAAGATAGGCCGTGGCTGTTTCCTTCCACATCATTTCCAATTCATTATTCACTGCCATCCACTCATTACACTATATATATGTGCAGGCCTAATGTGAGTTGCCGGAGTGTCGGTATGTAAACTGCAGTTGAACAAATTAGTTTCCTAAATTATCGTTTCCAGCCACGTGCAAATAATTTAATCATACCCTTGTTATTTCTGCTCTTCTGGCACGTGAATTAATGTTGGACGAAGGGAACTTCACAAACTTCGCTATTTGAGTTTCCACTGCTCAGGCCGCTAATACATTCCATGCACATTAAACACTTTGGCCCTCACTGAAGTATAAATTGATAATTGTGAATTGGTCAAATTGAATTTTAATTTATTGCCCTAGGAAATAATGCGGAACCGTAATTATCAGGTAAAAGTGAATATAGCGACGATAATTAGCAGAAGCAGTCAAGGCAGTTACAAGCAAAAATGACATATATGAATACAATCAATAATGTAAGTTTATAATATGTCGAAAGGGGAGAAATAAACTGAGAAATAAAAGTGGGGGAAAGAACTTTTAATTCGACGAAAAATATTTTTGTGAGATTCGGGATTTTCGGAGTGGTAACTATGAAAAGTACTGTCCTCTAAGATGTGACGCAGTATAAGCTGGTGGGATTTCCGATATTTGGAAGGACCCTACTGCCCGCGTCTACTATCATTGCAAGGGAGGCAACAGGCTTCACCGAAACTTTGATTTCTACGAGACAACATGTAGTCACCCTCCACAAGATAACTTTAAATTCCCTCTTCATTCACAATTAACTAACTCCATGACGCAGAGTCCTTCTTGAGAAGCTAAGAGTTTCTGCCCTAGTCGAAAATTTCCCTCAGTTTCTGGAAACCAAAACTTTATTAACGTGGTGACAAGATGAATTTCTTTGCTTTTCTACTGAGCTGGATCAATTCAGTCAACGCCCCTTCTTCCTACTGCTTTAAGAACCATTTTAATATTATCCTTCCATCTTTACTGAGGTCTTCCAAGTGTTCTATTTCCATCAGATATCCCCATAAAAATCCCAAATGCACCTCCAATCTTCCCCATACGTGCTACATGCCTCGCTTATCTCAATCATTGACTTAATGGCCCCCTTAAGGTTTGTAAATAGTAGTGCTTTACTCCCTTTCTGGGAATTCGTGACGTGTTAAAGGGTGAAATTCAACTTTTGGATACTTCGCAAACTACAAATTTAGCGATGTGGTCATTATCTAAACAATCCTTTCGAATTTGTAGTGTACTAATTGGGTGTAATATGTAGATCAGTCGTTTAAAATTATGTAAGTTGTAATTTTCATGACTCAGTGCATCAAAATTTGGTCGTTCATAAAAAACAGTCCGTTATATTCTAATTGTTCTTGTATTTTGACCTCTAAAAGCCTACTGGTTGCGTGCGCCAACAGGTTTAAAACTTCAGAACTGACACTCTGCACACACTCTATTTATTTGTTTTGTTTTTATCTGAGAGCAAACAGCGACTTCTGCCCAATATAACATAAACTGATTGGTTTTTATAACAGAGATGAAAAGTGTTTACTGTGCGGTACGCACTGGGTCTTTAAATAAAGCAGTCTGCGCTTTGTATTTAAAGAGTTAAAATGGTCGATAAAGACTTGGAATGAGATGGCTTGGAGTGGATTGAAGAGGCTCAGTATAGGGATACATGGCGGACGCTTTTGCTTGCGCTAATGAACTTTCGGGTTCAAAAAACCCGGGGAATTTCTTGAATATTTGAGGGGCTTTTACCTTCTTAGGAAGAAATCTGATCCATGGAGTTAGTAACTTAGTTAGAATTCTCAAAGGACTAAGAAAACTGTGTGTTGGTTCGCTTCAGTTTATGCGGGAATTATAACATTCCTGTACACAGTATTGACCGCATCATGGCGCTACTAGCTCTTTACTTTCCAGTACGTGAATTAAAAAGTCGAAAGTAATTAAGTTCTATCGATTGGATCTTTAACCATATTTCGTGTTACCACAAAGTGTTTAGGAAAATTTTTTTCGGGTTCGGTTGTGCGTATTATCAATATATTCATACGGATTGAAACTTAATTACCAAATTACAAGACCGGCCATTCACGGATCGTAAAAACGTTAGAAGCAACACCTTAATTATAGAGAATAATGTCGTATCGAATATGGCGTTACATTTCCTTCACATGGAAAGAAATTTTCAGGAATTCGAAAAAACCAATTGAAGGCCTATTAGAAGCCCTTACGTCTGAATGCAAGATCAGAGGGCAAATCTGTAAAAGCGAGGTGTGGAATAGAATTTTCTGCACATTAGCTATCTAAAACCTCCATTCTAAGTTCATAATGAAACACTCAGTACTTCATAATCCACCGAGGGGTTTAGCTTCCGTACTCCGACATGCTAAGAATTCTTCAAACTCAAGGAATGTTTACCAAAATTAGGAGAAGGAGCCTGACTGGAGCTAACTCCACCTCAGAAGATACGCTATTTGGTTTACAGTAAGGGAAATCTTATGTTTATTGGACTGTGCATCATCTTGATAGTTGAGTAAAGAGAGACCAACTTGATATAACTTGCTTTATTATTTCTTTATTTAATGCACACATGTTTCGGATGTTAATACATCCATCCTCAGGAGCTTGCGACTTATTTGTTGAGTTATTTCATGGGTTGTATTGCTCTGGTTCGATGTGGTTTGGTGTTACGTTGTGGTTTGGCTGTGGTGGTGTGGTATCCGGATGCAGGCTGAGGCACTAGTGCCTCAGCCAAACCA
>Ga0123357_10010792_pt1 | contig 11655 bp, 6 predicted proteins | sample TergutEmb28metaG_FD_89873 | JGI IMG/M metagenome (GOLD analysis project Ga0123357, IMG submission 89873) | Embiratermes neotenicus P4 segment gut microbial communities from Petit-Saut dam, French Guiana - Emb289 P4 | ecosystem: Host-associated > Arthropoda: Insects > Digestive system > Gut ...
TCACTGGAATGCTCCTCAACTTGACACTGTAATTGCCTAATTGCACATTTATTCAAACATGTACTAAAGGTCAACCTCAGACCGGGAGTATAAATAGTGGAGAAATAAAAAAAAAAAAAAAAAATTTGTAGCTCCTGTACGTCTCAGAACCGGTTAGCCTATAGTTGCACTGACAAACTTTCTGACCTTTAAGCAAATTGATTCCCCATTGATCAGCGTTTATTCTGTTACTGTTTACATTTTTATGCCTTGCAAACATGGCAGACGCAGACAGAAGTGTAGAGCACTGCTGTAGTCAAAGTGGGCAGTTAACGCATGAATTAGTTTTGCTTACGTTATTTAGGAAAGTAAGGTGCAACGTACGTCACGCTGTACGAACGGAACCGAAAGCCTGAAAGGTACCGTAAAGCTTGTAGTTGTCTTTTCTACACAGCAGTCTAATAACGTTACGAGAAAGAATTCGGCGTCTTAATCGGGGCGAAGGCTCCCAGTGGCCGCGCGGTCTAAGGCGCGGGTCTAAGGCCTCTCGCTGAGTGGTATTGAGCGTTCGAATCCCATCGGAGGCATGCTGTCTGTTGGGAGTGTCGTGTGCTGTCAGATAGAGAGGCCTCTGCATCGGACTGATCGCTTTTCAAAGAGACCAACCTCGTATGTTTTGTCTAAGTGACTATGAACGCGAAACCTCGATAACGAAACTAGCGGTTGATTTGCCATTAAAGAAAATTGTGTGGGGAAGAGGAGAGAGAGTGGAATTTGATTGTTTGAACGTCTTGAGAGTTTGACGTGAAAAATGATTCGTGAATACTATTCTTTCCGTCATCCTCGTTGCCGTTGTCATCATCAACATCGTCGAAGCTAACCGCGTCGTGCGTGAAATAGACTTACAGTGACCGACTGGGACCAAGAGGAAAATACTAGGTCCTTAAATTTCAATTGTATCAGATGAATTTTTATTGTAAATTCCAAAGGCGTGTTTTTATCAATATTTAAAAAGAGTTAAAATGTCAAGTACGAAGACAGTTTTAATTTAGAAGTATTGCGCATATCCCCTGACATTTTCGTCTTATATTATCAGTGTGATATAATTTCCTTTCCTGTTCAATAAATATTAATGGCACAACGGCCTCTAGTGGGCCGGGGTATCCTTATTATCGAGGCTTCATGATCATACACACGTCACACTCGGTAGGACTTCTCTGCACGAGTGATCAGCCCGACGCAGAGACTTCTATACGACAACACAAAACTCCCACTAGAGGAAGACACCCATGCCCCGGCTGGATTCGAACCCACAATCCCAGCAAGCGAGCGGCCGCAAACACACACCTTAGACCGTGCGGCCACTGGGAAAGGCAATGAATATGAATAGAGGGATGAAACAAAAGTGGAAGAGATGGGCGCTCTGGAGTTAGAGAGCACGGAAAGATGAGATGGTAATTGTATGCAAAACTTTGGTCGGAAATCGTGGAAGATAGAGAACATTTGGAAGATACATGGTTCTATGAATAGGTGACTGTAGACAGTGTCATAAAGAGCAGGACAGGAGAATGCGACTGTAGTCATCTGGCTTAGATAAAGACCAGAGACGGGTTCTTGTGAAAGTGGAAATAAATTTGCCGTTGTCACAAAAGGAGGGAAATGTGCTCAAGTTACCTACACCACCAGAATGTGTCCCATCTATTGATTCCTCCACAGCATTCTCACAAGGATGTACGGGCTTACGCAGACCAACGGTAAATACAGCCAGGGATTATTATTCGTAATGCTGTATTTCTTTGTTCTATTGAGAGGTTTCAGGCTCCGAAGGGTGATGAGTATAAAAATGACGATGCATAGTGTGCAAGACTATTACCCTGAGGGTGTAGGTAGTAGGTTACTTGGAAAATGTGTGACCCATCTACGAAGTTGTACACTGAAACATAGTTGAAGAATAAAAGACCAACTTGATGTCACTATCTATTTTATCTCACTTCTTATGTGCTCAACATGTTTCGGACAATAATGTATCCATCATCAGGAGCTTGCGACTTTGTTGTTGAATTACCACATCGGTTGTTTTGTTCTCTGTTCGTTGTGTGTTGGAGATTTGGTGCTACTGGGTTTGAGTGGTGTCCGTGTTGCAAGCCGAAGTTGGTTTCTTATTCTTCAACTATTACAATGATGCACGGTCCAATAAACATAAGAACACTGAAACATCTCGGAAGGCCATAAGTTTAGTACCATTTGATACAAATGACGTTTAACGTGACCTTTCTCTTTATACGAGTATTATTGTGCCACTTAAAATGTTCATTTTAACCATTGCTAAATGCAAACACTTTGAAGCTGTCTAATTTATGGTTAAGTCAGGATTAGGCATTGTGTATTGCAGTCCTTCTGGTATCACTATAAAATCATGTAATGGATTCTATCGGTTGTTATTTTATTACCATCTTTATCAGAAGCGTTTCTCTTCTATTCATTTTAAGTTACATTAATAAATATATCCTAATTCTTAAACTGTAATCCGCACCAAACATCGTTAGTGTGAAGAAAATGTGAAGGATAAGAAGAGCGATGCACATGGAAATTGTGGTGAAAAAGAAATGTATACAGGATGTCAGTGAGGAAACTTCGGAGAAAAAGGCCATTTAGAAGACCCAGACTTAGATGGTTGGGTACGATTAAACGGATTGTAAAAAATGAAAAGACAATATGTGGATTTGTTTCGTCTGGATTAGGCCAGGTGCAATAGGTGCGCTGTTGTAAAGACAGTAATGAACTTTCGCGATCCATAAAATGCCATCAAGTTCTTAATTAGCTGAGGAATGAGTAACCCTTCAAGATGGACCTACTCTGTGGAACTGGTCACTTAGTTTATTAGCTAGTAAAGTTATGGGTAAAGCAATCCCTGTGGGGGCCTGGACAGGCCCTGAGCGTTCCAGGAGTTTGAGGCTTCCAGATTTCAAGACAATCGGCACATGAGGGTGGCAAGGTTGTCAGCCCTACATACTGGCCGCCTTTATCTCCAGGAAATATTCCTGGTACTCATTTCTGTTAGAGGCTGAGTCAACCCCAAGACCATATTGCGGCCGGAAGGATTATGTCAATGAAAAATTCTATTAACACCATCGGGAATCGAACCCGCGACCTCCCGACTTTTAGCGCAGCGCCTCAACAAACTGCTTGTGAAGTCAGTCGGTCATAATTGCTAAGTATCCATCACTCGTCCGATATTTATTTTTACCCATTTCATTAATGTCCTTGAGCGCCGAGCAGTCTGGTAGCATGACTGTGAATAACGTAAAATGAGTGATTCAGGAAACCGCACAGAATTTCAGGGTCTCAAGAGAACATCCTACCATTTAATAAGAAGATGCGTGGTTTCCAAAGTCGGTCTGCACACTCTGGAGCAGAGAAGTTTCTTTCCCTTGCTAGGAATGGAACCACGATTCTCCGGGCGTCCAACCTATAGCCCGGTCACTACACCGACAACACAAACCTAGCTGCTCACAGTCTGCAGCAGATTATCGAAGTTCGCGATTAACTTGGATCAACAAAGCCGCCAAGAACATCGGAATCCATTGTCAAGGTAAAAGGCATATTTCTTTCCAGTGTCTTGTAGATTCCCAGTAATAAAAGTATAATAAAACGTCAGAAGCTGTGAAGAGGAAAAACACGAAAGCTTTTTGAAATCATTAAATATTTACAATAAATTATTGCAGGAGAGTTTGACAAAAGCAGTCTTTCGCAATGAAATACGTAGCTTGTCTTGAGGAGCTGTGTGACCTGCGCAATAGGACGATGGAAGGGACTGACTCGCTAGCCATGTAGTAGCAACCCATTTAGTCGGATACAGTCACGAAAAGTCGAAACGACTCTATTAATATGGATGGCCACATGGCAGGTCGCAATTCCGATGGTCGGAATTGTACTGTATCTTTAGGATGATCCAATCGTGGACGATGACATGTGCAATGTATATATTGTGCGAGGGAGATAATAAATAGGAGCAGGCTGTTGGTCCGAAAACCTGAATGGATTGGACAACTTTGGAGATCTATGATTAGCTTAATGCATGATACTAAAATGGATATTCACTCCTGCAGTATCAATTCATATGAATAATGCAAAAAATTTCAGTTGCTATTTATAGTTAACAGGCACGGCCTCCAGTACTAAATCTAATTGGTTAGTGTTGCTTAGCGAGGTTATCTTTCCTAATTCTGAAAATCACGCGAAAGACAAATACATTCTGCAGACAAAATTCACAATTCCTTAACGTAAAAATATAAATTAGTGCATATAGTTAATTTTATGCTTCAAATGATTAGAAGAGATAAAGTGAAAGGTGGATTGATTTGTCTACCACAGGATACTTACTCTTTGGAACACGTTAACACACTTCCTGGTCACATAATAGAATATACTGAGTAACTAAGGGGCTAATAACTTCCCAAGGATGACGATCTTGTTGTAATAAGTACTTACATGCAATAGTCTAGTATTTTGTATCAATCTGTTTGTAGTTTCCTGTAAAATATTAGGAACAGAAACATTTGCAAAACGTAATATTCTGTCAATCCTTTCCAATCCACTTAACACAGCTTTCACACTCTAGTGTAGTAACTGAAGTCATATGTAATTCTTCTGTAGGCAGCTGTGTATCAAACTCATAATGTGTAACCTTATGTTACATATTGTTTTGAAAGAGGTCTGTAGGTTGTGTTGATAGAGCAATATAAAGTACTGGCACTCTTTCGAAGGGAGTGGCGAAGTAATTAGCAGCACGTATTGTCATAAAATTCAGTCTGAGAATAACATACGGATTTTACATTTTGTGATCTTACGGGCACTCGTAAAATCTGAAGCTCCTAATCCAAATATTTGTATGTAGAATTTTTATTTGGTACTAAACTCCAAAATAATCACTCTAATCAGTGACGTAACGTGTCTGTGTTTTACTGGTCGAATAATTAGTGATGATTATGTCTTGCAGACTCTAGGTTGTACAGGACAGAACAGTGTAGGCAGCGAGGTCTGATAATAATCGTCAAAAAATGGTTAATTTTTCTCATTAAATATTATACGGATACAAGTTCTTTTTTTTTGCATTATTTTGTTTACTCTCGATCCTTCATGTTACATGTATCGAATTTTTAATTGCTTTTGTGTATCAGATTTATTAGACTGTACATACCGTTCTGTGTGTACAGTCTTTCGTGTCGAGAAAGATATTCTGTTTCTTTTTTGTAATGTCATCATTCCCCTTACGCGGCCAGTGGATTTCTTGATTCCCTGCAATAGCCCTCTTCTCTGCGATCATGTCCGTCATGTGCCCCCATAAGCAAGAGTCGAAGAGCAGATCTTCTGCCTTTCCTAATTACGTAAACTAACTTAAATAACTAGGTGCAACAGATACAAATTTATGTCTTTTTGTGGTATTGTCTGACATATTTTCTTGTGCAGTACGCAGAGTAGGGTAGGACTTGAATGCTGTCATTTTCTCGTGCTGCTGCACATACCATGTACGTTTTACTGTAGCGTAAGAAATAAAGGACATATTTCTTTCGCGTTGTTATCTGACACGTACCTTTACTTTTTATACGTAAGGTGTCAAAAAACGTGTTTTTTTTACATTTTCGGTTATGGTCATATACGTATATCAAAGTGCTCGTAGTGAAGTAGGGGCATTTGTCGATAGAGAATTTGTTTACTCAATACGACCATCAAATTACAACCTGAAGTTCGGTGCACTCTGTGCGGAATATCTTCTACAATAGAGAGTGTGCCAAACGTCAATGCACGCCAGTACTACAAAGGATAATTTTGCAACCACTCTATTCGTATATATTACGGTCTACGTTACTTATGGCACCTACTTAACAAACCCTACCTTCTTCGGGCAAGATAATTTGTTTCAACAAAAGCATGTTCGGATTCGAATTAATGTTAAAGTGCAAATAGTTTTGTTGCGTGAGACTCGAGAGTTGTCGGTGTTTCGTATTTCAGGCCGGTATACAAAGTGCGTCCACCAGGGTTTGCAGAAAAGTAGTCGGACACTCGCGTAACGCATTGCGTTAATTGCCGAGCTTCGTGAAACTGTATCAGTTGCGGATGGGCCGAGAACCGTAGGACGCCAGTAATGACGCAGAATCAACGTACTGCATATTTCGGATGGCATATTGCAAAGCCCGGAAGGTCCTTTCGTAAATTGACACAGCAAAAGGATGTCTTGTATAGAAGCACACATGTAGAATGCTGAAGAATCCCGACAGAACATCAGAGCAGGACTTGAAAGAAAGAAATAACAACAAGCGTGTTGAATATTGCTGACGACATAGCGACTACATTACTGCCACTAGAAAAGAAATTCTGGACGTCAAAATATTTTAACAATGGGGTGTGTTTTCGTTTATCTGATTACGTCAACAACCAAAAGCAGTCTTGTTTGTTATGTTATGTTAATCTGCATATGAAGAAGACTGGTGTGTGGTGGACCATATCACGAGATTTAATAATCGGTCACATGCTTGGCTAACATTGCCAAGTCGGAACAGTATTATGAAGTGATTCTTTACTCCTTCATTGCAGGTTTAAATAAGGACAAAATTACCGGCGGCTACTCGTGGCGCGGCAGTGCTACTGTTCATACAGCTCGTGTCTACATGATGCTACTGCGCCATGGGAGGGACACTGGGCAGCAAGCAAGTGCAGTTAAACAAAGGGAGAATTAATTCTTGGAACAAAAACAGCAAAACATCAGTTTCAGTTGAACAAACCGCTTCCTTTGGACTTTCTTCCTTTGATGCACTGTGGGTAACTGATAAGCTAAGAGACCATTTTGTATCAGTTCTTGGAAGATAAAGAGCTTCAGCAACATTACGTGTGTAACTGGCCAATTGGCCAACTGGCCACCAGGAAATAAAACGTTTTTCTATCCACTTTCTTTTATTTTAACCTCTCCTTTCCTATTAAATGACTTAAAAAATTAGCTATGAATGTATTTTAAGTGTAATTAACTTACAATGAACAAAAGAGTTAAAGCAGCATATTTAATTGTTTTAATACTTCCTTCTTTCATGCAATTTCTTAATAATAATAATAATAATAATTCATTTTATAATCATTACACATTCTCTAAACTGAAGACAGCGCAATGTTTCGCTTTTATAATTATCACCTACACCAAAACTAACGTATAAAAACAGTATATATAAGGCCTAATAAGAATCATCATCATCATATTATTAACATAATCATAAAAATAGGTAAAAAACACCAAAACACCTAACTTTCCTACGTCCATCTCCTGTGCGATTTTCACTAGGACGCTGGCTATGTTATCTCTGGTTCTTTGGTCACATGAGACGCGTCGTAGATTGTCTCTTGGTCCTTCAATCAAAGAATTAACTTTCTCACATTAATTTCTCAGTACACAATAGCAGCTGTCACGTCCATACGGCATCAAGACTTGATTTTGCAAGTCTCACGGGCCTCGACCTGACCCTGCTGGTGTGGCCACCTTCCTGCGCGCGGCTGTTGTCATTTAAGCTAAATAGTCTCTGCCGCGCATTTGTGAGTTTAATTCGACTCGTTTCGACTCGACTCTGTCAGTGACAACACAACATTACACCCTCTCATTATTATCTGTGAGGAGCCTTGAAACGCGCTGTTTACAAAGAATAGCATCACACTCTTCTTGAACTGGAGTAGGCCTATTCCACCGCAAATTTCATCAAAGACTTCCCTCTGACTGAATTTTCGCGCGATTTTGCAAACCAGATAGTCTCTGACGTACATAAGCATGTCTACAAGCACGTGGGAGCAATTTCCAAGTTTTTTATTAACTCAAGGAATTATAACAAATGTATCTGTATTAGTATTCACGGAATCTTTAAATATACTTATGTCTATTTTGGTGGAAAGTCAATTTGCACAGTCTGTAGAACTGCATGTATATGTCGTCATAACTATTCTCATGGTGTCATAACACTTGGATTCTATAATTATCTCTGTTCCATATAGGCTTATAGCCTACAGCCTACATTGAAAGGTTTGTAGCGTATTATTGTTATTGTTATTGTTATTATCTATATACGTTCATTTTATCCTAAGTCCTTACAATTTTATGGAAGAGGAATCTGGATTTTAATGATGAGACAAAAACAAATAAATGTAGGTTAAAATCTGCTGCTATAAAATTTAAACATTTGCAAAGGATGCACTCGCTTGGTAGGATGCGAATTATGAAATACTGTAATAAACATCGTATATTACACTGATAAATTAATATAACAAGTGGTAGGTGCATAAAACACTTTTTTTATCCAACGGATGCACAAATATATAATTCGTAAATATAATTAAATTGTAATAAAATATTTAAAATTTGTAATCGTCATTGATGCACGGTACAAAAGTGAAGATGGTAGGTACATAGTACATAAAACGAAAAAGTACAGAGTGCGTCACGGGAAACGGATGTTTTTTAAACAAATATTAATCCATTAATTTTTAGTGTACAATTTATTTAGTATCACGAAATGATACGTCATTACATACCATTTTAGGCTGTTTATGTACGAAAAATTATGTCACTTAAATGATGACCATTTTGGAGAATGCACAATTGTAGTCGCTCCCCGAAGTTTGCTTCTACTCTCTCCAACAGTTCTTGGTTAATTATCCTTATTTGCTTGCGAATGGCGCCCTTCAGTTCTTCTAATGTTCGTGGCTTCCCTTCGTATACACGTGGCTTGAGGTAGCTCCACAGAAAAAAATCGCACATTGAAAGTTCGGGTGACCAAGGAGGTCAGGGAACATCACCACATCGTGAAATGAGGCGATCAGGGAACATGACTCGAACAACAGCCATTGCGGCTCTGGCAGTGTGAGCGGTGGCCCCATCTTGTTGTAACTACACATTTTGATTATTAATCCTTCGGCTCCGAAGTTCTGGTTCCAAGAAATTGTTGATCATATCGACGTACCGACCTGAGTTTACAGTCGTGGTAATCCCATTTGCCTCAAAAAAGTACGGACCAATGACGCCAACTTTACCAATAGCACACCAAACCGTCACTTTCGGGCTGTGCAACGGTCTTTCATGCACTTCATGGGGATTTTGTGGGGCCCAGTATCGGAAGTTCTGTTTGTTTACTGAACCATTTAGGTGGAAATGTGCTTCATCGCTCATCATGATGATCGCATCCTCATTTCCTTCGATAATTTCGAGCATCAGCTCGGCGAAGGTTAAACGTTGTTGATAATCCCCTTCGTTTGACGGCTGAACGATTATCATTTTGTAAGGATGGAATCCCAAATCTTTGCTCGCTCACATTAAGGTAGGAGCGCAAGCTGAGGGTGCTTGAGAATAGGGTGTCGAGAAGAATATTTGGCCTAAGAGGAACGAGGTAACAGTAGAGTGGAGAAAACTACATAATGAGGAGCTTAATGGTATGTACTCCTTACCCAATATTGTTCAGGTGATAAAAGCGATAAGAATGAAGTGGGCGGGGCAGGCATGTAGCGCGTGGAGTCGTATTAGGGATGTGGTGGGGAAATCTGAGGGAAAAGACCATTTAGGAGACCCAGTCGTAGATGGGAGGATAACACTACTTTGGAACTTCAGGAAGTGGGATGTGGAGGTATGGACTGGATTGAGCTGGCAAAGGAAAGGGACAGGTGGTGGGCACTTGTGACTGCAGTAATGAACTTTCGGGTTTCATAAAATGCGGAGTATTTCTTGACTAGTTGAAAACCGGTTAGTTTCTCAAGAAGGACTCTGCTCCATGGAGAAAGTAATTACACGGGAGTGCTGATAAGTCCTAAGCCCGACCTACTTCCCGATGTCGTACGACGGAATCGATAGTGTCGTTGGGACGAGGGGACCGTTCATGTGCCGAATTGCAAGTCTTTTCTTGATACAGAGGCTGAAAGGAAGCATGTCAGGCGACCCGCGCGATTCCAACAAATGGAGACACGAGCTGTCATCAAGTTTTTTTTTTCTGCAAGATAAGGCGACGAAGGAAATTCACGCCATTCTGACAGAAACATTAGGGAACATGCACCACCGAATGCCACCGTCAAAACCTGGGTGGCACAATTTAAACGTGGCGATTTTTCCACCGGTGATGCGTCTCGTCCTGGACGACCCAAAACAGTAAAGAACGACAGATTTCAGCTAAATCAATAGCTGAGCAACTGGGCATCTCACGTGGGGCCATCGTTCATGAAGACTGGACACGCAGAAACTCTCCGCGAAGTGGTTCCCGAAATGCCTAAACGCGGATCAAAAACGTCAACTGTGCCAGTCGTCTGAGCTACTTTTGGAATTTTTTCGGCCGGCGCGATCCAAATGATTTCCTGTCGCGATTGGTGACCATGGACGAAACCTGGTTATATAACTATGATACGGAGACAAAGCAACAATCGATGAAGTAGCGGCATAGCGGCTCACCCCGCCCCAAAAATTTCCGAGTGCAAAAATCCACTGGAAAAGTTCTCGCCTTGATTTTTTGGTATTATATCAAACCTTACTTGAATGAAAATTCACTTCTTATAATTCTCCATCTGGGAATCAAGTGAAACGTAAATCTTACACTGTGTGATGCAATTTCAACAGCGCATGCAATATGCTGTTTCTCATGCGAAATAGCAGAGACTTTACGCTGTTCGTGACGTAAAACAACACAGGATACACACAGCTGTGTGCTAATAAAACAACGCAGGATACACACAGCTGTATGCTAATAAAACAACAAAACCTAGAACGTTCGTGTACAGTTATAACGGCAGAACTTACACTTTTTACACACATACACGATACAGGACTTACGCTGTTTCTGGTGCAATGAAACAACACAACCCTTAAATTGTTGTTGCTTTAACACAGCCCTTACACTTCTTGTGCCCTACGCCATAATCAAGTCCTTGGAAAAGACTTTTTCTTCCCCATAGAGCCTCTGTTTAATTGCCTGCCCGTCCATTCGTCTGTACGCACGCAACTCGACAATCGTAAAACGGACTTATATAAATCAAATTTAGTGGCTGTAAATTTCAAGGAAATTTGTTGAATTAGTTTACTTTTTGTTAAAATCGGATGTGATCAAGGTATAAAAGAAACGCCTAAAGTGACACTGAGGCGCGTTCGGAATTATGCAACTTGAGCCCGTCTCAGATGGTCTACACATATTTAACGCGCAAGGCTGTCATATCTTCTTTGTTTTTTCACAAATCCATGGAGGCATATACGTAATGGAATGTCACTACAATTATTGGGGACTGTTATCGTAGGTTTTTTTTTTGCAGAAATGCATGTCTACTTTAAACTTGTCAATCACACATAACTTCTACATTCAGATTTTCAAAATAGTACTTAATTTCTGATTTTCAACCACAGTTCCTATATAATTTATAATAATTATCAATATATATTAATAAATAATTATTCTGGTAAACCTAATTTTTGTCACATGAAAACTAATTTGTATTTCTTATGTGCTTCTCCAAGCTTGATTTCAAGTGTGTTATTAGAGCTTCTCTGCTCCCCCCCCCCCCCCCCCCCCCCCTTCTTTTTTTGATTTTATCATTTTTTATTTTGTTTTATTTTTTTTTTTTTTTCCTACCATCCCCCCTTCTTTTTTTATCTTTATCTCCCCATCACACATTCCA
>Ga0123357_10010793_pt1 | contig 11655 bp, 5 predicted proteins | sample TergutEmb28metaG_FD_89873 | JGI IMG/M metagenome (GOLD analysis project Ga0123357, IMG submission 89873) | Embiratermes neotenicus P4 segment gut microbial communities from Petit-Saut dam, French Guiana - Emb289 P4 | ecosystem: Host-associated > Arthropoda: Insects > Digestive system > Gut ...
CCACTAAGTCGTCAGCTCCTGAAGATGGGCACAAGGTGGCCCGAAACATGTTGAGCAACTTATAAAGGAGAAATAAATATAATACTAAGTGACATCTAGTTGGTTTCTTATTCCACATTGAACATGTAGCCTATTGTTAACGGAATATTGTTATACAATAAATATCGCTGTATTTGATGACAATCTTGTTAATTAATCTGTAGCACTGAAATAAGATTGGCACAAGAGTTTCCCTAAAATAACATAAGATTCAGTGAGTTAAATAAATTTGACAGTACTGTACTGACGAATAACGTCTGCAGGCAAGTGATGGTGTAAAATCTGGTAAAAATTTATAGACGTTTCGTGGAAAAGTGCTGTCTCGATCTTTCTCCTTCTTGTAAACAGGCTTATATTCTGCGCTGAAAATGAAAGCAGCAAGTTCTTCTGAAAAGTCGATAAATCCCTACCAACATGGGGTGGCTACGAAGAATATTTTCTTCCCTGAAGTAATGCCGTCTTTAGAAATATAAATTTATTAATTTTTCGGAAGTAGAGACTGCCTCCATCTTCAGGATGACAACATCACTCTGAATAGAGGTACATCTTCACTTTCAAACGTTAGAAAATTTCTACCAGACTACAAGCCACCACATCACACAATGCAGCATTATTCCTATGAATATTTTTTTCCGAAAACTTAAAAATTCAGTTTATGAACCGACTTTGATAAACTATGATTCAGGTTTCCAAAATAAATTTATTGGTAACATTTTCATTCATATAGTCCACTTCACGGGAAACTCAAATCGAACTTATGAGGGTCTTACAAAATGATCAATTATAACGGTACGCTAGCAATAACGTTACATACTGTAAAAACCAGGAAAACAGAAATTCTGTCGTTATTCTTTCCTCATGTTGCAACTGATTCTTTTGGACGCCCCTGGCAGACGATTGCCTCAAAGAACCTAAGGTGATAACGGGCTCAAGAAATGCCGAAACTTCTTTCAACATTTCAGCCTCGGACTTTGCCGGTAATTAGTAATCTCCAGGCAGTAGCATCGCTTACTCTATTAAGCTATTTGTTAAGAAATATTTCATCACCTGTCGTGCATATCAAGTAAGGGATACAGTATATGAAACTGGATTGGCAGACACGTCATTTGTTACAGTGGTGAGGTTTGTCAGGTCCCCATTTAAAAGTGGAACTTTTTTGAAATAAAGTGAAATACTAACTTGATGCAACTAGGTAATGTTATTGATGTATTCTTAGCTCGACATGTTTCGGGTAAATACGCCCATCATCAGGAGCATTAGATGTTGAGTTGCAGCATACAGTTTTCTGCACCGAGTTTTTGAATGGGTGGTGGTCTTGAGAGCCGCTGCATAGGTCGTGTAATGATTGATTCAATATATATTCTACAGCCAGTGCTAAAAATTGAAGCGTAGAAGCATAAGATTTTGCTTCCTTTAGAGAGCCCTGCAATTCACCAATTCGCTGAAGAAGTAAAGGTCGTTTTTGAAAAAATGAAGTAATCACCCGTGGTCTAGAGAAAGCTCTTGTGTTCACATTCCTGGCGAATGTTGTTTCTAGTAAATTAAATCTTATAGACATTTAATATATATTAGCTGATGGGTGGAATTGGTTTGACACAGAATAATAAGAAAGAGAATCGAAGAATAAAATATCGGAAACGGAATAAACATGTAATGTGTGTGAGGTTGGTTATTTGATGGATCATTTGGTTATTTTTGTTTTTGTTAACTGAACTACTTTATGTTTTATCGTGGTATGATATTTGTGTAGACCTATATTATAAATTGTAATTTTTGTGGGAGGAGTGGGAATATTTTCCTTTGAAATATTTTAAACAAAATTTGCCCGGAGGAAAAAGAGAGACTAAGGAGAGGCTTTAGTCACTCTATCAGCTGTGCGCGGAAAAGCATTAGAGACATTAAAACTGTGAAGCGAGGATAAGTTTTTCGTAAAACCACCTCAACACTTAAACAACACGATTGTAGAGGTATTCTATGTATGTATGTATGTATGTATACATCTATCCATCCACCCATCTATCCGACCATGCATCTGCTCGTCTGATTCTCCATACTTTCATTCATCCACGCATCTAACGATCTGCCTATCCATTTTCTACCTTTTTTTATCTACACGAATCAACAGGCCAATTGAAACAAGGCCTTCGGTTTGCTTGTTTTCCGAATACTTTATTAACATTTGGTAGGGATCCTTGAAGGCCAAATAAAAACACACAGAATTGTTCCGGCCATATACTCATGTTGATTGGAATTTGAAACCACGAACCGCATTAGAGTGGTAGAGAAAAACACACTCGACCACGCGACGCGAGCTAACTAGAAAAAAGATGTAAAAAAACAAAAAAAAAATGCCAATTTTGATAGCTTATGATGTTTAATGGTAAGTGACAGAACATGTCGAGTTAATATATCGATACATTTTAGCAAATATTTTTCAGTTGTGTTTTTATTTGTAATTACTGACAAATACAAGGGTGTGCAATTCGCGTGTACCATGAGGCTGAGCATTCCGTTATTCTGGGATATGATGTTGTATCAAGGGCGATCGGACTCCAAGCTGTTGAGCTTAATTCAATCGCAAATAATATGGAGTAAAATACAAAACCGTCACTGTCCGCACCATGAAGGCGTATGGGACTATTACATCTCCACCCAGACTAGAGAAAGATAAATGGTAAAACTTACACCCTTAACTTTTGTATCAGGAAAAAAAAACAGCAGTAAGCGCTGCATACGAAGCTGGATTGCAGAACAATCAGTTTTGACTTTTTGGAAAAGAAAATAAATAATTGATCCCTGCTGGAATTTGAACCCCGGCGCTTCCAGCCCGCAGACTTTTCACTATACTTGTTACGCTAGAGTCGAAAGACGTGGAGATAATTAACTACAGACCATAGGGTTTTATGCTCGTAGCTTACTGAAAGGCACTCTCGCCTCAATCACCGAGACGGACTGTGAAAAACCACGGGAACATCAACAGAGATTGCCCGTATCCATTGCAAGGGTCTAGCCTAGAAACTCCCTCAATCAGGTCAGGAGATACCGCTACACCAGCCCCCTATATACTTCAGGATGTGTAAAGAACATACGTGTTTGTTAGAGAATATATGTCGGATAAACATCCGTAGATTCAAAGGCAAAGGCATTACAGATATTACTGTTTGCTTATCAGTAAATGGATCGCATTCATCCATAAACTCTGTGTCTCGCAAGAGTACGCATATGCATTTCACATGATTGCCACGCGTGTTATAAATTTCCCATATTTCGTCATACTTGATTCGATAACGCTGATAGTATCTGAGGGAGAATAATAATTATTCAGTTTCCCATCAACTTCTTGTAATTTTCTTACTCCCCTCTCTGCTTTAGAAGTCAAAGTGCAGTCCTAATGTACCTGCTAAATATTGCAACTTTAATTATGTAATAAACAGCATTACAAGCTGAAAGAAGTATTAAAAAGGCACAGCTTTGGTACTTCCGTGGAATAATGCTTTGAAGTAATTTTTGTTGCCTGAGTGAGACTTAAGAACTGTTAATTTTTAATGGAAGAAACAAGGAACAGCGTTGGACATGACCTCTCTTTCTTATTATTTTATTTCTTCTTCTCATCAACCTACCCCTTCTCTTCCTTCGTCTACTTCTACTTCTCATTTTTCCCCTTCTCCTCCTTCTTCTCCTTCTTATTCTTTTCCTTTTAAATTATTTAACGATACTATCTGTAAGGATTCCATGAGGTCGAATGGTATGGGAAATACTGAAAATGTTAGGAAAAGATATAAAATGAGACCGCCTACCTCGAAGCATTAACCCGGCATTTTCCAAGAGAAATTTTAACAAACCTTAAACAGGATATGCGACAACCAAGCAGAAATTCGAAACGGATACCACACAAACACAATTCTGCAGCATTACGCCAATCACAACACGCTCTGTTACAATAATATACGCCACGATTCCACGTAAAGGAAGTGCCTAAATATTAGGCACGGCAGTTGAATAAGACACACACTTTGACCCTGTATTTAGATATTTAGATAACCATTGTAGCCAGAGTAGAATAGCAGAAGGCCGACTTTAATTGCCACTACCCACATTCGTTCTTTAGTTGACTCGAGTATAGAGACACAGGTAAAGGTGAAGATTTCCGTGTACATGAGAGACAGCTTAGGGATCAGTGGAGGTGAAGCTCCACAAAATTTTAATCTCAGCAATAGGTGGAGTTGAGTGGTCAGATTCACGATCCGGCCGCTTCATATTTACCCATTGAAAGGAAGGTTAGGCGTTTTGTACGTTCTGGAATAGAGAAAAGTGTATTGCCCTACCTGAAATCGAAGCACGATTCCAGGACCTTCCAGCCCGGAGACTAACCTCTTCACCATATATCATACACGGGCTCCCAAATATATATTCTGCTTATATAAAAGATTTAAAACTGTTATTTCCTTCAAGTAGGGGACCGCGGAAGCACAGTGGTTAAGGTGCTGTGCTACAAATTGGAAGGTCGCTGTTTCGATCCCAGATGTCGTCATTGGAATTTTTCATTGACATAATCCTTCCGATCTCACTATGGCCCTGGGGTCGACTCAGCCTCTAACAGAAATGAGTACCAGGAGCATTTCCTGGGGGTAAAGGCGGCCGGTGCCTAAGGTTGAAAACATTACCACCATCATGTGTCGTCACGAAATCTGGGAATTTTAACTTCCTGAAAATCCCTGGGCCACTCCAGGCCTGTAACGGGACTGCTTTACCTTTACCTTATTTACTTGAAGTACGAGTATAATTTTCCCTTTCACGAACAGAGTCTCACGATATTAGGCAGAAAGAAAAGTCACATAAAATAGAGCTAATAAATGATCTAGATTTCTTTCAGATTACAGGTCTCAGATGAAAGGACCTCGTCTCAGTTACACGAAAAAATTTTCACCTCGTTTGTAATGTCAATCCCTCAAATGAATAAAAGAGCAGCATTTATTTCCAGCGAAAACAAATGACTGGCACTTGTTTAGCATTTTCTTAGCATAATTTTGTTCAAAAGAACTTCTTGATGACGGACTGCAATTCAGTTACGAGTCTAACAAAACTCTATTGCAAGTGTACGTACACGTGGATGGGAATGAAACTTCTGCCCGAACTCGCAGGCAGTTTTCATTTCCAGTTTGGATACCTGAACCTTAACATTTTCACCGAAGTTCTAGCATCACATTGTTGCTCTTCTGCTTGGCATTAAAACTCTAATCGCATTTTTTTTTATTATACTATATTCTAAAACATTGTTAAGGCGACAATGTGATTTAGACAACAAACCATTAGCAAGGCCACTGTCTTTGCGCGAATGAAAACTCAACCAAATACAGAAGCGGACAGAGTCGTTCTCCGTGGACTCGGAACCATTTCGATAAGCTTCCTAGTGCCATCGGTTACTGGAATATGTGCATCCGTGTATGCTTGCCGTGTTCGTGAAAACATTGATTTCTGAGAATCGCTCTTTTCACAACTCTGAGTTTTTGATTAATTTATACGACAATCTCATTTGTACAGAATGTAAATTAATACATTATTATCGGATATTTCAATAAGCAGCGAGAATTTACGATTGGTATGGTTATAAATAACTCTTGCTCATACCATTTCACTTTTGAAATTGCTTCTGCGCGAACATTCTATAGTCCTTTTAGTACTGATATTCATTTCATTACGTATAAAATCTCTGTTATTTATATCAGACAGAATATAGTTCTTTTTCATTATGATTACCAATCTCTTACTTCTTTTTTTTAGCGAAATATCCTTGTTTACTGTGATAATTGTGCGAAAGTAATAAATATATACGCGTATTGTGGGGAAAAATGCCGAGAGTTTAAATGTACAGCAAGTGGATTACAGTTTATACCTACCAGTGGGCTTAAAATGATTAACTGCGTAGTGCCCTGCGTACAGGATTATGGAGATTAGAGTTACACTTATGAAGAGCGAGTATGTTTGTAGCTGTTAGCCAAGGAGTAGAGAAAAGTAAAAACGTACCTATCTTGTAAAGCAGAGGGCAGTGACAACAGTAGACACATTCTACATTAATTTTCTGCCGCATATACTATGATAGTCATCATACTAGTGCCTAGCCAGATTTGTAATATCTCTTTTGTCTTTATGACCAAAGTGAAAACAAAGGATATCTGAACTGGAGATAAACATTAGTTATCTTTCAGAAAGTGAGGTGTCAATTGGATTCATCTTGCTCATGATAGAGCCCAGTATTAGCTTCTTGTAGAAACTGCGAAAAAACTTTGAATTCCACATAAGGCATAATATTTTTTTAAAATTTTTTTGGCATTCTGTGAGACTGTTAGCTTCTCACGCTTCATTTCCTGCATGAAGTTACTTAGTCAGAAAATATGAGGGTTTCGGAATCTACAGGAGCGCAAGTCGCGGCTGGAGAGCTTAAAATTTACATTCAATCAAAGTCAAAGTTCTACGAAAGAAAAGGACAGACAACGTACTGCAGTCCACGGAGATCACAGCCGAGGACGCGCCCAATTTTGAGTGTCAAAATACGAAATACTGCGAGTCACGAATCTTGACAGGGTTGTTCTGTAACTGTGTCCTCTCGTATGTTGTATCGCAACAGGCGGAGTGCTACTGTGTTATAAATTAGTCAGAATTTTATAGGAAATGAGAGCCAGATGAGAGGGTGTCACGTAAATTTCAGTAAGAGTTCAATTAAATATAGTGTATTTACCTGATATAATGGAAATTATGGTCAGAGTTATCATTTGTTACAAGATAGTAGAGATATGTCAAGTTTCTGGCTTGGATATTTATAAAGTATCTACAGGTAAAGTTTGCAGTGTAATTCCTTAATCACATACGGAGACAGACTAAACATGAGCCATGTTGCTAGTAATCGATATATCCACGTAATATGCACATATTAAAGATAATCTAGCCTTTCCATTTACAGTTTTTACAGTTTTGGTGACAACACGTTTTATACTTTAAGCAATGTATCCAGCACTAATTTGAGGCTCCTTAGTTCTAGTCTCAGTCGGAGCTACCAGAAGTGATACCACAAACCGGAGATATCCGCCTTTTTTGGGTACTTACAAATGTCGGAGCAGGTACACTTGGGACATTTTATTATACCTCACATCTCTCCAGTGACTGACATGAATTACGCTTCAATTTTTTTAAGATTTCTAAAGGACGAGAAAGCCACGGGTTTAAGCATTCAAAACTTTTTATTCTGATGTCAACACGTGACAAACAAAAAACAAATAATATGGTAAAATGTGTCTGTCTCCAGAAAAAACGATCCTTTCCACGTCAGCAGAAGGCTGGGCAATAGCGGATATGTCAACGTAAGGAAAAGGCTCCTTTATCCGCAATTTCGGGGTTCTGAAATCTAGATCAAAGAAAGAATCTGCAGAATGTAGTACGATGGGTGATACCCGCGATTGTTCTGAGCGTTTCTGTAAATAGCTACGTCGAAGCACATCGCAGGGTATTCGTCCCATCATTCTTTAGCTTTCAGTGACGACTCTACTTGTTCTTGCAACTGTCTATATTAACTTTTACAAGACGAAGTGTAAACTGTTATACATAAAGACCCTGTTTCTACTGCTCCGTAAACACTTTTCAATTTGGTTATAAAAACTAGTCATTTTATGTTATGTAAAGCAAAATTCGATATTTGTCCTGAGATAAATAAAAAATGTCTAAATACCGTGTGGGCAGAAAATACAATTCTTAGGAGAGGTTTCAAAATTGCGGAAAGCGATTATTAGCTTCGTCATGGCTGTCCGTCTGTCCGTCAGCCCACATGGAGCAACTCTGCTCCCAGTGGACGGATTTTCATGAAAGTTGACATTAGAGGATTTTTGGAAAATCTTTCGAGAAAATTTAAGTTCCATTAAAAATCTCAAAAGAAAAAAACGGGTAGTTTACACAAACACAAATATACGTTTAAGATAATACAGGGTTATTCAAAATGATTGTCGAGGTTTTAACAACTTGTCATACACAATACGCCTCGTTCTCCAGATGCAACCCCATGTGATCTCTTTCTATTGGATTATGTCAACGATCAGGTTTATGTTCCTCCTCTTCCCGCAAGTATCCCGGAACTGAATGTTGTTACATGCTATAAAGAGTTTGGAACGAACTCGATTATCGTGTTGACGTTTGTAGAATCACAAAGGGTGCACATATAGAGCACCTGATAGCTATGTAACAAAAACTTGGAGTGTTGTTCTATTAAATAAAAAAAGTACATATAATCCTTTCTCAAATGTATTGTGTATGACAAGTTGTTAAAACCCCAACAATCATTTTAAATAACCCTGTATATCCCTCAATACTTCTTACAAGGAGAAATGCTTCCGATAAAATGTTTGAAGGTAATCAAAACACATTTTAAGTCACATAATTTTTTTAAATATTGCCGTTTATGATATAATATGGAAAAATATAGCAGAGCTATACAGGCCACAGGTGATAATATGACGCATGTTCATTACATGCTCGCAACTAAGGCTACAAACACACACTCAGAATGTGTAATAATTTTTGCTTTTCTTCATCAAATGTGGTTCCACGAATGCGACTCATGTTGCCAACTGTCTCTCTTGTTGAATGTCACACCTATTGCTGCATCAAGAAAGCAGTAAGCTTTAAAAGAATAAACGACCTTCCCTTCTAAAGAAACAGTGTGCTTGTTAATCAACATCACACCCAGTGGTAACTCTGTTCCTGAGCCGTGGTTTGAGCTTCACTTACAAATATTACCTAGGAGATATGTTTCTTTAATTAAATGAAGTGTTTCCCTTCATACCATAACCAAGAGAGTCGGCGCTGTCTCAATGTCTGGCGGAACAGGTAAAAGGGTTCCTAAATTCTTCGCTGCATTATGGACAAGACGTAATGTTCTTGGCGTGGATGGTGCATAGATTTAATGCCTCACCTTCCGCACATATTTAAAAAAAATTACAGCAAATATGAACTTCATGAGAAAAGATTACTTTACGTTACCACATATTGGCCATGATTAAACCGTCATATTTTTGTGCAAAAAACGAGTACCTGCGTAATGATCTACCTCTTAACATAAAGCAGAGAAACTACAGACACGCCCGACAAAAGTAAACTGTTTCCAATCCGAGCACACCAACAACCTGGACACTGTACAGAACACTTCTTGAGAAAAAGCCATTTTGTTCTCTTTACCCTCTTGCCCTGCTTTTCCTTGTGCCTCATAATTTATTTACGTTATAACTAAATTACCATGTTTAAAACGGAAAGTGGCTGTTTTGAAGAAGATAATGCAAGAACTTGTCTTCTACTTTAGGAAAGAATTAATGAAACAAAGTGGGAGCTTGACCTTATTAGTACAAAAAGAAGAGCAAAAGGCAAGTTCACGTAACATTAATGAGGAAACGCCAGACTTCCCCGCGTTCCCCTGTAACTCCCAAATTTCTTGATACTTTAATATCCTTCAAGCCCTTCGATTTCTGCGAAGTCAACTGCTTCCAGTGCTTACATTAATACGTAATTTTGTTTATCTAAAATATTCGGAGAAATCCAGTAAAATGAAACTGCTGCTGTAAGTGTGGGGAACGTTTTTATAAAGTAGTTCGTAAATGGCACACATTTAAAGCCATAAAAATCGTAATTCATTGAAAATATATCTGAGAAACTACTTATTAATATTTTTTCAATGGAAGCAGCGACAGGGTAGTCGTTGTAGGAACCTGACAGTAACACTGAGATATTCATAATGTTCCTGATTTGTACCTTGTCTGCAGTTTTCCAGCCTGAAGAAGGCAACGGTGTCAGTGCTTGTTTTATCATACAGGACACTAAGCTTCGCGATGATATACAAAGCACACTTTGTTTAAAAGAATACACAATCGTGTGTCTGTTCCGAATTACCAGCCATCAGTATTTCCTGTATACTAAAGATGACAACAAATTGTATGATCGCTTTGTACCACTTTCAGAATAAATACAGTTTCAGAAACCGCATTATTACATAGTAAAATATGTTCATTCTTTTCTGATGCTTTCGCGTAGCTGCGGAGAGTGCTTATTACCGTTGTTATGTGTGTCTGTATGTCTGTCTGTCCGCATGTATCAGCGGGGGTTCCACTGGAGAGCTTCCAATAGAATTTGATATGCGAGGTTCTCATGGAAATACGTCGAAACACTTCAAACTGTAATAAAATATTAAATAAATATTGAGCGCTTTACATTAAGGCCTAAATACTTTTATTGTTGCGATAATGCCTATCTTGTTGAGGTTGTCAATGATTTAATACAAAACTTATTTGTATACGGATGTAACAGGAGATGCGATAAGACGGACTGATCACGTATGTGTGGTTATTAATGTGTAGAGGGCTGAGTTACTCGTAGTGTCTGACAGATGGCGTTAATCGTCACACTACGTTCCTAACTGCGTATTAATTGTAGGGGAAAGTCGCCTAATATGGGGAGGTTTCGTATATGGGGAGGTACATTATTCCATACCAGGAGGTGCTGCACTCTCTGCTTAAGAATGTAAATGATCAAGCAAATGAGGCTGTTCTTTGAAATGAAAGTATTAACGGTCAGTTGCACAGGACTTCGGTACTGACTGGGTGTCTTTGTTTTGTTGCGCTGCGAAATTTTTGCTCATCGCTAAACCGTGATTCATGAGCCGTTGAAGCTATTTTTCTGAATTAGTTTGGTGCTCAGTTCCCTGTTGAGTGTAATTTTAAACCCTAGCTTTGTTTCATGTGTACAATTTTATGTCCTTTTGTTTTATTCACCCTTTTTCTCGAGCATCTGTTTGTGCCTAATATGGGGAGTTTTGATGAGCCTAATATGGAGCTCCCCGTATTAGGAAGTCAGTACCTTGTGAATTATTGCTTCTGGGTTATATAATATTACAGATAGCTCAAAAGAAAAAATGGGACCCCGAAAGAAAGAAGGCAGCTGTTGAGGCTATAAGGAACGAGGAAATGGGCAGCTACAGAGCAACCAGTTTTCAACGTACTACAAACAACACTACAGAGCGTTATGTTAAAGATCCGAAGAAAAGCTCAAGTGAAACAATAAAAACAAAACTGGGTAGGAAGAAATTTCTTCCTTGTGAAGCAGAAAATGATGTGGCTGAGCACTGTCTTTTGATGGAAAGAAAGTTTTTTGGCTTGACAATGGCAGACGTCATGTGTCTCGCTTACCAACTTGCTGTAAGAAACGGAATTAAAAACCAATTTTGCAAGAGAAATGAAAAGGCTGGAAAATTTTCCTATGTCGTAATCCACAAATTTCAGTTAGAACTCCTGAAGGTCTTTCACTCTCAAGAGCGAGGGTTTTCACTCCTGAATCAGTAACTCAGTTTTTTTAAATCTACGAACCTGCAATGGACACCATTAAACATAATCTTGCAAGACTTTACAACTGCGACGAAACCGGCATCACTATTGTACAGCACAAACACACGGAAATATTAGGATTGAAAGGCAAGCGGTCAGATTTCTTCTCTTCAATCCGCAGAACGGGGATCTCTTGTGACAGTCGTCAACTGTATGAGTCCAACTGGACACTTCATTTCTCCGTTACTTGTATTTCCAAGAAAAA
>Ga0123357_10010794_pt1 | contig 11654 bp, 11 predicted proteins | sample TergutEmb28metaG_FD_89873 | JGI IMG/M metagenome (GOLD analysis project Ga0123357, IMG submission 89873) | Embiratermes neotenicus P4 segment gut microbial communities from Petit-Saut dam, French Guiana - Emb289 P4 | ecosystem: Host-associated > Arthropoda: Insects > Digestive system > Gut ...
ACCTGCTCTGCTGGAAGCACCTGCACGATAGCAAACGCGTTATTGGATATTAACAGTAACGCGATTAATGTGGTACATAAAAGTTTACACATAAGTTTATCCTCTTTGTGTTTTGACTTGTACTTTTGGATTGGATTAACTCATAGGAAAGATTGAAAATATACCCAGCTCAGCGGGTATAACCTAGTTCAGCCTCTTAAAAGCAGTGTGAAGGGTGGAGAGTGAAGAGTGGAGTACGAAAAACAGTGTGAAGTGTGAAGAGTGGAGTGTTTAGTTAGATTCCTGTAGGGGCGCACAGTGTGCGCCCGATAAAAATATTTAACCGCGAAAAACACGAAAAAAGTAAACCACAAGGAACACAAAGGGACACACAAAGAGCACTATGTCATTCCGGGCTTGCCCCGGGATCTTAAGAGCAGGGGATTGCGGATCAAGTCCGCAATGACATAGTGTCCTTTGCGAAAATACTTTGTGAACTTTGTGGTAGGAATTTAATATTTTAAAAACAATGTTGTTAAAAAACCCTTGATATTGTAATGAAATGTATATACAATGGCATACAAAGAATCACAATGTGCAGAAAAAGGGGATAAAAATGAAACAAACATCAATTAGCCTACGAATGGACTCAGATTTAAAAAGAGATGTTGAAAACATCTTAGACGCGTTAGGTTTGACTATGACATCAGCATTTACAGTTTTTGCAAAAGCAATTGTACGAACTGGAGGGATACCCCTGGATTTAAAGATTGACCCATTTTACAGCAGAGAAAACATGGACGAAATCAATCGCAGGATCGAAAGAATTGAGTCAGGTAAAGCAGTGCTGATTCCGAAAACTATCGAAGAGTTACGAGCAATGGCAAATGAGTAGGCAGATAGTTTTTGAAAACGAGGGGTGGGAAGATTTTATTTCATGGGTAAACGAGGATAAAAAGATTTTTCTGCGCATAACCGAACTTATCGAAGAAATCCAGCGAAATCCTTTTAAGGGCATAGGTAAGCCGGAGCTTTTAAAACATGATAAACAGGGATATTGGAGCAGACGTATAGATAAAGGCAACCGATTACTTTACAAAGTGACTGAAGATACAGTGATTATTGTTTTGTGCCGTGGGCACTATGAAAAAAATCGATAATTTCGTGGACAGTATATAAAACTACCTACCATAAACCGCAAAGAACGCAAGGAATGCAAAAAATTTTAAAATAGCGCCCTTTGCGTAAAAACTTTGCGCTCTTTGCGGTAAAAGTTTACACTTCAAACTTTGTTTCTATCAACCCTTCTTTTTCCGCTTTTAGCACGCTTCTTACTACTACTTTTACACCGCGGCCGCTTTCCCGCCCTTCGGGGTGCCAGAGTTCTATCACCCCTTTGTATGCCAGATCCCGGAGATAATCTACTGAGCAGTCCCAGCGTTCGGCTAATGTCTTTAGCTGACAGAATTTTTTTTCTTCAAAGTTTATTTTCATTTTGTTATTACCTTTAAACCCTTTAATTTCTCACAGAGGCACAGAGAAAAACAAAAAAACTGATTAAACCATCGAACCGCGAAATACACGAAAAAAACAAAATTAAATCCCTTAATTCCTCACAGAGACACAGAATTCACGGAGGAAAAGCAAACCTTATTTTTCGAATTTTTTACCACAAGAACACAAATAATGATTTTTTGAATGTTTTAAAAAGGTTTTCTCTGTGCCCTCTGTGCCTCTGTGAGGAACAAAAAAGGTTTTTATTTTTTCGCGCTGTTCGTGTGTTTCGCGGTTAATTCTCCTGTTTTAAGCTTTAAGCTGTGTGTTATATTGAGCGTTCAGTTTCTCAAATATCGCGTTTAGCCTCTTTTTCGCGATTTCTGAGGGTGTTATCTCTGCCAGTTTTATTTGTTCCGCTTGCTGCGGTATTACTGATGACGGCGCCATTGTTGATGCTTCCCGTAATTCTACAGGTTTTGGAAAGAAGCGGTTATGAGCAAAAAGGTATCTTGCCCCCCATTCCAGTTTTTCGATCCTTATGTCTTTAAGGGCTTCAAACCAGTCTGCCAGGTCATTCCGCAGCAGGATCCTTGGGGCCTGGCTTGCCGGGAACTTTTGCGCAAGCCAATTCATCATCGCAGTAAAACGAGGGCGGTCTTTTTCCGTCATAGGTTGCCTCCATTCCACAAAAGGCCATTGCTTCCCGTATGTTTATGGATATGGCTTCTTCTGTCTGTTTTTTATATTTTTTCTCAGCCCAATTATTCGGGTTATCAAGGTATGAACGTATCCAGTTAATGTTTGGGGAGTTTGCGTTGACTACTGCTTTAAATGCTGTCCGGATCTGTTCAGGCCTGTATGTTTGGCAAATTTCAGCCAGGGTATTGGATATGCCGGTTCTATGTGGTGTTTTGCCTACATAGGTTATGTAAAGCTGATTAATTTCTGAGATATCCATTGTTTCACCAGCGCCAATTTTTGGGCAGGAGAGGGGAGCAGGGTTTTCTCCTCCTCTCATATCTCTTCTCATCTCTTCTGTGGGAATTACTATAATGGAATCAGCAGGTTTATTCGGTTTCCCTCCTGCTATTGAGTGGTTAACGCTGTTTCCCACGTGGGAAACTCTATTTACCACAAATTCCCTGGTAACAATTTTATCTTTTCTAAAGCGATATGCCGGCGCTACTCCATCAACAAAATTTGAGCTGTAGATTACTCTGAAAGTTTCCCACAATTCCGAATCAATAGCTTTAAGGTTTGAGAGTGTATCTAATATTTCATTTGCCATTACGGGAGTTATTTTGAGTTTTGCTACCAGGTATTCCCAGGTTTCTGTATCATGACAATCAATAAAATGATTTTCAGCTAAGCCAAGCATTTCTAGTATTTTAAACCATGCAGCATAACCATCATTTCCCCACCTGTTTTCCAATATAAACATTGTTTTTCCATGTTCCGTGCTATGAGGGAAATAATCAACATTTGCTTTTCTTGGTCTTGACATTGCTATCCTTCATCACAGAGTTTTTAGCGTTTGGCCTGTCTTGTATTATTTATGTGTGCTCATTTCTGATACCATTTTATTGATCTGCTGCTGATAGTAATCGCGTTCGGCATACTGGCGTTCTACCGTAGATATAAGCAGTTTGTCTTTAACCGTTATTGACCGTGCGCTCCAACCAAAGAGTGCCCCTACTATTAATAAAAAAAGTACTGCAAAGAAGACTTCTGCCTCTTCATAGAGCTTACTTTTATTCATCGGCTTTTTCCTTTAGCATAAATTTTCTGCTGCTCCGCTCTTTTGCTCTTTTTAACACAGCACTGTTATGGGCTTTGCGCTGTTCAGTGGAAGCAGTAATGAGCTGACGTGCCTCTTCTGTTGCTATAGGAACTATAATTTGTTCCAGCAATGTACGGATTTCATGTAATTCATTCATTACATTCTGTATGTTTGCTGCCATAAATGCTCCATTACACTCTTGGCATATTAAGGATAGCTTCTTTTACCTTTTCTATGTTCACCATCCAGGTTCCTTTGTTTCCTCCAGTCCTAAAAGCTGGAATTTCACCGCTTACCGCTTGTTCACGTAACCAATAGTAAGGTAAACCTAATTGTTCTGCTGCTGGCTTTAATTTTAAAAATTCACTCATTAACTTTTTCCTCCTCCTTCTTTTTTTCAAAACATTTCAAAATTTTCAAATATCTGTTATATTTTTTTAGAATCATTCATACTCTTTAGAGAAAATTCTTTTAAATTACAGATACTTGCATAATTCGTATACAGCGCATAATAATTTCTATTTTAGAAAAGTCAATAACAAAATAAAAAAGAAAGATTAAAAATGAAAACAGTTGAAAATTTAATGGATATTATTAAAATTTATAGAAAAGCAGAACTAGCAAAAAAATTTGGAAGGGCCCCCAGTGCTATAACCTATTGGCAGAAGCATGGGGTGCCTGATTCGATTTTTAAATTAGCAGAAGAGATAGTAGCTAAAGAGATGTTACTTATTAATAGAGATGACATTATACTGATTCCTCCCTATAACAATGGTAAAAAACATTTAAATAACCCATCTGCATTTCTCTATTTTAAGAAAGAATGGGTAAGAAATGCTTTAGGAGTTATAGAGGACAATCTTAAAGTTATCACTGTTGTAGGTGACAGTATGGAGCCAAAATTACATGATGGGGATATTGCTATTTTGAATATTTCGCATAAAACCATAGTAGATAATGCAATATATGCATTAGAATTTAATGGTAGCCTTCTTGTTAAAAGAGTGCAAAAATTTATATCTGGTGCTATTAATATTTTAAGCGACAACAGTAAATATATGCCAGAATCTCTCTCTTCTGAACAGGCTAATAACATTAAAGTAGTCGGACGTGTGATTTGGGTTGGTAGTAAAATATAAATTTAGAATGATTTAAAAATGGGTTTAACCACGAAGGACGTAAAAAGCGCGAAAAAATAAAAATCTTATTTTTTAAATTTTTTACCACGAAGTTCACAAAGTATTTTCACAAAGGACACTATTTAACCCCTTTATTTTTCTGTGTTCTTTGTGTGAGCCTTTCTGTTTCTTGTGGTTTATGTTTTTTTCGTGTATTTCGTGTGTTTCGCGGTTCAATCAGATTTTTTTGTTTTTCTCTGTGCCTCTACTGAGAAATGTTTTATATTCCAGGTAGTATCTGTTTATTTTTAAACTCTTAGTTAAAAGATGTGGACTGTTATGAGTCTTATTCGTCATCCAAAATATGAGAATATATGGACTGCAAGGATTTATCCTGAAGGGAGAAAAAAAGACCCCAAAACAGGGAAACCTTCCAATAAAAGAGATACATATCACTTTGAGGGGACAAAAGAACAGGCTTTAGCATGGTATGCTTCTTTGTGCCATTCAAGTAAAACAGCTTCAACAGTTCCGCTTGCTCCCACCATAGGGCATGCCTGGCCTCAGTTTTGTGTTTACTATAAGCAAGAAGTAGCAAGCTCAACTTATTATGATTACCTTAAAACCTGGGATTTACATCTTAAAGAGTATTTTGGGCAGTTAAGACCATTACAGCTTAAACCTGGAATTATTGAGGCTTATAAAGCTAAAAGAAGAGATGAAATATCAAAACGTGGTAATCCTCCATCAAAGAAGACGATTAATAAAGAATTATCATATATAAGCGCAATGATTTCATGGATGTCTAAGCCTGAAATTAATCTCTGTCAGCCACTGACTTTTGTAATTAAAGGTTATCCAGGTAAGCAAGTCAAAGCCCCTCTTGCCCTTGTTCCAACCCGGGAAGAGGTTATATTGCTTTTACGGCGGGCTTCTAAACATTATCGTGGGATATTTGCTACATGTTACTATGCAGGATTAAGGAAATCTGAGGCATTAAATCTAAGATCTTCAAATATTAATATTTCTCAAGGATATATGTTGATAAAAGGAAAAGGTGAGAAACAACGAATTGTTCCCATTTATAGGAAACTATTACCATATTTACGTAAAAGGGTGGGGCAGGAATACCTTTTTACTAACCCTAAAACCAATAAAGTTTGGAATGACCTTAAAAAACCTCTTGACAGAGCAGCAAAGTCTGCTGGCATAAAACAGCATGTTTATTTACACTTGCTTAGGCACTCTTTTGGAACGCATATGATACAATCAGGCGTTGATTTAAGATCTCTTCAATTACTGATGGGGCATAGCAGCAGTCAAGTAACAGAGGTTTATACAACCCTTGCCGGAAGCTTTTTGGCAACGCAGATTGATAGGCTAGGCTCTGGTGCACTGCGCCAAAATAAAAGCATAAAAACGTAATATAATTAAAATGTTGGCAATACTACATATGAACTCATAACCCGAAGGTCATAGGTTCAAATCCTATCCGACTAAAAAAATCCCCATTTCTTAGCCTGTCAGGATATAAGTAATAAAAGTCCGTTACTCTATCGCCGAATCAATAAAGTCAAAATCAATTTCCTGTTCGGCGTGAGTTTTGATCCAGTTTAATTTTTCAGTATCTTCTGCAGAAATTTTCGCTACATCTTCTTTTAATGTCACATAAACGTCAGATGTTGTGGCAAGCATACGTATGAAAGGGACTCCGCTGTCTCTTACGATCTGTTCACTAATCAGGGATACCGGCGCTTTTCCGGTTATTAACAAACCGGCTATTTTTTCCTTATATTCAGGAATGTGGTACAATGACGCCAAAGTTACAAGAAGTTCGTCTCTTGAACCTGTCATAACAACAAGTGATGATTCATCTAGGCTGTCAACAACCACCTGTGATGAAGCTGCCCCCAACCTTATGTGATGGATTATTCTGCGCTTTTCTTCATCATTTGCTACTAAAGGGAGCTTGAGAAGTTTTGCTATGTGGGAGAGAGTAGGATCTGCAAGGATTGGAGAGAAGTTGAATCCGCCTATTATAGATGTTGTGCTGTTTTCAAAAGCTTTACCTACTAGTCCTACTGTCTGTTCCCGTTTGTCAGCTTTTATTTTGTTGATAATAGCCATTTTTACATCGGCTTTTTCTTTTTCAAAGAGCGAAAGATTAAGGTGGAGAGAATCAACGACGTTTCCCAGTCCGCTTCCTGTTACTATCATGACCGGAGCGTTGAGCATTTTCGCTATTTTTGCGTTACTAAGCCCTATAATCGAACCTACACCTGCATGGCCTGCTCCTTCGATAATCAAAAAATCATTCTTTTTCTCAAGTTCATGAACAGCATTTAGTATATCTGCTTCAAGGGTTTCCTGCTTGATTTTGCCGGCAAGAAATTCTTTTGTAAAACCTTTATGGAGAGGCACGGGAGACATAAAGGCAATATCTTCTTCAAGGCCGTAAGCTTTGGCCATAAGAGCGGCGTCCATATCTACGGTTAAGTCACCGAATTTTTCAATTTTAGGTCCTATTGGTTTAATAAAGCCGACACGCTTATATTTCTTTTTCGCGAGATGCATAAGGGAAAGGCTCATGGTTGTTTTACCGCAGTTCTGGCCGGTTGCTGCTATAAATAGTTTTTTGCACATAATATTCACCTCTTCTTTTTGTTTGTGATGATGTGTGGTATAGCTAAACAGGTGAAGTAGGATAACCTTTAATAATATTTAAATGCAAGGAGTTTAATCTGAGCAGGGAGCCTTTCCATTTAACAGATTCCGAGCTTTCGGGCAGGATGCTGATTGAGGCAAGTGCAGGAACAGGTAAAACGTTTACTATTGCCGGTATATATCTTCGGCTTATTCTTGAACAGAATATAAAAGTTGACGAGATATTAGTTGTAACTTTTACTGACGCTGCGACAATGGAGTTACGGGATAGAATAAGGAAAAGGTTACGGGAAGGGCTCATTGCTTTACAGCAAGGAGAGAGTAACGATCCGTTTTTGCAGGAATTGTTCAGGAAAAAACTTCCTGATGATGCGGAATTCCGTATTAGTCAGGCAATAGCCTCTTTTGACCAGGCTGCAATTTTTACCATTCATGGGTTTTGCCAAAGAATGCTTGCCGAAAGCTGTTTTGAAAACGGCAGCCTTTTTAATGTCGAGCTAAAGAAAGACCAGTCAATTATTTTACAGGAGATAGCGGAAGATTACTGGCGGCTTAAACTGTACAATTCCTCTCCGATTTTCAGTGAGCAGGTTATTAATAAAAAGTTCACGCTTTCAGCCCTTCAAAATATAGGAAAGTCTTATAATATTGTCAGGACATCTAAAATTATTCCTGATCTCCCTCCTGATCAGACAGATTTTGATCAATGGTTTACAGCCCTAAAATATGATTTTTTAAATTATATTCTGAATGAACTTGATAAACGGAAAAAGGAAAACAATATACGTTTTTTTGACGACCTTCTCATAGATTTGCATTCAGCGCTGGACAATAAGGGTGATGGAGAAGCTCTTGCCAGGCAGCTTGCTCTAAAATTTAAAGCTGCCCTTATTGACGAATTTCAAGATACGGATTCAGTTCAATATGGGATTTTTGACAGAATTTTCCCTGTAAACGGCCCAAGCAGGCTGATCTTTGTTGGTGATCCAAAACAGGCTATCTACAGTTTTAGAGGGGCTGATATTTTTTCTTACATGGCCGCGTCATTAAGTTGTGAGAAAGTGTACACGCTTTCGGAGAACTGGCGTTCTACGGAGCGGCTTGTTGAAGGTATTAACGCTATTTTCAATGTTGAATACCCTGACTTTGCCCCATTTGTTTTTCAAGAGATAAAATACATACCCGTTGACTCAGCATTAAATGAACAGAGGGCTATTTGTCAGTCAGGTAAATCGGACATTTCCCCTTTAAAAATATGGTTCGTTCCAAGAGATTCCTCAGGGAAACCTCTTAACAAAGGAGACGCGTATAAATATCTTTCTGAAGGGGTAGGGGACGAGATAGCGAATTTGCTGAACCTTGCAGATGAAGGTCTGCTTGAGATAGACAGGAACAAAGTTTCACCTTCAGATATAGCTGTACTGGTAAGAACCAACGAACAGGGGCGTATAATACGTAAAGCTCTTACAACCAGGAATATACCTTCAACAATCAGCAGGGGAGGGGATGTTTTTAAATCAGACGAAGCAAAAGAGATACTATGGATGCTTTGCGCTATTGCGGAACCGGGTAATGACACGCTTATCCGCAGAGGAGTAACAACCGGACTTTGGGGTATGAACGGTAATAGCCTTACAGAAAATCTGAACAACAATTCATGGGAGGAGACATTATCCCAGTTATATGGGCTCCATAAGGTCTGGAACTCTTCAGGAATTATCGCGATGTTTGCTTCTCTGTTTTCAAAACGTAATGTAAGGGAGCGGTCTCTTGCATTAAGTGGCGGAGAGGGAGAGAGAAGGCTTACAAATATACTCCACCTGGTTGAGCTACTTCATCAGGCTGCTATTGAAGAGCAGTTCGGAATGGACAGCCTTGTTTCATGGTTTTCGGAACAGTTGGAAGAGAGTCAAATAGAAGAAGCTGAAATGAGGCTTGAGACAGATGACCAGGCTGTAAAAATCGTTACAATACATAAAAGTAAGGGCTTAGAATATCCAATAGTTTTCGCTCCTTTTTTATGGAGTGAAACTTCAGATAAAAACCTTGATAAAAACGGGATTCTGTTTTTTCATGATGAATATAGGAAAAGTATAGTTGATTTAGGTTCTGAAAATATTGAAAGTAACCGTAAAATTGCCTCTGTCGAAAAGCTTTCGGAAAGTGCAAGGCTTGTTTATGTCGCTTTAACGAGGGCTGCCAGCAGATGCTATTTTGTTTGGGGCGGATTCAGAGACGGAGAAAAATCTGCTCTCTTTCATTTACTCCATCCTGAATCTAAAGGTGATTTCCCTTCAGATGAGAAGATGCTTTATGATCTTGAAAGACTTTCTGAAGCCAGTAATAGCGCTATATCTGTAGAGCTGTTTAAGCGTGCTGATAAGGTTAAAGTTAATAGGAGTTATGAACTCGAATTTAAAATTGCCTGTAGAGAGTTTAAAGGGGAGATAGAAGAGAATTGGCGGGTTACCAGTTTTTCCGGTTTATCAAGAAATGTTGCGGATAAGGTTACAGAGCTTCCTGATCGTGATGAATCTTCAGTCAGCGTGGATAGTGAAAACCGTGAAAGCCAGACAGATCATAATATGTTGCCCAAAGGGATTGCTACAGGGATTATGCTTCATGAAATTTTTGAAAAACTTGATTTCACCGCTTCTGACAGAAATATCATGGAGCAGACCGTTTCTGACACTCTTGAAAAAAATATGTTTGAAAAAAAATGGCAAAGCTCTGTTCTTGATATAATTGATAAAACTCTTAACACGAAACTATCTGATGGTATTTTTAGTTTCAGACTTTCCGATATTCCATTATCTCAGAGGCTTACTGAGATGGAATTTTTCTTGCCTTTGGATTATATCTCATCATCTAAATTTTCTGATCTCATCAGAAAGTGGGATAAAAGCATTCCCACTGAAATAGTTGAAACAGTACAGAACCTTAATTTTAAGGTCATTAAAGGGGCGATTCACGGGTTTATTGACTTGGTCTTTATTCATCAAGACAAGTATTACATAGTTGACTGGAAATCAAACTATATTAGTTCTGCGCCAAGCGAATACAGCCAGGAAAAGCTCGCAAAAGATATGGTAAAACATAGCTATCCTTTACAATACCTTCTTTATACCGTAGCTCTTAACAACTATCTTAAATCGCGTATACCAGGTTATAGCTATGAAAAGCATTTTGGCGGAGTTTTTTATATTTTCCTGCGTGGTGTAGGCCTTGATAAAGAGAATAGCGGAGTTTACTATGACAGGCCGACCTCTCGTCTTATTCAGGGTGTTTCCGATCTATTAACGGGAGATATCAGCAATGCCTGATTACAATATTGATTTTTTCTCTATTGATCGGCATTTCGCTGATTTTATCCTGTCTCTCTCAAAAAGCAGCTCAGAGCCACTTTGGCTGGCTGCTGCTTTATTAAGCCGTGCTCTTCGCTTAGGTGATGTCTGCATCAGTTTAGAAAATGAATTGAACAGTTGGCCGGATGCTCTGTCTTGTCTAAAATCGGCTTCTGCATGGGGGAATGAACTTGAGAAATCTTTACCTGTCGGAAAACCCGGAGCTTCAGTTCCTATTATATTAGATGAAGATATGAGGCTATATTTAAATAGATACTACAACTATGAGATAGTAATAGCTGAAAAAATAAACAGTTTATTAAAAACAGAATTGCCCTTGCCTGATTTGGAAGATTACAGAAATATATTGCAGAAATATTTTCCAAATGAGGGTGAGGGTATTGATTGGCAAAAAGTAGCTTCCATAGCCGCCGTTACAAAGAAGTTTACAATTATATCAGGCGGCCCCGGTACAGGGAAAACCTCAACAGTGGCTAAGATTATCGCAATTCTCTCTGATTTGCATGCCGACAAAAACTTAAGAATAGCCCTTGCTGCGCCGACAGGAAAAGCTGCTGCCCGCCTTGCCGAAACATTGAGAACCACTCGTGAAAACCTGGCCTGTGATGAGGAAGTTAAGAAACTTATTCCCGAAGAAGTTCAGACAATTCACAGGCTTTTAAGGTATATCCGGAATTCAGTCAGATTCAGGTATAACAGCAGAAACCTCCTTCCTTATGATTTGATAATTATAGATGAGGCTTCCATGGTTTCTCTACCTCTTATGGCCAAACTTCTTTCTGCGGTTTCAGAAGATTCGAGAATTATTATGCTTGGAGATAAAGATCAACTGGCTTCTGTTGAGGCCGGTGGTGTTTTTGGCGATATATCATATAAGGCAGATAATAGTTTTTCACCTCAATTCTGCAAGCTTGTTAAAGATCTAGCTGGAGACGAACTTAAATCAATGGCTGACCATAACAGAACGCTGTTAGCTGATTCTGTTATTACCTTGGAAAAGAGTTACCGGTTCAGTGATAAAAGTGGTATAGGAGAAGTTCTGCCATTAGTTAGAAGAGGGGAGGGTGAGGCAGTTCTGGACTTTCTGCAAACCGCTTCTAACAGAGATGTTAAGCTGATTGATATCCCTTCAATAGAGAAGCTTAAGGCGTCAATCAAACCTATAGTGCTTAAAGGTTACGGAAACTATATTCAAAGCATGGATCCTGAAATTATTATGGACAGTTTCAGTAGATTCCGTATCTTATGCTC
>Ga0123357_10010795_pt1 | contig 11653 bp, 5 predicted proteins | sample TergutEmb28metaG_FD_89873 | JGI IMG/M metagenome (GOLD analysis project Ga0123357, IMG submission 89873) | Embiratermes neotenicus P4 segment gut microbial communities from Petit-Saut dam, French Guiana - Emb289 P4 | ecosystem: Host-associated > Arthropoda: Insects > Digestive system > Gut ...
CCGGCGGTCATCTGACGGTTTATCTGGGCCTGGACAGGATCCGAAGGCGACAGCCTGGGGATGATGAAGGTAACCGTTACCCCGATAAAAACAACCATTATGTACTGACCGATGCGCGGCAGTACATACCCCAAAAGAAATTTCCGCATCCGCTCTCCCCCCTGTTTATACCGTCAAAAAACCCCCGCCCGATTATTTTACAGCAACCGGACAGGGGTTTTCTCCCTTAACTATAGTAAACCATACGTTTACGTTTTACCGCTACTTCTGGCCTGTGGGCGTGAGCTTCAGGTACAAGTACCGTGAATTGGTCCAGTTCGGCACCGGATCGGTATAGGGATTATTTACGCTCGGATAGCCTGTCCAATAGTATTGATCCATTGTTGTAAATACATTATAGGAACATACCGGGATCTCGAACATATCGTCCACCGCAACCTTCACAAATTCTTTGCCAAGCTCAATAACTTGCGGGTCATTCATGTCCAAATGCTGGGCTTGCTCGATTATCGAGTCAATCTTTGGGTTCTTCCAGCGGCTGTTATTTCGCCCGGAATTTTGACCAATAGGCCGGTAATATTTGGAATGGAACGCGTCCAGGAAGTAGGACAGATCCGGATGCCCGCCCCATGTTTCGATATTCCAGAAGAATACGCCGTCATAGTCCCCTGTTCCCGCCAGGGTACCGAAGTCGGCGCGGACATCCAGGGTGACGTCAATACCGAATTCTTTCCAGCACTCGACGATCATCGCTGCGGCGCGGTTCTGGCTCGGCTCGACATCGGTCTGTCCCATGAAGGTAATTTTGAAGGGCTTGCCGTCATTGAATTCCCAAATACCTGAGGCGTTTCTGCGCATCCCCGCCTTCTTCATCAGTTTTTCCGCGGCAGCGAGATCGTGCTTCCACCACCCCGCGCCAATATACTGTTTTATCTGCGCAGGATCTGTGGGTACCGCGTCGCCCAGGGTCTTGCGCGCTTCATCGGCAATTTCTATGGCTGCGTTGGGGTTGTAGGGCTTATAGGTAGTACCGTCTCCCATGTCCAGGGTGTAATTTTCAAGCCACTGCTCAAGGGGCTCAAAATATATTTTTGGATACATACCTGTAGGCGTTATGGGAATAGCCGAAATGGTCATAGCGCCCCGGTAGGAAGCCATCGCGAGCCGGGTGATATCCGTTGCCAAAGTCAAAGCCCAGCGCACGTCTTTGTTGTTGAGGCCGGGTTTTTCAAGGTTAAGGATACAGGCAACCAGGGTCGGATCCGGATGACCCCAGGGGAAACTGGGGAACCAGTTCGTGGAAGTAGGATTGGTCCGCCGTAATGTAATAACGCCTTCAACAGCCATATCGTGGATAACATCCAGCTCATGGTTCCGCTGGGACATAACCTTGACGTCGCTTGTTCCGGCATCGATATACATGGCGTATTTGGGGGCATTCTCAAGACTGCCCATGAGGGCCAGGGTTGTTTTCTGCCAATCGGGCCGTTTCTCCCAAAGGTACCAGTGGCCCTGGGGATCGAAATCCTTCAGGGTATAAGGCCCTAAAGAAATCGGCGGGTTAAAGGTATACGTAGTAATGTCGGCCTGTTTTTCAAATATATGCTTGGGCATAATAAAGCAGGCGCCCCAGCGGACGATGAAATTTGAAGAAAACCGGGAGTTGGGTTGTTTCAGGTATATTTTTACTTCGTAATCGCTGACCCTTTCCACCTTTTTGACATCGGCGTTAAATTGGTCAGTATAGGCCATACCCGGGTTTGCCATTTGCGCTTCAATGGTGTAAATAACGTCATCGGCGTTAAATTCCACACCGTCACTCCAATAGATCCCCTGCCTGAGTTTTATCGTCATTTCGGTAAAATCCTTGTTGTAGATAGGAGGATCCGATGCCAGAGCATTTTCCCAGACGCCGTTGACGCCTGAATCGGGATCGATGTACCAGAGCGCGTCAAGGCCGAGCTGCTGCAACCCGCCCATATAGCTCGTATTCCAGCCGCTCCACCGGTTGAAGTAGTCAGCCGGGTTTGAGCGTCCGCCGGGATTTTCCAGAATGATGGTCTCGTTCCGGGGTACGTTGGCGCCTTCGATCATCTTGCCGCTGCCCGCCGAAGTATCAGTTCCGCCTCCCGCTGCAGCTTCGGCGGCTTTCTTCTGGCACCCTGCAAGAGCCAATAATCCAATCAACGATAGTGTAAACAGTAAAGACACTATCCCCATTGATCTTTTCATATCTCCTCCTTTTGGAATTTAGGCTTCTACAAAAGCCATTGAGTAATTATCAGGCTACTTTTGTTAATTTGTCAACAAAATAATATATATCATCTATTTTGATAAGTAAATTTCCTATTCACTTTTCAAATAATGCCTTATCTTCTCAATAACCTCGTCAAAATTAAGCGGCTTGCCAAGGTGATCGTTCATGCCGGCGTCCAGGCACTTAACTATATCTTCGCGGAATACGTTGGCGGTCATGGCGATGATGGGGATTTCTTTGGCCTTTTTTGAATCAAGGGCGCGTATGCGGCGGGTGGCTTCAAGACCGTCCATTTCGGGCATCTGCAGATCCATGAAAATTAAATCGTAGTGGTCAGGAGCGGCGCTGAACAATTTTACCGCGTCGGCGCCGTTTATTGCGCAGTCTATGCCGATTTTCAGCGGCTCAAGCATGGTTAAAACTATTTCGCGGTTGATCTCCACATCTTCCGCCAGCATGAGACGGCGGCCCGGGTAGGTTTCGGCCGGTATGGCGCTTTTTCTGCCCGCTTCAACGGGTTCCGCGTTGCCGATATATTTGTTGATGCAGGCCGCTACGGCTGACGGGAACAGCGGCTTGGGCAGGAAATCGTTGATGCCCGCCGACCGGGCTTCCTGTTCTATCATGTTCCATTCCGCGGCCGATATCATGATTATTACCGAATGATCGGCTTCTTTGGATTTTATTTTTTGGGACAGTTCAATACCGCTCATACCGGGCATTTTCAGGTCAATGAAAAGTATATCGTAGGGGCCGTTTTCCTCAATTTGCCGGAGAGCCCCGGCGCCGTCAGAGGCAATATCTATTGATACCGCGAACTGTTCGGCAATATTTTTAAAACTTTCGCGTATGTCCGGATCATCGTCAACGGCGAGTATACGGATATTGGACCAGTCTACACCGGAGAGCAGGGGGCTTGCCTTCCTGTCTTCACCGCGCTTGACCTCAATATGGAAGATAAAGGCGGCGCCGGCGCCGAGCTCGGATTCAACCCAAATTTTGCCGTTCATGAGTTCAACTATATGTTTGGAAATCGCGAGCCCCAGGCCCGTACCGCCGAATTTGCGGGAGGTGCTGCTTTCCGCCTGTTCGAATGAGGTGAAGAGGCGGGACTGCTGCTCCTTGCTTATCCCTATGCCCGTATCCTTGACTTCAAACCTGATGGTAAGAACGCCGTTTTCTTCCTTCTCCAGATAAGCGGCAAGCCGTATTGAACCTTCCTCCGGGGTAAATTTAACCGCGTTGGAAAGCAGATTGGTTATTACCTGCGTCAGCCGCTGATCATCGCCGATAAGCGAATTGGGAATGTCCTTGTCAAAATAAATGGAAAAATTCTGTTTCTTCTCATCGATTCTGAAACTGCTGACATTGACCACTTTTTGCAGCAGCTTTTCAAAGTTGAACTCCACAAAGGATAATTCGAATTTCCCCGCTTCAATTTTTGACATTTCCAGAATGTCGTTGATGATCCCCAAAAGATGATTGGACGCGCCCTCTATTTTTTCCAGGGCGTAGTCCTTCTTTTCCACATCGGACGCGGTCTTTCCTATCGCGGTCATGCCGATGATGGCGTTCATGGGGGTGCGGATCTCGTGGCTCATGTTTGAAAGGAAATTGCTCTTCGCGCGGCTTGCGGCGTTTGCCTTTTCCAGCGCCGATTCCAGTTCGGTCTGGAGCCGGATCATGTCGGTGATGTCGTCTATACTGCCCACCACGCTTGTCGCTATGCCGTTTTCATCAAAGATGGGAGTGGTATGCGCCCTGAAGGTATTGCCGTCAATTTCGGAATGCCATTCCTGGGGTCCCTGCTCAAAGGTTTTTTCAACGCCGGCGATTATGTCAAAGAACCTGTTCTTCTCCCGGGCCTCCCCAAGGGTTTTGCCTTCTGCGGATGAAGGCGTCATGCCCAGTTTGTTGAGGTACAGGCCGTTAAAGAGCGTAATTACATTGTTCTGATTAACGCTCCAGATGATGCCGGAGTAGTTGGAAATGACAGCTTCGAGCCGGGCAGCCGCGGCGCTGATGCTGAGGGTCATTTCGTTTCGCAGGAGCGCATTGGCGATCACCAGGCTTCCGGAACGCAGAATGGATTCTTCGTTTTTGGAGAACAGCCGTTCCCTGTGGCAGTCATCAAAGCCGACAAAGCCCCAGAATTCATCCCTTAAAAATACCGGGACCACCAGTATGGACAGTATGCCCTGCGGGATGAGTATCTCCTGTTCCTCCGGAGACAGATCATGAATCCTGCCATTCACGCAATTCCCGGACGCCAGTGTATGTTCCCAGTTATGAATATCATCGTACGGTACCTCTGCTGTAAAACCTTTGCCCTGCTGGGGTTCCGCGTTTTCCGACCATTCGTACAATTGGGCGCAGTAAAGCCTGCCGTCTCTTGCGAAATTTTTCCATATATACACACGATCCGCGTCTACAGCCCTGGCCATCAGGCCCATGCAGTTCCAGAGGTTGAGCAGGAATTCATCAATCTCCGACTGGAGCAGGATAGTAGCCACGCGGTTCATCGTCTGCAGCATCATGTCCCGCTGTTCAAGGCCCTTCATCATTTGCCGGTATTCGCGAAGATCCCGCGCGTAGGCCGCGACATTGTAGCCGTCGCCGTCGTTGACACGGACCAGGGTCATCTCTACCGGGATCGGAGTACCGTCCAGTTTTTGATGCATCCATTCAAATTCACACCTGCCCTCTTCAAAAACCTTCTTTAAAAGACCATAGGCTTTGTCCCGTGAGAGCTGACCATCCGGCTGAAATTCCGGGGACAGTTCCCAGAATTTCTCCAGATATTCCTCTTTGCTGCTTAGTTCAAAAAGTTTTACCGCCTCTTCATTGCAGAGGTTTGTTTCAAAGTCCCTGTTCCACAGGTTTCCCGCGAGGGGCGTCGCGTCCAGGAGCTGCATCGAGCGTTCATGGGCCTCACGGATCGCAATGGCCTGCGTATTGCGGTTCACCGCGTTTACCATCATGAAGCTTGCGGAGCGGAGTATGTTGACCTCCTCATCCTTAAAGGTACGTTCCTGGTGGCAGTCATCAAAATTGACAAAGCCCCAGAACTGGTTCTGCAAATGTACCGGTATCATCAAAAGGGAATGCACCTGACAGGGCCTGAGCAGTTCCTGTGTACGGGGCGTCAGGATACTGAGCGGCCCGTTTATACATTCACCCCTCCGGAACTGAATTTCCCACTCGGGGTTATCGGTATAAGGGTAGCTGACCTTATTGGGAACAGGATTGGAATTCCTCCCCAGTTCGTTCATCCAGTCAAAGATCTGTTCATAGTAAAGGGCGCCGTTCCGGATTTCATTCTTCCATATATAAACCCGGTCGACATCCATGCACCGGGCCATCAGTTCCATTCCTTCCCGGAGCGAGGCCTCAAATTTTTCTTCATCTATCGAGGTGAGCAGTACCGTGGTCGCCTTGTTTACCGCCTGCAGAAGCTGATCCTGGCGTTCCATCTCAAGGGTAATGCTCAGCAGATCCGTATTGTAGATATTGAGGTGATCCCGCATCTCCTGAATGGTCAGGGCCAATTCGCCTATTTCATCATTCCGGTCTTCGCCGAATATTTTACCGGTCCCCGAACTGGTTTCAGTCAGGCTTTTTGTAAGCCGGTTCAGCGGGCTGAGCACCAGGCGCTGTATCAGTAAACTGTTTACAAGGGTATACAAAACAAACGCCGATAACATGGCGATGAGGAGCGGCAGGAGCTGCCTGACGCTGAACAGCGAGTTATCGTTGAAGAACGTTACGACCGACCAGTCCGAATTGGCGATCGGCGCGATTGAAACATACCCGTAGGTTCCCTGCGTTAACCTGGTGACCTGCGGCTGCGCGTTCTGGGCGAAATACCCGTTTACTCTTTTTAAATAGGCGTCAATCGCGGCCTTAAAGGCAGGATCGGAATTCGCCATCCTGATATTGCGCTCAACCCTTTCAATGAGAACGTTGGTATACGCGCTGTCAATCTGAATGGCGCCGCTGCTGTCAATGACGTAGCCATGCAGGTTGGCGACATTGTAGCGGGCAAACATGGTATTGAGGATAGTCTCAACCTTGAGTCCCGAACTGAATACGCCTACTACCTCTCCTTCGGGGCTAACCACCTTGTGGTTAATCCACAAACGCCACCGGTAATAGATCTTGTCAACATCGATCTTCAGGGTATACGTGTATGGGGAATCTTTACATTCATAGTACCAGTCGTTCTGGGCCTGGTTCTCATTCAGCTTTTCCTGCGGGCTAAAGCTATCAAGCGTCGCGCTGTTCTCTATTCTGTATTCGTTCTGCGAGTCATTGATGCCGAAATACAGCTCCGCGCTGTTGAGCATGCTGGTATAATCCATCATCTCGTTGTAGGCGGCAACCTTTTTTTCCTCGTTCGATTCATCGGAGAACCAGTCGGTCACCGCCTTTGAACGGGCCACCTTCCGGACAATCGCGAGATCCTGGCTTATATACGCGTTGAACTTGTAAACCGCCTCCATGGAATAAAGGTTGGCAAGATTTTCGGAAGCCCTGTTGGTAATGTTCTTAACCATGACGGCGGCCATTGACGTAATGAGGAGGAGAACCACGGCGAGAAGAAATATATTTACATTCCGAACCCGCCCCGCAATCCTGCTTTTTGAGGCAGGCTTGTCAGAAGGCGCAGCATCGCTCATTTTTTAAAATCCTTCGGCCGCCTGCTAATCGTTCATGCTGTAAACTTTGCCATATTTGATTATTTCCACGTTGGGGAAACCCCCATCCGAAAGGTGCTGCTTAAAGGCCGACTGCGCCTTTGGCTCTCCATGTACCATAAAGATCTTTTTTAAATGCGAGGTATCCAGGGATTTGAGCCACGCAATCGCCTCACCGTAATCGGCGTGGGCGCTGAAGGCATTGATCTGCTCCACCTCTGCCCGGCGTTTCAGCCACATGCCGTGGATCTTTACTTCCTCTTCCCTGTCCCGTATACGGCGGCCCAGGGTGTTTTCCGCCATGTAACCGACGATCAGGATAGTGGTGTTCGGATCCCCAATGTTGTGGATAAGGTGATGCTGAATTCGCCCGGCTTCGCACATCCCGTCCGCGGAGATGATGATAAGCGGCCCCGGGTGATCGTTCAGCGCCTTGGACTCAACGACACTGGTAGTAAAATGGAGCGAATTGAACCCGAAGGGGTTCTTCTGATGTTTGATAAAGGCCTCTTTGATTTCCTCATCGTAACATTCCGGATGCACCTGGAAGATGGTCGTCGCGTTGGTTGCCATGGGCGAATCCACATAGATGGGGATCTCCGGAATTACCCCCTCATCGGTAAGAAGATGAAAGTAGTACACCAATTCCTGGGTCCGCTCAATGGCGAATGACGGGATAAGGATCTTGCCGCGGCGCTTTACCGCATCTTTGGCGATTTCCGCCAGCTTATCCATGGCGTCCACGGTCTTTTCGTGGAGCCGGTCGCCGTAGGTGCTTTCCAGGATGATATAATCCGGTGCGTACGGCCTGCCCGGGTCGCGTATTATGGGTTTCCCCGGCCTCCCCAAATCGCCAGAGGCGAGTACATTAAGCTCTTTACCGTCTTTTTTAATCGAGATGGAAGCCATCGCCGAACCCAAAATGTGGCCGGCGTCGAAAAATTCAAGCTTAATACCGTCATCAATGAACATGGGCCTGTTATACGAAACCCCTACCATCTGGCTTGTAGCCTGTATCGCGTCTTTTTCGTCGTAAAGGGGATGCCAGTTGAATTTCTCCCCCTTTTTTTCCGCCTGCTTGCGCAGGTACTCCGTATCACGGGCCTGGATATTGGCCGAATCCATCATGATAAGGCTGGCCAGATCCCGGCTGGCCGGAGTCACATAGATATTTCCTTTATAACCCCTTTTGGTGAGCAGAGGGAAAAGACCGCAGTGGTCATGATGCCCGTGGGTCAGAATAGCCGCTTCCACCCTGTCCGCGCTGATGCCGATATCGCGGTTCTTGCGATCCGCTTCCGCCCGGCTGCCCTGAAAAGCTCCGCAGTCAATCAGATAGGATTTCCCGTCAATTTCCAGAATATGCTTGGACCCGGTTACTTCCTCGGCCGCGCCGAGTGAATAGAAATTAATATTCATTGTGTCTATTATACCACTTAATCGCTTTCTTGACGATAGTATTAAATCGATATATCATAATATATCAATATGGATTCCTTGTCCGTTTACCGGCAAATTTATAACGATTTGCTTGAAAAAATAGTCTCCGGCCGGTACAATGCCGGGGATCGTCTCCCTTCGGAAAGCGACCTCAGCCAGGCGTACGGGGTAAGCCGTATCACCAGCAAACGGGCGCTGGATCTTCTGGCCGAACAGGGCATCATTGTCCGCCAGAGCGGAAAAGGCTCTTTTGTCAACGGCAATTACAAAAACCCCGCCGACGCGGCCAGCTCCCGGACTATCGGCTTTGTCCTCCCGGATTTTTCCGATTCCTTTGGGACCAGACTGCTTTACAGCATTGAAGAGAGCTGTAAAGCCTATGGGTACCAGCTCGTACTGCGGCGGACACGGGATCAAAGCGAAGAAGAAGAACAGGCAATCAAATCGCTTTCCGGCGCAGCGGGCATACTCCTCCTTCCCGTACATGGCGCCCTGTATAATCCCGAAATTCTCAAATTGATCGTCGATAAGCGCGCGCTGGTCCTGGTGGATCGCAAAATGCAGGGGCTGGGCGCCCCCACCGTCACCGCCAATAACCTGGAAGCAGCCGAGGCCGGAACAAGGTACCTTTTCCAGCTTGGCCACAGAAACATCGCCTTTTTTTCAGGCCCCGTAAACCACACCTCCACCGTTGAAGACCGCCGCCAGGGCTATATACGGGCCCATACCGAATTCGGCGTACAGCACAAAAGCGAATACCTTTGTCACAGTTTTTCCAGCGCCTGGACCGGGCCGTATTACTCCAGCGAGAGCGTTTCAACGGACGTAGAAATAGCCATGAAACACCTCAGGGAACACCCGGAGATAAGCGCCGCCTTTACGTCGGAACACATCATCGCCCTCATCGTCAAAGACGCCGCGGAGGCCCTTGGCCGGAAAGTCCCAAAGGATTTTTCCATCGTTACTTTTGACGCCCCTCCCTCGGTTGCCGAAGTTCCCCCCTTCACCCACCTGTTACAGGACGAATACGCCATGGGAAAAGAAGCCATAGAAACCCTTCAGGGTATTATCACCAAAAACGCCTCCGCCCCCATCGCGGATATACTGGTTCCCGCCCGTCTCGTAATCGGCGCGTCTACCGGCGCAAAGGACGCCGGCAAAGCCAAACAGTAAAAAGGTGCCAGGCACCTTTTTGACAATCCGTTTACCTAACACTGTTAGGTGATTTATCTAACAGTGTTAGGCAAACAGTCTAGCCTTGTCTTTCTTTTTCCCGTTTTTTCCTCCATACTTATTTTATGGGATTTAAAGAAAAAATTAAGACAATTATTCCCCGTTCAAAAAAAATCAGGATTATCATTGGCGTAATTGTTTTGGTTTTAATAGCTCTGCTTTGTATGTTGTGTACCATAAATAATGCGCAAAAGAATAAGGTTCCTTCCGGGAAGGACGGCGGAAGCGCGGCGGAGGCAGAATTACCGGATCTGGCCGAAGCGATAGCGCGCTTTTCACAGGAAACGGCGGGGGCCGATCCGGACAGGCAGGCTTTTGTCGAGGATTTCTGGCGCTGGATCTTCGGCGAAGCTGGTATTCCCGAGGAGCTGGCGCGGAAGGTTGCGGATTCGGCGCTTGAAAGTCCCGCGTTTGTGATGGATCTTTTGGTGGTTTTGCAGCAGGATCCCTATACCTTTTATCTGGTCGACAAGCAGCATCCGCTGCCTGACGGCTACGAACCGGATGATCTGGTTCGCCTTGCGGCGGGAACGTACCGCATAAGCCGGGACGGGCTCTTGCTGCGCAAGGCAGCGGCGGCGGCGTTACAGGAAATGGCAGTAGCGGCGGCGTCCGATGGGGTTACCCTTGAGGCGGGATCAACCTACCGTTCGGCGGCGTATCAGGCGCAGGTATACGAGCGGGAAGTGAAGGCGTACGGCAAGGAAACGGCGGACCGCGAATCGGCGCAGAGCGGAAAGAGCCAGCACCAGCTTGGCATGGTGGTGGACTTTGCCCCCATTGACGACGCCTTTGCCAAAACGCCGGCATCGCGCTGGCTGCTCAAAAACGCCGGGCGCTTCGGCTGGTCGCTTTCCTTCCCCGACGGATACGAGGCGGTCACCGGGTACCGCTGGGAGAGCTGGCACTACCGCTATGTGGGAAAAGATTTGGCCGCCTTCATCGACAATTATTTTGACGGGATCCAGCAGTATGCCCTTCAGTTCATACATGCGTGGCAGCAAGATTCCGCAATTTCCGGATTTCAAAAAAGATCAGTATCGCCGTCAGGATAAAAGAAAAACCGTCCGATACGGGGCCTGCCGCCACAATTCCCCACAGGCCCCAAATCTTACCGAAGATGAGGAGGCAGGGTATGAGGATGATGCACTGCCTCAGCAAATTGAGCAGTATCGAAAATTTGGGGCGTCCGGTAACTACAAACAAATTGGCGGAGACGATCTGAAAGCCGACCAGGGGCAGCATGAGAAGGTTCACCCGCATGGCCCAGGGCGTGAAGGAGTAAAGGGGGGCGCTTCCTTCGGGAACAAAGAGCTTGATCAGGGCCAGGGGGAAACTTTGTACGAGGATGAAGCCGGCGACGCAGACACAGGACGCCGCGGTTATTGCCCGGAGATAGGTCTTGAGTACCCGGTCAAATTTTTTGGCCCCATAGTTGAATCCCAGTATGGGCTGGGCGCCTCCGTTGATGCCGAATACCGGCATCAGGAATACCATAACAATGGAATTGACTATGTTCATTCCGGAAAGGGCTATGTCGCCGCCATTACTGACGCCCAGGGCATCCGTGCCGTACCAGCCCATGCTGGTGTTGTACAGGAGCTGTACCAGGGACATGACGAACTGCATGATAAACAGGGCGGAGCCATATACCATGATCTCGCGGACGATAGCGAACGAAGGTTTTATGGCCGCGGGCTTAAGCCGGATTACGCCTTTTTTGCTGAAGCTAAAATACAGTATCCAGGCGCACGAAACAAACTGGGAGATGACTGTCGCTGCCGCGGAGCCTTCAACACCCCAATGAAACACAAAGATAAACAGAGGTTCCAGGGCGGTGTTCAACCCGGCGCCCAGAAGCATGCTTATCATGGTGATAGTGGGGAAACCCTGGGCCCTGGTGCAATTGGATAAACCAAAACCAACCATGGAGAATACCGCGCCGTAAAGGATAATGCGGAAAAAACGCCGGGCGTAATCCAGCGACAGGCTTCCTTTCTGTGCGCCCATAAGCGAAAGGATAGGA
>Ga0123357_10010796_pt1 | contig 11652 bp, 8 predicted proteins | sample TergutEmb28metaG_FD_89873 | JGI IMG/M metagenome (GOLD analysis project Ga0123357, IMG submission 89873) | Embiratermes neotenicus P4 segment gut microbial communities from Petit-Saut dam, French Guiana - Emb289 P4 | ecosystem: Host-associated > Arthropoda: Insects > Digestive system > Gut ...
AGATGGTCTATTGATGGCGCACAAAGAATTGCCAATCTAAGAGCTTATAAGAAAAGTAATCGTTGGAAATGTGTTGTTGGACAAATCAAAAGGGCAGCATAGTGCAATTTGTCATACACCCAGGCGGGCTTACTTGTGCTTCCAATAATTCTGTTGCAGGATTGAATGTAACCGTAACTGTAGAGTTATCTTGATCAACCGATACCGTTTGATTTTGATTTGAACCGGGAAATTCGTATGCCGAATAACTATGGTTACCCACCACTTTATAGTTATAATCTCCGGCGGCTATACCTGTAAATATTTTTGTCCAAATATCGCCGTTTTGTGTCATATCGTTTTCAGTAGCGGTAGGAGCATTGGGTTCTCCGCAAAGCCCTGCATCTCCAACCACCGTATAAGAGGTAATTACTAATTCTCCAAAACCTATGGAAGAAGACAATGATATGTTTGTTCCGTCATAAGTAATTGTGATATCGGCTGTTCCTCCAATTGTAAAACCGATATTATTGGTGCCATTTAGATTAACGCCGGATACTATACTTCCGGGTGCAATATTCGGCCAACCCCAACTATTAGTCCATGTTCCGTCTGTCACTTTAAAAGCGTATGTACCGGCCGGCACGCCAATGAATGTTACAGATGCCGGGGTTCCTGACATTAAACTGCCGTCTGCTACCCAGTACTTTCCATCACACCAGGAACCTCCTGCTGCACTACCATCCCCTGCTACATAATACGTTTGAGCCATCATGCTCACTACAGCAAAAATGGCCATTGTCATAAGTAAAAATTTCTTTTTCATGTTGTAAAAAATTAATAATGAATATTTTGGAAACTTCTAAAAGTGTGTTTAATTTTTCAAAGAGCCGAAGTCTCTTAAAGCTCCATGAAGAATTATTGGAAATCTTTTACGAAATTAGTAAAAGATTTGATTAGAATAGATTCATTTGTGAGAAAAATATATAATAATCATAATGCAAACGTTTGCGTGGAAAAAGGGCAAATTTTTATCTCTAAAATTACTTTTATACCCTTATTACTCTTATCTTTACAAAGATATAAAAAGGATATTGAAAAATTACAATTAATTACCGATTTTCCCTTTTATGATTAAAATAAATGATTATCCGTAAAATGTCCTATTATAAAAATAAACAGATTCCTCACTTCGTTCGGAATGACGATTCATCATTTGGAGATATAGGAGGGAGTAGCGGCGGCGAAGCCGCCGCTACTCCCCGTCCTTCCCGCTTGAAATTATTGTCATTTCGAAGGAGCGAAGCGACTGAGAAAACTTATAGGTCACTTTGCGGATAATCATATTAAAACATAAAATTTATTACAAAATGAAAACGTTTTTACAAATTCTTTTCTTTATTGCGATCGCTTTTTCTGTTCAGGCGCAAGTTGTTACGACAACTAATCCTTCTCTTGTTGTTCAACAATCGGGAACAAGCGTTACCGTTACGTTTGATGTTTCTGCGATGTCGGGTTTAGCCGGCTATGCGGGACCTCTTTATGTGCATACGGGCGTAAGCACCAGCGCGGGCGACTGGCAGCATACGAATACCACGTGGCCCACCGGAGGTACCAGCTCTACAAATATTCCAAAATACCAATTAACTCAGGCGGGAACCAATAAATGGACATTGACTATTTCACCCGATATTAATACTTATTACGGCATTGCGAACGGCGAAGTGGTCACGAAGTTGTGTTTTGTGGTGCGTTCCACAAGTGGTACCCCGCAAAGCAAACCGGATATTTTTATTCCTGTTTATCAACCCGGCTTGAATGTAGCTTTCACAACGCCTGCCAATCATAATCAATTGATTAATAAAGGCGCTTCTATTGCTTTTTCCGCTACGGCTTCGGAAAGTACAACGTTAAAATTATACATAGATAATACTCAATTGGGAACGACTGTAACAGGCACATCCATTTCTCAATCTTATACATTCAGTAACGCAGGTTCTTTTTGGGCGATTGCAGAAGCAGGAACAGCTCCGAATACGGTACGCGACAGTGTTTTTGTGAATGTTAAGAAAGATGTTGAAATAGCTGCGCGTCCCGCGCTTCCGGATGGGATAAATATAGTTAATAATAACACTGTTACGTTTATTTTATATGCTCCTAACAAGACTGATGTATTCGTAGTAGGCGACTTTAATAAATGGCGGCCGGGTAACGATTATATGATGAAAAAAGACACAGACGGCAATCGTTGGTGGCTGACCGTTAATAATTTACAACCTAATGTGGAATACTCTTTCCAATACCTCGTGGACGGAAACCTGTTTGTTGGAGACGCTTATGCTCAAAAGGTGCTCGACTCATGGAATGATAAGTATATACCTTCTTCTACTTATCCGAATTTAAAACTTTATCCCGCAGGAAAAGATAATAGCGATGGCATGGTTTCCGTATTCCAAACAAACGAAGCTCCTTATAATTGGGAAGTTACAAATTTCCAATCGCCTTCTCCGGATAAATTGGTTATTTATGAATTATTACTCAGGGATTTTACTAATAATGGCAGTTTAATGGGCGATTTAAATGGCGCCATGACTAAGCTGGATTATTTACAAAAATTAGGTATCAATGCTATTGAATTGATGCCCACACAGGAATTTGACGGGAACGAGAGCTGGGGATACAGCCCTTGCTATTATTTTGCAATGGATAAAGCTTACGGAACCAAGGATATGTATAAAAAGTTTATTGACGAATGTCACAAACGAGGGATTGCAGTCATTTTGGATATTGTATATAACCAGGCCACCGGTCAGCATCCGTTTGCCAAATTGTATTGGGATTCGGCAAATAACAGGCCGGCCGCTAATAATCCATGGTTTAATGCAGTTGCTCCTCATCCATATAGTGTGTTTTGCGATTTCAACCATGAATCTCCTTTGACCAGGGAGTTTTTCAAACGCAATTTGAAATTCTTGCTGGAAGAATATAAATTCGACGGATTCAGATTTGATTTGACAAAAGGATTTACCCAAACCTCTTCGACAGAAGCTACAGCGTCGAATTATGATGCTTCCAGAATTGCTATTTTGAAAGATTATCAGAGCCAAATTAAAGCGACTAAGCCCAATGCGTATATGATTATTGAACATTTCGCCACAGATTCGGAAGAAAGGGAATTGTCTAACGCAGGAATGTTACCTTGGGGGAATGCGAATAGCGTTTATTGCCAGTCAATAATGGGCTATCAAAACAATCCTACTTCTTCCTTCTCAGTTGTAAGTGGTTGGACGAGATCATGGTCTACCAATAACTTGGTTGGATACATGGAAAGCCATGATGAAGAACGCACGGTATACAAAGCAAAAACTTTTGGAGCTACAACTGATATAAAAAACAATCTGGGGGTTCAGATGGACCGGGCAGCATTGAACGCCGCATTCTTTCTCCCGATTCCGGGCGCTAAAATGATTTGGCAATTCGGAGAATTGGGATATGATATTTCAATAGATGCCGGTGGCGATCGCACCGGACGCAAACCTGTCTTGTGGAATTATTATGATGTGCCGGAACGAAGAGCTTTAAATACCATTTATATGAAATTAAATGCCTTAAGAGGGCTATATGGCGATGACGCTTTTAGTAATAAAAGCCTCTGGTCGATGCAAATTGCAGAAAGTGATTGGGCGGCAGGAAGACGTATTTGTTTAAATTCTCCCAATTTGAAAATGGTGATTTTAGGCAACTTCAATCCGAGCGGAACAGCAACGACTAATCCTAACTTCCCTGCAACAGGAACATGGTATAATTTATTGACCGGAGAAGCAATGAATGTGACGAATACGAACATGACTATTCCGCTGGATGCCGGTAAATTTATCATATTTACCGATAGGAAACTTAATTTGCCATCGGAAATTAATGAAGTTAAAAAGGAACAAATAAGCTTGCAGCAAACACCGGATAATTTAACGATTGTTTCGGAAAATCCTGTTACTTTTGCTAAACTATATACTATCAATGGCCTGTTAATTAAACAAATACAGGGTGAAAATACCATTTCAATCGCTAATTTACCGAAGGGTTGTTATATTCTGAATGTTCAGTTAAACGGAGAAAATTTTTCCCGCAAGTTTATAAAATAAATTAAATTAATATGAAGATACAAAAGTTAACCGTTTTATTGTGTTTAAACCTATTCTTATTCTGTACTACTTATTCTTTTGCCCAAAAAGTATATACCACCTATCTATGGCACATGGATCAGCCGGTTTATTGGGGAGATAAGAGTAAAGATAAACCTGATTCCAAGCAGTTTGCAGAGGAGTCACAGCGTTTAAAAATGTCGGGGCAAAACATGTACCCCGGCAGTAGTGTAGCTCATCCTACAAATGATTTACAGGAAATTTTTTCTAAAGCCGATCGGGTAAATGCTTATCAAATAGCTCCAAGAGATGCGGTCAATTCGATAGCCGACCTCCCCGATGCCGGAGCGCAATTAAGTATTTCTGCCGGCTTAATGGAAAATATACAATCCCTTGCTGCAAAAAACCAGTGGGGATACGGATCGGGATGGATGAATGGCTATAAAGAAGTTATTAATAAAAAGAACTCCGGTGGATTTCCTCGTTTGGATGTGGTCAGTTTTACCTACGACCATGTTCTTTCTCCCTTAGTAAGTGAAAGAACATTAAAGAAACAAATACAGGGACATCAATATGTTGCTCAAAAATATTATGGTTATAATTCTCCGGGATATTGGCCGGCCGAATGTTCTTTCTCCGAAAGGATTATCAAAACATTGAGAGAATGTGGCATAACCTGGTCGGTTGTTGCCAACAGTCATTTGGCTCGCACGTTGAGCGATTATGTGCATCCTTATAATATTAATGGTAATATTGAAGCTCCCAATAAAGCAGATATGGTTGCTACAAAAGGAAATAACTGGTTTGACGGCACTATCGATGGAAGAGGCAGCCGTTTGGCGGTTCCTTATTGCTACCAAGCGCATAAAGCAAGATATGTAGACCCTGCTACCGGTACGGAATACAAGATCGATGTGGTTCCGATGTGTAATTATTTTGGTTATGTTGATGGATACAGCGGCGCTAATGTAGGCGAGGTTCAAAGTAAGATTGAACCCTACAGTGTCGCTACCAAGCCAAGTCTCGTATTGCTTGCCCACGATGGCGATAATGCTTGGGGAGGCGGCAGCAGTTATTATTATGAAGCGGTGCCGGGTTTCACACATGGAGCCGCTAATGCAGGATTTAAGCCTACTACGATTCAACAATTCCTGAAAAATAATCCGGTTCCCGAAAATGATGTGGTAAGGGTTGAAGATGGATCATGGGTGAATGCCGATAGCGATTGGGGACATCCTCAATTTATCAATTGGTTATGGCCTTTATATACAAGCGATTGTAAATCTTTCAATCCCGATGGTTGGACGGAAGATGCGAGAAACTGGGCAGTGATTACCGCTACCGAAAATTATGTAACCATGGCTGAAGATCTTACCGGTAATCTTTCCATACAAAGAATATGCGAAGGCGGAACAACAGCCAACGATGCCGAAAAAGCCTGGCATTTCTATTTCGGAGGACTTAATTCAGGTTTCATGTATTATGGTAAAGCCGAAGATATGGAAGTAAAACCTTCCTTGACCGGCAATATTGCTATCGAATATGCAGAGAGGGTAATAAATGCTAAACCCGGTGTAGACAATACGCCGCCGGCGGTATTTATTCCGCAACGTTATCCTTATAATCCGGGAGGAATAGGCTTTGGGCCGACAACCGGTTATAAAAAAATACAGTATCCAAGTGATTTTACAATATGGACTTTTGCTTTCGATGTCAGTGGCTTGTCTTCTGTTAAATTAAAATACCGGACGGATATAGACGGAGTAAGGTCTCTTGATAGTAAAGACAATGAAACATACGCAGGAGGTCCCGGTGTGAATGCCTGGGTGGAAAAAGAAATGAATCGCAGGCCGATGACTGCAGATCCTACAAACGATCCTGAACTAAATTACTTTATTACTCCTAAGGCGAAAGCCGACTTGTGCTATGCCGACATAACCGGTCTGTCGGAAGTTCTTGTCGATTATTATGTAGAAGCTACAGATACCAAAGGAAATGTTTTCAAAACCCCAATACAACACGTATACATAGGCGCTGCAAATTCCGTTGACCCCGGTGGAAATGTATTGCCGGACTATATAGAGATCAGTCCTGCCAATCCTACTTGTAATGATGTGATTACCGTTATTATGAAAAGCGGATGGACGCAAGGGAAAAATTTCTATTGGGGCAAGAATGACGGATTTCTCAATCCGACAACAACTCCATTTGCGTTGGAAAACGGACAATATGTGGCGAAAATCGGGCCATTTGATGAAACAGTTAATATGATTCAATTCTGCATCAATACCAATGGCGGAAATTGGGATAATAATAACGGAAGCAATTATGTTATTAAAATAGCGGCGGCAGCGGCCAATGATAACCCGAAAGGGACGAATATTACCAAGACTTTAGATGAAAATGCTTCCTATACTTTTACGGTTTCGGATGTTGGATTCAGCAGTCCTAAAGGAAACACGTTCAAAGGTATAAAGATATTGTCTCTGCCTGCAAGCGGAAACCTGAAAGTGAACGGAAGTCCGGCTGCGGCTAATCAAATTGTTACGGATGTGTCTCAGCTCGTTTATACTATTACCACACAGCAGGCCTCTTTTACTTATAAAATAATAGATAATCAGGATTTGATAAGCGATGCGACTTATACTGCTACTTTTAGAATCAACACTCCGGAACCGGCAGGCATTAAAGTGAAATTTAAGAAGCCTGCCGGCTGGAATACTGTCTATATATATGCTTGGAACAGCTCGTCTTCCAACATGATCGGCGCATGGCCGGGAGCTGCTGCCACGAATGAAGGCAATGGATGGTATTCTTATGTTTTCGACCAGTTGGTAACCAGTGTAAATGTCGTATTCAATAACAATGCTACACCTCAAAGTGTTGATATAACGAATATAACTTCTTCTATCTGTTATGAAGAAAATGGTTTGAATAATGGTAATTTGAATGTTCAGCAGGTTGAATGTTCGGGAAGTACGTCTATAGGATCTAACCCTGTGCGGTTAGATATGATCGTGTATCCGTCGCCCATGCAAGAGCAGTGCATGATTAGTTTACCCAACACGGGAGATCATTCATATACATTATTTGTATATAATCTGTCGGGCAAAAAAGTTGTAAGCGAACGATTTAAAGGGAGCGATTATCTGTTGCAACGGAATAATCTGAATAGTGGAATATACATTTTGGAAGTTATTCCGGAAAATGGCGCTCAAGTTTTTAAGTCTAAATTAGTTGTGAAATAAATATTACATGATATTAGAGGATCTATTTTTGAATGATATGTTTAACTTAAATAATTAAAAATGTTTTTAGGAGTTTTCTAAATATTAATTAATAATTTTTTATAAGATGAAAAAGATTTTTTTACTTTTAGCAATGGCAGTTTTTACTACCATGAGTATGGTGGCTCAAACGTATTATGTAGCAGGTGATGCAACTTTATGTGGAGACGATTGGAATGCGGCAGGTAATCCAATGTCCGGAACTCCGGCATCTATAACATTCAATGATGTACCGAAAGGTTCTTATAATTTTAAAGTAACAGACGGAACATGGACTAATAGTTGGGGTTGGTCGAATATTGCACCTGCAAGCATCGTAACGGGTGTTGAAGATAATGGTGGTAATATAAAATTTACTATTGGTGGTACTGCAAATATTACAATTACTTTTAATGGGTCACAAATTACATTGCAATCTTCTATCGGTTTTGTAGGAGCAATCATTGACAAATACACAGTAGTTGGAGACGCAGGACTTTGTGGTACCGGTCTCGCTTGGAATACAACCAGTCCCACAGGCGATATGACTCAAGAAGGTAGTGTATATGTAAAAACATTTACAGATGTTGCAGCAGGAACTTTAAATTATAAAGTGATTGGGAATAACAGTTATAGCGTATTTCAATATCCTTCAAGCAATAAAACCGTAAATGTGGCGACGGCTGGTTCTACGGTTAAAATTACATTTGACCCCGCCGTACCGAGTTTGACAGAGGTAGTAACTCCTCCACAAACAGAAACAACTTATTATGTAGCAGGTGATGCAGCTTTATGTGGAGACAATTGGAATTCGGCAAGCAATCCAATGTCCGGCGCTCCTGCAACTAAAGTATTCAGCAATGTTCCGGCAGGTACTTATAATTTTAAGGTAACGAATGGAGCTTGGGAACCTGCCGGACAAAGTTGGGGTTGGAGTTCCTTAGCAGCATCAAGTCAAGTAGCGGGCGTTGAAGACAATAATGGTAATATAAGATTTACTATTAGCGCTACTTCAGATATTACAATTACTTTTGACGGAACAGAAATCACATTGGCGTCTTCTAATGGTTTTGGAGAGTTGGTTATTAATACATACTCTGTGGTTGGCGACTTGGGACTTACCGGCGCAGACTGGGATCTGACAAGTGGAGATATGGACCAGAACGGTGATGTGTGGGTAAAAACATTTACCAATGTTATGACAGGAAGTTATGAATTTAAAATAGTCGGTGATCACAGTTTTGGCATATTTGAATATCCCGCAGGAGAAAATAATAATGAAACAGCGACAGTAACGATAGATTACTCTACTGTTAAAATTACATTCGACCCCGCCGTGCCATCTGTGTCAGTAGAAGTAACTCCCGCTGCGACATCGATCAACGACCCTGTCGCCGACATTGAACTTACCACAGCCAATGGTGTCATCTATTGTTCGGCAAAAAACTTTGTTATCTATAACACTGTAGGCATCGATGTTACTGCACAAAACGGAAATCTGAAAGGAATTTACATTGTAAAATACAACGGAAAAGCAAAAACTGTTTTGGTAAAATAGTCTTTGAGATAAATTTAGTCTACTGAGGTTGTCTCAAAAGTGCTTTAACCGCACACAGATTACACGGATTACACAGATTACACGGAATAACACAAATTATTATTTTCTATTTGACGAAATATTAATGTTTTGCCAATAAAATAAATTGTGAATTTCCGTGTAATCTGTGTAATCTGTGTAATCTGTGTGCTAATTTTGCTTTCGAAGACTTTTGCACTAAAATCACTATTTGTTTTGTTGTGGATTATTCATACTTTTGCAGGATAAAATATACAAAATGAATTTACAAAGCTTAGTTCGAGAAAATATTTGGAATCTGAAACCTTATTCTTCAGCTCGTGACGAGTTTAAGGGTGAAGCGTCTGTTTATATGGATGCGAATGAAAATCCTTATAATAATAATGTGAATCGTTATCCGGATCCTTTGCAATGGGAGGTGAAAGAAAAAATTGCTTCAACCAAAGGGGTTGCGAAAGAAAAAATCATGTTGGGTAATGGTAGCGATGAACCTATTGATTTGATTTTTCGTGTGTTTTGTGAACCCGGAATCGACAATGTTGTTGCCATAGATCCCACTTATGGAATGTATCAGGTTTCGGCGGATATTAATCATGTAGAATATCGTAAATCGCTATTGGATAGTAATTTCGATTTTAATTCCGACAATTTACTTCAACATGCCGATAAGCATACAAAAGCCGTTTTTCTTTGCTCTCCCAATAATCCTACAGGAAATTCTTTGAACCGGAATGAAATCATTCGTACTATTGAAAATTTTGCCGGAATTGTTGTTGTAGACGAAGCATATATTGATTTTTCATCTCAAGTATCTTTCCTGAAAGATTTGGATAAATATCCCAATTTAATTGTATTACAAACATTTTCTAAAGCGTGGGCAGGCGCCGGTATTCGCTTGGGAATGGCTTTTGCTTCGGAAGAGATTATAAGTTTATTTAACAAAGTGAAATATCCTTATAATGTCAATAAGTTAACTCAGAATTGTGCGTTAGACATGTTGGGTAATTATCAGGATGTTAAAGATAAAGTTGCCGTTATTAAGGAGGAACGTATTCGATTGGAAAAAACCTTGAAGGAACTTTCCCTTGTAGAAAAAGTATATCCGAGCGACGCTAATTTTCTTTTAGTCAAAGTAGATGATGCGGATAAGATATATCAACAACTGGTAAACAAAGGAATTATCGTGCGAAATCGAAGCAGAATTTCTCTCTGTCTGAATTGCTTGCGGATAACTATCGGAGCTCCTGATGAAAATAAAGAATTGATAAAAGAATTAGTTCATTTATAAATGAAAACGGCTTTATTCATAGATCGAGACGGTACTTTAGTTATCGAACCTCCTGTTGATTATCAATTGGATAGTTTGGAAAAATTGGAATTTTATCCCAAAGTATTCAATAATCTTCATTTCATTCGGGAAAAACTTGATTTTGAGTTGGTTATGGTAACCAATCAAGATGGGTTGGGTACGGATTCATTTCCGGAAAATACTTTTTGGCCTGCCCAGAATAAAATATTGAAAGCTTTTGAGAACGAAGGAGTTACATTTGATGATATGCTGATCGACCGTTCTTTTCCGGAGGATAATGCGCCAACTCGCAAGCCTCGCACAGGAATGTTTGGGAAATATCTTTCGGGAGAATATGATTTGAAAAATTCTTTTGTCATTGGAGACCGGATAACTGATGTGGAATTAGCTAAAAATCTTGGCGCCCAGGCGATTCTCCTGAATGATGAAAATGTGCTTTCCGGCAGGAAAGATTTACAAGATATTTGTGTATTGGCAACTCAAGATTGGGATAAAATTACCGAGTTACTTTTTGCCCAAGAACGCCGTGCCATTGTTCAAAGAACGACTAAAGAAACGGATATTTATATCGAAATCAATATAGATGGCAACGGAAAAACCGATATTGCTACCGGATTGCATTTCTTTGACCATATACTGGAACAAATAGGAAAACATTCCGGGGTTGATTTGAAAATTCACGTGAAAGGCGACCTGCAGGTAGATGAGCATCACACGATAGAAGATACGGGAATTGCATTGGGCGAAGCCTTATACAAAGCATTAGGAAATAAAAGAGGAATTGAACGTTATGGATTCTGTTTGCCGATGGACGATTGTTTATGTACTGTCGCCATGGATTTCGGAGGCCGTTCATGGTTGGTTTGGGAAGCTGAATTTAACAGGGAAAGAGTAGGGGATGTGCCCGCTGAAATGTTCATGCACTTTTTCAAATCAGTGAGCGATGCTGCCCGAATGAATTTGTACATCAAGGCAGAGGGACAAAACGAACATCATAAAATCGAAGGAATTTTCAAAGCTTTTGCCAAATCCATAAAAATGGCTATCAAAAGAGATATATTTCATTACGAGTTACCTTCGACCAAAGGGATATTGTGAAAAATTTCAAGAATACGAATAATAATCGTATAAATGGAGTTAAAAACTCCCATCTTTCACTATCTCGCCCACTCTCGCATACCTTCCTCGCACGATGCCCTCGTGATCGATCAAGATGAAAGTAGGCGTACCGAAGATGCCGTAGTTGACGAAATTCACGCCGTCAAAACCTTTGAAATCGCAGTAATTATCCTGCCATGGTATCTTTTGAGCCGTGTATTCAAAAAGGTCTTTATCCATATCGGCAGCAATGCTGAAGATGCGTATGTGGTTGTCTTTCAA
>Ga0123357_10010797_pt1 | contig 11652 bp, 3 predicted proteins | sample TergutEmb28metaG_FD_89873 | JGI IMG/M metagenome (GOLD analysis project Ga0123357, IMG submission 89873) | Embiratermes neotenicus P4 segment gut microbial communities from Petit-Saut dam, French Guiana - Emb289 P4 | ecosystem: Host-associated > Arthropoda: Insects > Digestive system > Gut ...
AAAAAAAAAAAAAAAAAAAAAAAAAAAAAAAAAAAAAAAAAAAAAAAAAAAAAAAAGCAATGCCCACACATAACAACACACACAAGACAACTACAACAATACACACGGTCAACCAACAAGAATTACACTTTGTGACAGTGTTACGGTTGTTTGTACGGCCGGAATAGCGCAGTCGGTATAGCGAATCGCTACGGACAGGATGGTCCGGACTTCGTACCCCACTGGTAGTGAGATTTTTCGGGCCCATCCAGACCGGCCCTGAGGCCCGCGCAGCCTCCTGTACAATGAGTAGATCCTTTTTCCTGGGAGCAAAGCGGCTGGAGCGTGGCGCTGCCCACCCACTCCCTTCTAGCGCCGAGGTCTCGTATTATGGGATATTCGTCTGCCTCCCGCTTATGCCTGCATGGCATGTTACAGGACGACCTTTACCTTTTTTGAGAATGTTTGTCTCTAGACAGTTGCTGATATCGCCCGCTCTTTGCCCTGTTTATTCTGAAAATAAAATGCTTGTAATGACACGTGGTGTGTGTGTCTGTGTGTGTGTGTGTGTGTATGTACGTATGTGTATACACACACACACACACACATATATATATACACACACACACACACACACACAAGACCTATGTTGACCACTGCCTTTTATTTGCTGCCATGAAGCCAAATGGTGATTACTTCATGATTTATATTAGGGCTGGCGAACTTCAACCCACATTAGAGCCATATAATTCGTTAAGAACTCGCTTAAGGACCGTCCTTGTGTATTCATATATCGAAAAGCAAGTTGGAGAGGGGATTGAATTAACTAGAAGGCCGTGGTACAACATAAACCAACGAAACATACATTTCCTAAATTAATATTTAAATCTTTATTTTTGTATGTCTTCTACATGTTTCGAATACGAGAGTTCATCTTCAGGAAGACATTTATATACAGTTCTGACATGGTACGTTTTACATGCGTCATTATAAGCAGTCTAGTAGGTAGAAGAGTGTGTTCTTCCTGAAGATGAGCCCACGGGTTCGAAACATGTAGAAGACATAAAAACAATTAAAATGTGCGTTTCGTTGGTTTATATTGTATAATTATATTACAATGCACGGCGCAAAAAACATAAAATTAGAAGGCCGTTATTTGTGGACGATAAGGTGAGTTAAAAGTACGGTAGAATGACAAGGTAGCAGGCCGCACTGAAGTCGGTAAAACACCAAGAGTGATTGGTTTACTGTGTACTGCCTTAAAGAGTGATTAGTTATAGTTTGTAAAAGTTTTCTGGGCTAATAAACTTGTCATATTATTGTCTGTAGACCGGTTATATTTTTATTTCTATAGTAAAACCAACTAGATGCACCAGTGTATCAAATTTATTTTATTTTGGAATTACACTCTACATGTTTCGGACGGTCTTTCCGTCCATCATCAGGAGTTCAAGATTGTACATAGAGCAACAGACATTTGTCAAACAGATACTGCTGTCTGCTTGCTAGCAAGAAGACAGCTCTATGTACAGTCTTGAACTCCGGATGATGGACGGAAAGACCGTCCGAAACATGTAGAGTGTAATTCCAAAATAAAATAAATTCGATGCACTGGTGCATCTAGTTGGTTTTACTATAGAAACAATATTACGATGCGCGGCCCTATGAACGTCAAATCTGTTATATTGTTTTTCTTTTGTTAGTGAAACTGTTAAGGGTGCCGAGGGCCGCAACCACTTTACTGGAGGGCCGCATGTTGGTCAGCCCTGATTTATGCCATTACCAATTAAAGAAACAGCTGCGTATGTCAAGGTATTTGTGGGTATCCACTGCACTGTTGCCGAGCAACTGGCCTCAACTGAATGAGAGATTTAATTGAAGATCTAGGCTATATAATGTAATTAATCAGTGAAAGAGACATGGCCAGATGAAAGGAATATGCAGGGTTTGGTCGGAAAACCTGAACAGAGGTGATCACTTGAGAGGTCTTGGCGGACGTGGGATACTATGAAAACGAATCTAAAGAAGGCGTAATGTGTTGAGAGTGCCGGCTAGACTCGCCTGGCTCAGTATAAATTCCAGTACGGGGTCTTTCAGATGCGGTGATGAACCTTCGGATTCCATAAAAGGTGCGCAAATTCTTGACTAAATGTGCTTCTGTAAAGGTACCCTATACCACACAGTTAGGTAGATGACAGTCAGAGGGAAGGAAGACGGCACTAAATGCGATGGGAGTATAGGAGTGTAGTGTGGGGAACAGATGTCACATCCGCTTATCGTCACACGTTCAGAACGCCATCCGCCTTCCACATTTTCAGAACCAACGCTCCGCAGGGCACTTGACTTTTTGCAGAAAACTTTGGAATTCGCCTAAGTGCAGAACGATGCGGGCTTGCCAAATCGTGAAGTTGATTGTCAATGTGCGAGTTTCTTATCCGCGTGCGCTCGTATGTGATGTAGGATTTATATTCGCCACGTAATTACCCATCTGTAAAACAAGCTACACATCTACGAACCTAAAATTCTGTTTTGACAGTTCTGATGGACCCTAAATTTAGAGTAGGTTGGGCTACGAACCTTTTGACCTGAAGCCGTACGTGATTTTTGTAGCTTCTTTCGCCGAGGGCGTCTTTCTTCCAGGTAGTGGGGGAAGGGGGCCACGCGATGGCGCAGTTGTTCGAGGCACTGTGCCACAAGCCGGAAGGTCGCAGGTTTGATCCCCGAAGGAGTCAATGGAATTTTTCATTGACTTATTCCTTCCGACCGCACTATGACCGTGTGGTCGATTCAGCCTTTAACAGCAATGAGTACCAGGAATATTTACTGGGGACTCAAGGCGACTGGTGCATAGGGCTGCGTTGATTAAGTTTGGAGATTTTTTTTTGTCGGAGAAATACAGATGTTGTTCCAGACCTGGCAGTGTTAGAGAAAACCCACATTTCAATCTCAGTTATTCCACTAGTTCTGAAAAGTTGGATGGAAGAATGTGCCAGAATGCTGCACAAAATAGTCCCCATTGTGTATGTAGTCTTAATTCTTCACTAAATAGAAGATTTAGCACCGTGACTAGTTGTTCCGTTTGACGGCCCGAAGCTTTGTTCTGCGCAGCTACCGCGTTCGGCTACCTGGTGCGTCCTGTATCCTAATTAGTCAGTACTGTTTGTCGTTACGTTTGAAAATTACAACAGAACTCCCAATTATCCCAGGGTGTAAGCTTTCATCTCTTCTGAGCAGTGTAATGAGCTCTAGACAGGCTCTGGAGACAGAAGATGATTTCTCTTCTCGACTGTATATAAAAAAAAGGGTCGGCAATAAATTTTGCTCCCAGCTACTTCTTCTGCCGCAGTGAAGTGACTGATACTCCCCTCTGGAATGCAGACAAAGAGTAACAGGTGCAGTCTGACGCTTGGGACCCAACATAGCGAACCATTTATCATAAAAATCGTGTAAACCCAACCAAGCCAGTAGCAGAAGTGAAAATGGTGTTGTGAGGGAATTGCTGCAAGCAATCAGGTACAGCTGAAACAGCATTGACGAACGTTCTGCGGCGGTGTGGCGGGTGGGGTTAGTGACTCCACGTGTGCTTCTTCGGGGGCGTAGAGTATTCTGTTGTAACTGCCCAAAACTTCAAGTTTGAAAGTAATATCTAAGTTGCGAAAGTTCGGACAGAGAAGCACAGTACTGCGAACGCATTTACCGTGCTTCGCTGTGCAGTTTGCTAGATGCGAGTCCGACTGTTAGATGTGCGCTTTGCGTCCGTTTAGGGCGCGGTTAATGACTTCTGCCTGTTTGTTTCATCAGTTATTTTAGGACTATGTGCCAGCTGTTGAGGCTACGATGACGTCGAAATTCAAACAGTTGTATGGCTATCTGCATTTGTCTATAGAGGCTGAAGAAAATTAGGAGACCTCTCATGATATCACCCTCGATTTGAGCCTGGCGCTTTTTGGCTTTATATATTTTTTCTAACGCTTTTGTGATGGCTTCAGATGTGTGTTTAAAATCTGAAATTGCCCTTTCTCACGTTACTTCCCCTGCCTGATAGGAGATAAGCGGCAAAGTTCGTTTGCGAGGGGCGAGCGCGTAACAACGTTATGCGGCGATTACTAGCGGCAGGTTGCCTCAGTTTTGAATCGTCAGCCGTCGTAACATCCTTACATCTAGCAGAAACGTTTGCAACAAAATTGTGGAAAGAGAGTTCGTTAGGCGAGCTTGTAGGTTTTCGCATCCGTGTTTCTGAAATATTTGCTTATGTGGCATATGACACCGCGTCATTGTGGGGGTGCTGATAAGTCCTTAGCCCGACCAGGAAGGAAACAAGCTACATTCCCTACATTTTATGGAACTTGGAGGTTCATTACCACATTCACAAGAGTCCACCACCTGTCCCTTCCCTAGCCAAATCAATCCGTTCCTCTGCCCATCACACTTTTGACAGGCGCAGCTTGTTTCCTTCCTGATCGGGCTAAGGACTTATCAGCACCCCGGTGTAGTTGGTTTCCTACGTTTTATGACGGCCACACTGTCTCGAAACTTCGGGAACCAGCTACCCGGTGACACAGCGTCATATCCCAAAAGAACGGGTACCTGAACATTTCGTAGATTCTGTGTCAAAGAGGTTGATGTACCATGTACACAGGCCGGGCTACCCGCTTCAAACGTGCAACCTCCTGGTCTCAGTTAATGCACTTTTGAAGGAGAGGCCAGCCAAGTGAAGGCTAACTGTAACTGATAGTAATGGCATCCTGTGGAGGACTATCGTCAGCGCACTCAGTTGTACTGGTAGACAATTGGCTCACTCTTACCAAACGAAGTAGACCTTGTAATGTTCGGTAAATAGCAGATTCTTTAGTCTAGACGGTTTTTACTGTCTTATCGAAGAAAGGACACTGAAACCTCTTTTCCCTTGCTCTGAAGTCAGCATGTGATTGGATAACCCCATTGTTTTCTGGCGAGTCCTCAGTTTGTCTGATAAAACTCTCACCTCCTTATACCAGTTTCTTTCCCTTATATGGTAAAAGTAACGAAGACATTATAAGGTCAGGTTTTGTCTGATTTGACCCACTGAAATTGTCATCGATATCAACTCATTTGTGGCACAGCTAGACATACCTGGACTTGTGGACAGGGTTAGTGTAAATTCTGGCTCGTAATTATTAAATTATCTAGTTGCTGACTAGGATTAAATAAAAACGGTATATTTAACAGCCAACTAAATTATCTGCCTTTCGCTGCTGTAAAAATTGTGTGATGGTAAAGGTGTTGTAAAAATGAGTTAAAAATGACGAAACGTATGTGAAGGCATATCTGAATTTGGATGTAAATTTCGTATGCTGTATGTAGCCCACGCGTCTGGTATTCGGATTTTGTCGACGCAGCTTAATGCGCACACCTTATTACAGTTTGAAACGCTTTGGCGTGATTGAGGAGGGAGGAGGAAGAGAACCGTGACGTTAGCTCTTTGGACTTAGTGAGTAATAAATAAACGTGATTGGATGTAATGAATATGGACTGCTGCCTTAACTTAATATTGATGGATGAGTGTATTAATAGTGCTTCGGTAAACTGAACAACGCATCAACCAATTTCATAAAAATTTCGAGAAAATGAAAATTAAGCCCTCCTAAAGCAGAGTAAAAGAAAAAAAAAAACACGTAAGAAGCCATGTACATTTGACATCTTACAATAACCCACCCAACATGACAGCGAAAAGCCTGAGCCTTTTTCACTCAGAACAACTGATCTGGAAGAGCAAATACTAGCCGGTAAAAACATTTCCTGTTTTTCATGAAATGCGAAAGTTTGTTACCGTGCTCATACGAATCTGCTGCAGGTCCCAGTCCTGTCTTATCCTCACCCTCGTTTCTTTCGGCCGTATTCCTCCCATCTGAGTCTACAGCTTCCTTTCGGTGCCCCACTAAAATTCTTGAAATTTACATCTCTCCGATTGTATGCTACATGTTCTACCTATCTCACCCTCAGTCACTTGATCACCCGACTTATACAGTCCGAGATAACCACGTCGGTTACGAAAGCCGGGTGAGACCTTGGGTGTTGAAAAGATCAAACTGAAAGAAAGGAATGCTTGCTGTTGGCATTTTGTGGCCCATTGAAGACTGTATACAACTGAAACTTTACATGCATTCTTACTGAATGAACATACGCAGGCAACAATAATGATTGTTTTGATTAAGTAACAGTTTCAACACTTCACACAATCATCCTTTTATAACGGTTTATTCGTTGAGGTAAGAGAAAAGAGAAAGAAGCCATGTTGCAACATTCTACTTACAAGCGGGGTAGTTGCAGATGTAGTGACTAGATCTTTTGTTAATCCTTTAATTATTGTAGACCGTAAAGGTAGTTTAATGTACTTGAACAAGTGTTGTGTTTAGGCGTCTACATCTACAGTAGAGTGCGTGTGTTTGTGGGGAGGATGGGAGTCTTTTGTCCTAAACTCCTTGTACATGTGTGGAGTTGGCAGGAAAAATGCAGGCAGTGTACTTAAAACGTAACACTGATGCACGTTCTGGTATCCTTTGTTGCCGTTGAAATGCAATAATTGTTACATTTTCTGAGTGTGTGTTTATAGCCTTATTTATCTAGCATGCAAAGCGCAAGCGCTGTATTATATTGTCATCTGTGGCCTGCTCGGCTCTATCATATTTTTCTATCTTGCAAATCGCACGATTTTCTGAAAAATGAATATTTTAAATGAAAAAGAAATGGATCTTCTTTGTTCCATAAATTGTACATTTTTGATTGAGATATAAGAAAATTCACTAAATGGTTGTGATTTTTAAGTACACAGTTTCCGTTAGAGTTGTTGACCCACGTCGCCGAAAAAAAAAAGCCATGTCACTGGCAGTAAACATCAGTTTATGCAGTATTGAATAATTTAATAATGGTCGTATAGGTTGGTATATGTTGTTAACATGGACGTTTATGGCGTTTATAGTGAGCGACATAGAGCGCATTGTCGCCACATTGTTATTACTGACTGGAGGACAGCATTGGGGCGTTTTGAAATGGCATAACTACCGTACTCAGTTTTGTGAAAATCGGTCAGTTGGTACTGTACAAAGGCTAAGTTGTAACACAGCTCTCACGCACAGTCTGGTTATGTAAGCTTTCTTTTTTTTCGCCCCTTGACGAAGGAAAGTAGATTAAAATGCATAATTGTAATGGAAGCCAGTCCTTTGAAGATGGGAGTAACGCCAACTGCCGAAACGTCGTGTTGGCCTGTGGACTGCCGCCAAGCAATCCCGTTTAGCTGTGACTCCCTATTTGAGGGGTGCTAGGCTTGAAACTCTACGGAGACCGGTTAACCTGGCAGCGTTTTGTGGTTTATCCTCAGTCCCTCCATGCAGATTTCTCCATAGTACCTCGTTTAGTCTTCGACCACTTCCTTCCACACCATTCTGCATGTAACCTTCACCAGTTTTCCTGACATTGAACTCAGTCGGAGATGGTGGCAAGGTTGATAAACAAATCACTAAAAGTGGTTTCTGTACGGATGCTACTCGTATAGCAAGTACCTAGTCAAACATTTGGAACTGCAGGTTAATAATCTCGGGGAGGTTGTGCACTGTGTTTGTTCTTGAATGACATGGCACTAAAGCTGGAGAGGTACTCTGCATCGCTCTGACATGCTTGTCGTTATTTCCTCGCATACTGTGTATGTGTGTTTGTGTGTGCGTGCTGTTTTTTGGAGTGCTTTGCCGTTCCTTCATAGAAAATTCAGTAAACGCACAGATGTGAGACAGACAGGATACGCTGAAGCCCTTGAAGAAAATGCCTAAGACTTTACTGCGAGGTATGCAGCAGAACTTAAATTGCATGCATGTAGCACACCCTATGTAAAGAATATGGAATTCTTCTATATACAGCACATTAAAATGCAAAACCTACAGTCGTAAAGCCTCTATTTTTGCTTAAAACGAAGAAATGCTTTGGATTTTAATATAAGCTCATAAATATTGGTCTTATGGATATTGGGCCGTGCATCATTGTGATAGTTGAAGAATAAGAGAGTAACTTGATGTCACAATTTATTAAGTTGTGCTTCAGCCTGCCAGACGGATACCACCCCAACCAGCCACACCGAAACGCCAACACACATCGAAACAAGAACACACAACCATTGTGGTGATACAATAGAAAAGTCGCAGGCTCCTGATGATGGATATATTAATGTCCGAAACATGTTGAGCATAGAAGACGTGAAATAAAACTTAATAAAGTGTGACATCAAGTTGGTCTCATATTCTTCAAATATTAGTCTGTTTAGCATCTGGTAGTTGTCCTCTGGGTCGCGACTTCGTGTGGTTTGGTTAGATAGTTACCAACGTTTCGGAGCAACTTGCTATCTTCATCTTGAAGGTATTTAGCAGTCACCATCTTGAGGACGCCAGATCTGTCGTTTATTGTTACTGTATAACTGTATTGTAGCAGATTTCAAAATTTGCAGCTGGTATTGCTTGTTTTCTATACAATTCAGTGAATAGGCATGATAGAAGTACTTCTCAATGCGTTTTCATGAAGGAAGGTAGGATGAGTAGGCCCACACAGACCAATGGCCCTGGAAGTTGTTTTCTGTAACCCTGTCCCCGTTAAGTTTCGTTTAACAAAGAGTGTCGACCTTTTCATAAGCTTCGGCCTACATATCCTCGGTAATCTTTGATGTACATTTCAGTGGTGAAACTATCCTGATATGAGTCTAATGTTCTTGCAGCTAACAAGAACATTAGGCTGTAAGAAACTTTATTTACTATTTGAATGCCGAGTCGATGTCACGTTATAAGCGACATTGAGTCAGTCGATACGTCTTGGCACTTAGGCCCTTTATGATCTCATGACCAGATTTTGTGTGTCTTGATTCTCAGCGATGTCGTTGTGGTACGTCCCTTGTTGAGTACAGGACGGAGCCGAGACTGACGTCGATCTGAATTATATAAAATCCCACATATATCCCACAGTGAACACATAACGAATGTACTTACGACGACATGTCGTTGCATTTCCTTGCTGTTTGTCTCGTATAAAAGGCCTGATGATGGATTAGTTAATTAATCCGAAACATGTAACCTGTGCATCTGATTGAGATTATAAGTTGTGTTCGACTGGAGATTTTATTATGTTCGAGTCTGGACTGTATAGACCAATATTTTCCGTCCCACGGAAAACATAGTTTGTGTCCCTTATAAAGGCTACTTGGTTAGTGTTAGTAAAATAATCGGTGTTGAGTGTGAGAATTTTACGGGACACCAAGATGCATATTTTTTAATGTTACGGGTGACCAACAGAGTAGCATAAATGGAGCAAGGACAGGTTGAACAGTGTATTGTCCTGTTGAGAGAAGAACTGCGGTTGAAGATTTAAATCTTCTGGGGGTATGACGTCGTGTGGATTGGTAAATAGTCGCCGATGTTTTGGAGGAGGTCGCTGCCTTCATCTTCAGTGTGTCTGCAGTCCAAGAAGGTTCTGTACGGACTACGCAGACCCTGAAGGTGAAGGCACCAGGTTCCTCTGAAATGACTGTGAGTGACTGCCAGTCGCTATAGCTTTCTATTCGAGAGGCAGTGAATATTCACCACCACCATGAACCTTGAATCATCCAGAGGTTAGTGTTCCTAAGTGAGATTTCTCGGTTGTAGCAAGGAAGGGCTTAAAGGAAGCTGCGTTTTGTTTTAAGAATCTACTTCCTGGAGCGTCTTGCAAGTGCTTGAGACAAAATTGGCAATTCGTTACTTACTTTTTTTTTTTGACGACTTTTTACGACGTTTTCCGTAGCTCTTAGAGCGGCATTTGCCTGAAGAGAGCGACAGAAAGCACGTAGAACCCCAGCAGATCTGTCCGTTTGTCCGTCGAGATTTGAACTCGGGACCCGGAGAATACGGAGTGCTGACCACTCAACCACGAAGTGCGATGAACTTGAATATTATAATGGTTTAGTGACGCTGATCCTCTGTAAGTAAGCACATTAAGTGGATGTCTGCCGAAGACGATCAATAGAATGGGTGGGCCCTGCCCTGTTTATATTTACAGTGTAATATGTCGTATGGATATGTTTACCGTTGTGTGGGCTGAAGCCACTCAATAGGGCGTCGTCTTCTGCCTCCCTAATAACATTAATACAAGAAGACAAGAGACAACGCTCAGCAAATAACAATGAGTGACGTAGCCACAAACATGTTTATGTATGGTGACTGAGAATACATGGTTATTAGGTATGCGAGTAGGTAATACCAGAAAATAATAATAATGAGAATGACGAAGGTGGTGTCTTTAGGAGTGGCCATTGACCTGTGGCACTTGCCATTGTCCACCGGATTGAGCGAGGTTGTGTGGAATAATTGTCATCGCCACCAATGTCACGCCTTCCCGGAATATCCTTCAGTGACATTACTGCAATCAGAGATTAAACAACGAGCCCCCCAACCCCACCCTGAACCACCTACTGCGTAGGATTATGTCCCAAGGGACCGGATTCTTTATGGTCACTATCAGCTTGTCATCTGAATCTCAGTTCAAAAATTGAAAGAGGACGCGTTGCTTTCTGCTGCCTTCAGGGTGTCTGATTTCTTCATGACATCCATTTTCTACTACTATTACCACCACCACCACCACCACCACTACCACCACTATATCATAATCATAATCATAATGGAATGGTGTAGTCGAGAATACCTGTTCAGATTTTGCATAATCGTGTCTTTTCCAATGTCTGTTAATGGATATGATTATTAATTTTTTAAGTGGAAAAGTTACCAGCCTACCCCCAGAGTATTCCTATCCGACTGGAGACCTGTCCTTGTCCATGGTATGTACGCTGTCGCCGGCAATACCTATGACGTTTTCAGTGCTCACAATACCCCTCCCCGTGATAAGATTGGAATACCCTTAAGGGGTTCCGCTTTTATTCAAATGTAATTCTTCCGTTACGTACAGGTTGCAGTCTGTGTTGTGATATGTCTCTGCGTCGACAGTTATCATGCTACAGTTTGTTGGCTGTCAGGAAGGGGGAAATTGTTTTGTTAAGTATGGTTATTGGATACTATTATTCGACTTCGGAGTTGCAACACTGAGGTTTTGGAACCCGAAAATAATAAATATTTTGACTATCGCAGAAGAGAGCTTACAGTATGAGTAGATTTCTTTCAAAACAAAGTAATCACGGTGGATGTTTGATGTTTAATATTTGTTGTACAATTCTTGGCTTCTGTTCTAATCCCGTGATGACCGAAACAGTCAATTGCGTCGTCCTAATTTACATCTTCATCGAACTTATTGGCTGTTAGAGATGGTTGACGCTGTCTGAAGGATGTTAAAGTGTTTCCGACACGAAGATATGTGCATCTGGGAGGGATGTGATCAGAAGCGATTGCTGAGAGTTCTGAAATGGGTTGCTGCTGTAGACGAACTGAGATGGTGTGCTGTTGTAGACGGACTGAAATGGTGTGCTGTTGTAGACGAAATGAAATGGGCTGCTGTTGTAGACGGACTGAAATTGGCTGCTGTTGTAGACGGACTGAAATGGGCTGCTGTTGTAGACGGACTGAAATTGGCTGCTGTTGTAGACGGACTGAAATTGGCTGCTGTTGTAGACGGACTGAAATGGGCTGCTGTTGTAGACGGACTGAAATGGGCTGCTGTTGTAGACGGACTGGAATT
>Ga0123357_10010798_pt1 | contig 11651 bp, 9 predicted proteins | sample TergutEmb28metaG_FD_89873 | JGI IMG/M metagenome (GOLD analysis project Ga0123357, IMG submission 89873) | Embiratermes neotenicus P4 segment gut microbial communities from Petit-Saut dam, French Guiana - Emb289 P4 | ecosystem: Host-associated > Arthropoda: Insects > Digestive system > Gut ...
GAGTATACTACGCAGACACCAAAGAAGTCCACACTTTTCTCTGGCCAATACCTCCGTAACCATTGAGCTTTGGATATAGGTGTTTTGGATTATATCGGTATAGTTTGACCTAAGGAACACTCTTCCGAAGTCTGGCACATTCCTCCTGGGACACCCTGTATATAGTACCCAAGAATAAAAGTATCAGATTCAAGAAAACCAGAAACACATCTAGCTGTACCATTTACAGAAAATGTTTGAGAAAAAACTGTAAGTAATAAAGTTATAACACATCTACCGTTATAATAAACCACAACAGTAAATTAATTCACAACATATTATCCCACCATTAGGATTGCTGTTTTCTGGACATGGAAGGATTTTACAAACAACATGTTTCGGAAATTGGATTGATTTAAATCCAGGAGATAGGGCAGGAGTGGGAGAGAGGACATATTCAGTTGGGTTCTATGAGGACAAAAACAGAACCACTTTTGAAACATGTTCTGTTTGGAATACCAGATAGTGGATAAAATCCTAAAACTCTGCAATTCTACAAGTACAACACTACTGTCAAAATTCTTTAGAAATGAAACATCCTGTAGTTGCCTGACACATTTGCTTGACATACAGTACTATTCAGACATAGACATTGCCTTTAAATAATGAAGTGAGAGCTGCTTGTCAAACGTCAATGAATGGGTAACATTCACGATTTTAACCAGCTGTGTGGGACTACTGTGTAAGGCTGACAACAGCACAGTGCATGCTTGTCAATAATTTGGCTCACATATGGCAGGCTGGTAGTTTTACACATTTGCATGGTTTCAGACAGCAGCTTACTATTATATGTCCTTCATTTGCATTTCTATCCTTCAAGTTCCAAGAAAATGACAGGTCCAAAGTATGATGTCCACACATAAGGCAACTTCATGTGCAGCAGCACACAATTTAAATGCCATGCAGGCTGATTAAAGTGTTCGACTGACCAAAAGGAATAAAAAACCATCAAATCCTACCCACAGAATAAAATGCATGAAGTCACACAGCAACTAATATCAGTAAAGCGTCTTTATGTGTTCAATACACACGTTTTGCAGTATGTAATATTACAAAAACAATATTTTATCAGGTAACTTTTCAGTTCATTATTTAATTAGCCTGTTTTGAAATTCTTACAGAACAGTGCACTGCACTACACTTCACAGTGTTAACCAGTCAACTCTGAAGTTCGTCAGAGGGACCATTATGACTGCTTGAAAATGTTAACTCTCGACTGGATGGAAGTCTCAGTACTCACTTCTCTCGAAAGTATTCAGGTAAAGTGTCTTTAACACCAGATAATGCCACAGCTCTTTCACCTGCAGCATTGTCTTGCCATCAACAATTAGTGGTAAACCTAAACCACAACTAAAAGCTTCAGACATAAAACAGCAAAAAGGAGGATGCTGATTGTATAGCACTCAAGGAAGAAGAACATGAACATGCACACATTTTTCAGCAGATAATAGCTAAAGGTTGTGTCACAAAAATCTCTTATGCAATGAAACCGAAATTTTCTTCATAAATATCCTAAAGCCCTTGCTATGTTCCATATCTGTGCATTGGAGGAATATTTACCCTTATGTAATAAAACCAACAAATGCACATATATAAAATATATTTTGTCACATACTATTAATTGCCAATATGTTTCCATCATTTTTGTAATCATCATCAGGGTAGCTTTATAAGAGAAGTAGCTTTATAAGAGAACTAAGAATACAACAAACTACCAAATTATGTCAATAGAACCACTAAACATTGTAATAATTCTATCAAATTCTCCATATGATCACAAAATGTCACCTTATGTACTGCTAAAAATCAGATAAAATACTGTGTGTCCGGACTAGAGGTATACAAAAATACATGCTTATGTTTTAGTACCTAAAAGCTTTATGAATTTATGTTTTCAACAGTGTACAGAGTAACTCAAAAAGATTTTTATGCACGTCCGTACATGCGCATGCGCAACTTACAACACAACAGTGACAACGATGACCTTGAGCTTATAACACCTCACATGCTGATAAACACGTGGCAAGAGCTTGAATAACGTTTAGATATCTGTCGAGCTACAACAGGTGCCCACATTGAAGTGTACGGACATGCATAAAAATCATTTTGAGTTACTCTGTACACTGCTGAAAACATAGATTCATAAAGCTTTTAGGTTCTAAAGCATAAGCATGTATTTCTGTACACCTCTAGCCCGGACACGCAGTATAGTTTAAAAAAAATAAAATTGGGTGTATTGTTGTATGTAGGTAATACACACCTCTATAGAGTAGACAGGGTGTGTGTTAAAACAATAATATAAGAATTACAATAATCCAGTAACAGCTTCTGCAGAAAAGTATGGCAACATAGTTTCATGTCATAAATTCACAATATCTGACTTCCATGTATGTTTTTGGTAAAAGAAATTGACCCTCTTCTGTAAACAAAGACAAGAAATGACTCTACTGGTCACATATTGAATTACAGTTGTATGCTTTGAACTACAATGCTTCACATTCTGTGAAATTTCAATACAATGTAAATGTTAAAGAAGTCAGAGTATACTTCCTATTTCCACATTGAAATATAGTGGAACCTAGTTAAAAAATTTTCCCATCTTGGAAGCCAGAACAATTTAGTACCAAAATGTTCCCACATGATAAATATAAACATTGCTGTTTGAATGTTTCTCACTTAAAAGATTTCCCACCCAAGAAGCAAAAAAAGTTCATGACTCAATGAATTGTTGTCACCTATTTAATATATTTTCACATCAAAATCTTAAATAATTTCCCATTTGTTCAATTTGTTATCAACATACAACTATGAAATAATGCTCTCCATTTGTAATCTCCAAAGTTGTTTCTGCCAAGGATCAGAGGTACAGACAGGCAACTCACTGTTTATCTATGGAAAATAATGTCACATTCCAACTGCACTGCCATCAATTTCCATGTATGCATATCCAACAGAATGGTGCAATGTCATGGCATGTACTGTATAATCTACTATGTGAATAACCATGGGTTTTTAATGCAGTGCACTGTGACTGTAACTATTCCACTTTAATTTCAATAACTTAAAATTTTTCTTAAAAAAAATTCTCAAGAACTTTGCATTTCTGTGTCAACTTAAAACAAGAGACGCAGCACTGTCTGTAAGTGAACAGCTGAGCTAAAAAAAAAAAATAAAATAAAACAACAAAATGTAGTAAGGCACGAGGGGCATAGATGGTAGAATTGGTATAGATGGAACAGTTCAACCCAGGAAGGGTCCTTCATGTACCAGCTGCACTTCTGGGGAGGGGAGAAAAAAAAAACTTGTCTTGTGCTCAAGAATGTGTCAATATCACTAAAGAAGGTAAGACTTCAAATGTAGTTTGGTGGTGAAAAAGAATCATTTAATGTGGGTTCATGCTGAATATTAACCTAGTAAAGGGAATGGCAAAAGCAGTACAGAAATACAAAATAATATATTTTTCAGGCTTATCTCTTTATGACGTTTAGATGTTTGATAGGACTAAATTGTTGCATTTTTCCACAGATGTCTTAACAAGGTTTCACTGTACCATTCTTTGCATAGCATAAGCCATGGTTCTTTTCAGAAAGCGAAGTTTTATCTGTTTGTGTCTTGTAGGTCAAAGGTACAGCAACTTTTTCCTAAAATTTTCATCTCTTACAGTCCAGAAACAGAATGGCTATATAGTGAGCTACACCTAATATTCTTGATGATTTAATAAAGCTGAACACTAAACTCTCAAATAACTGAAATACTTCTAGAAAATATCCAACACTAAGAGGGAAAATTTTAAATCACATAGAACACTGAAGGGTATTCCATCTAATTAGACAAGTGTCAGCTTGAGTTCATATGTAAATCTGCAAGTAATGCTTGTGCCTGTAGTTTTGAGCACAAAACTGAAGAGGACAACTTAAGAGCATTATCTAAATATGCAGCACTCTTTATGGTAGCCAACCCATTGTGTTTAAGTATGAGGCACATATGTATAACTGAAACTTGTTTGAGGATGCTCACAGGTTAGAAAAAAACATCACACACAGTTTGACTGGAGTCCCATTGATGCACAGCCAACTTATCCCACCTTAAAAGAATTCCTTGGGCAACTGCCTCAACCACAATGTCATCCAGTGGGAACACATGGCCTTTGAGGGCCTTCTTTAACAGGCCAATAATGTGAACAACACAAGGCAATAAGTCTGGGTTGAATGCAGGATGTCTGAGCACCTCCTATTGCATGCCAAACAGTTGGTACTGAAATCTGGTGGCCATGTGGAGACAAGCACTGACCTTCAGCAGGATAATGCTGTCAGTGTGTTTAATCACATGCTTGTTCTTCATTTTCATATGCAGCTTTTGAAGCACTTGATAGTAACACCTGCAATTAGTGTTATGTGATTTGTAGCTCAGAAGCAGAGGGTCCTATGTTACACAGTGCAGTCAACATCACTTCTGTGGCAAATGCTTATGAATTTAAATTTCTTTGGTTAGGACAAAGTGGGGTGCCTCCCCTGCAAGTGTACTTGTTTTCATGTGGGTTCGAAATGGTGACACCACATCTCACTGCCTGTGACAATATGCAGCAGAAATGCATCACCTTCAGTATTGACGAGTGGCAATGTTCCAGTTATACTGATATACAAAGCTCCTTGTGTGTCTGTCAGCAGGTGTAGGATGCACTGTGAACACACCCTGTGATTTCATGATACCATACAATTCTATGTGTGGTGCTGACACCCATATTCATTCCACTGACAAGGGATGAACGGTGTAACATCTGTCCTTGCATTCCACTCATGAAAATTCTCTGGATTACTGACAATGTGAGTCTGTTCAACTACTGGCATGTCTGTCACTCACTGCCTGCCTGTTGACAACACTCAGTGCCAACCCACAACCGCTGTCATCAGTACACATGTAGCACCACAGACAGCTCAGATCTGCCGATAAATTTCAGCAGGTTGACACCCTTCTACTCCAAAAAACTGAATACTACCTTCTGGTCCAATTTGGACAGTTCTACCCCCTGGTACACTGCCTTTGAGCCATATTCTACTGCTGTTCACCCAGTCCCCTGTATTGTCCTGTACAAGTGTCTGCCAATGTGTTTACCAAGTTAAAGGTGCAGCTACACCATCTACACTTCCAGAACAGCACCACAAATAGGTTTCAGTTGTATAGGCCCCATATATATCCATATATCAAACACAGCTACTTGGCCTGCCCATTCTCAGAAAAAAATGATGTCACATTTATTACCAATATTTACTTTCACTTAAATAATATACATAAATGTAGTAAAGAAAATAACATGGGTTGTACTGTTACTACATTTTCAAAATTTACACCTGACAGAACAGCATTCTTACCAAACTATATGACTTAAAAATTGAAAATATGTACTTGCTGTATTTACTGGAATGTAAGATGACTCTGCATAAAGACTATCCCCCTTCAAAATCTTCAATTTTTAGGAAAAAATATATCTATACAGAACATGCTTAACTTTGTATGCAATTATAAGATGACCCTCTATTTTCAGATGATGAATTAAGAAAAACAACCCAAATGGATTAATAAGGAGTGCTTTTCTAAAATATGTTTATGACTGAGTCAGTTAGTTGTAAAGGGAAAATGCATGATGGCTAAAAGGAAGATAAGTTCCCCAATTAGTTCAATTATAACCATGTATTCACCTTACTCCTGAAAGGCGTGCCATCTTCACATTCTTATACCTCTATCTTATGTATTAAAATTTACAGTATACTAACAGATAATGCTAAAATATTTAAACACCACAATTAAATGTTATGATAACAAACTGCATCACACATAAAAGATTTAAATGATTTTAATGTGCCCTAAAAACATGCTACAGCTCCAAGTTATCAGTATTACCATTCATTAAAATACCTATGTTAATACATACAATATTTTGACATGTAATTTCTTTACCTCAATTACAAAACATTAGCATCAGAATAAGTAGCAGTATAAAGTATGATACAAAAAAGTCACTGGTACACTCAAATTAGTTAAAGCTGCTATATAATCTCAATCAATGCAGGTACTAGAATATCACTTTATATTATTTCCAACAGCTGAAATCCTACAAAACTGGTACTACTTCTGATTGCTTCAGTTGCTGAGGATGAATTACATTACGTGTTGGTGCCACTGACCTTGCCAGGATTCAGAGCCTCATATTGATGGCGAAGAGTCTGTAGATCATATTCGCACGTTGCCAATGCAGTTTTCAACTCATAAAGCAGCACCATATCACTACGTAGTTCATTGAAGTGAGTACATATGTCTTCCGTGGGCATCGGGTTCAGTTCTGAAAATGAAACAGTGTTGATGAAAATGCAATATGTTGACATGCAAATTAAAGTTGGCTAAATATAATCAAGGGGACCGTGGTAGCACAGTGGTTAAGGTGCTGCACTACAAATCGGAAGGTCGCTGGTTCGATTCCAGATGGCATCATGGGAATTTTTCATTGACATAATCCTTCCGATCACACTATGGCCCTGGGGTCAACTCAGCCTCTAACAGAAATGAGTACCAGGAGTATTTCCTGGGGGTACAAATGGCCTGTGCATAAGGCTGACAACCTCACCACTATTCTGGTCCATTGTCATGTAATCTGGTAACCTTAACTTGCTGGAACCCTGTGGGCACCTTGGGCCTGTAATGGGACTGATTTACCTTTTTAAATACTATCAAGCAAGCACACTCATGATTTCTAGCTTTCTTTCAGTTAATATGAATATTTATTTACATTTGGATGGCTTAGAACTTCAAATTCATGCCACTGTTTGACTATTTGGTAAAACAAGTTGCTAAAATGTGATTTTAAAACTTCACAGTTATGACATAGCTAAAACACAATTGGTCCTCAATACCTTTTCTTTTTACAAGATATTTACCTTTAGCATACAGGCTTTTAAATGCCAATTTTCTGCTGTGGCTGGACCACCATTAAATTTAAATTCATACTTTGGGACACTTTTTCCTCTTTCACATGAAAAGAATGTACATTTAATGAGACAGCAATGTCCCATTTTTCCATGAAAGGTTAAAGACGCTCAGTACCTCAGACTATATGTAAAGAGTGAACTACAGAATATGTGAAAGGAAGCAATCACAACTTAATTACAGGCACCAGACTGGAATCTGCCTGAAGGGGCCATGTGATACCACAAAACTTCTCAGTCAAGATGGTTACTGTTACTGCCATAGACAACTTGCTTGTTTATCAACAATATCAATCTACTTTCTGTAGCTATACAAGTGAAGCCAATGCTGGTATCTTACTGCACCATGTCACTATTTCTCCATTTCTCAGCAATAGATTTATGGTCTGTCAAAATCCAAATCTCAATCGACAGATTTGTATCAGCATCTTTTTTTCGGCCCTAGCTCGTCACAGAGAACAGTCTGTCTCAATTATAAAGACCAACCATGGTGAGACATTACCATAAATGTGAGTCTTTATGTGAAGCATGTTATTTCTTCCCAACTTTGGTCACAATCAGGGTCAACAAACTTGGTCAAGATCCCAAATACAACATTATGCAATAGTCCATTTGGTGGGAGTCATGCTGTCGTATATAGACAGGCTAATAGTTAATTTCTGTAACTGCTTTGTGAAAGTGCCTAAACAGGACTTCTCAAAATACTGCATATGGATGGCTCTCTGTTCCATATCACAATGTTTCTATAAGCTGTCATTTGAAAATTCCAAGGAGCTAAGTTTTTCTTGAGGTGATGGCAATTCCACAACTAGTCAAGAAATTCCTTGCACTTTACAGAACCAAAAGGTTCACTACCATGGTCACAAAAGCACACCACGTGTCGCCATCCTGAGCCAGATTAATTCAATTCACACCATCCCATCCTATTTGTTTAAGATCCATTTTAACATCATTCTCCCATCTACGCCTAGTTATTCCAAGTGGCCCTTTTGCTTCAGATTTCCCCACAAAAACCTTGTAGGCATTTCTCTTCTCCCTTAAAACTGAAGCTAGTAAAACAGACAGAGAAGTGAAAAATTAATCTGATTTTTACTTACACGAAAAGCAACTTAATTAATTCTGGAAACACGCAAAATTCATTACCGTAACAAACTGATGTTCTAATTCAAAGATGGCGTACATGATAATCATATGATGCAGTTCATTACTCAAAGCAAAGAAATGCTTTATTAACAATGTGCATGACCTAGAAGAGTGTTTCCCCAGTGGTACTCTGCATAAAAATTGTAATTTATATGCATACATACATATATACATTCCATGGATCCACTAATGTATCATAAAGACAGCAGGATAATACAAAAATATACAAATTGACCGTGTAAAATACTGCAAACATTTTACAAAACCACTATCATAAATCATCCTCACATATAAAAAATTCATATACACAGTAAAAGGAGTGTGTACGTGGGTATTTTCTTAAGGCTGCTTTAAATTTTGCCTTGTCATTCTTGAGGATTGTTACACTAGGGGGCAAATTGTTGAACATTTTTATGCCAGCATAGAATGTACTTTTTTGAAAACAAGATAGGCTGGCATTTGGTCCATGAAGATGATGCTTATACCTTGTATTAATGTTGTGTACAGATGAATCTGTCTGAAAAATTTTCATGATTATTAATAATAAGTTCATTAACGAAAGTATATAATGGCATGAAACAGGCAGAATCTCCAACTGTTTAAATAGACTTCTACATGAAGTTCTTGGTTGTGCACTACCTACAATTCTGACCGTTTTCTTTTGTAAAGTGAAAATCTTCCCACTGTAGATGAATTACCCCCAAAATTATTTCACATTTTATAAAAGAATGAATGTATTCATAGTAAATTGTTGGTAGAGTGTTAATGTTATTTATATGGACCAGTGACCTAATAGCATAACATGCTCCGCTTAACATAGGAATCATTTCCTCAATATTGGTCTCCCAGTTTATGTGGTTATAAATTTGTAAACCAAGAAATTTTGTATTCACTGTCTCGTTTATATACTTTTCTTTATAACCAATATGTAATGTAGAATGTGCTGAATTCTTTCTTACAATTTCATTATATTCATTTTATCTTATCTAAATATCATAAACTTCATTTAAAATAATGTTCAGTTTTATTCGACCATGATTCATTCATATTTCCAATATTTGCAATACTAGAATTAAAATGATTACCATATTTCTTTAAATTTTATTTTATAGAACTGTACAGTACTTCTCGTTTCATCCTTCACAGCCATGCAAAGTGACTTTTATTTTTAAATATATGCAATAAAATAATAAGTGGATATCATACCCTTTTTTAAACCTACATTTATTAGTAACCTTTCTTATTTGCAGTCAAGTTGCTAGCCGTGCATTGTGAATTTTATTAGGGGTTCCAAAAACATTTTTTTAGTGCAAGAGAGCTTCATGGCCAAATTAAATTGGGAGAACACTGCTCTAGAATATAGAGGTTAAGTTGTCCAATCAACTGGAAAAACACCCAATTTTCTCTAACAAAACAGATACACAGACAGGAAGGAACAAAAATCAACTAATTTAAAATTCACATTACTTTCAATCTGTTGGTAACAAATTATTCATGTTCTTTCTCATTTCAGCAGAATTACTTGGCAGCATTACCTATTGAGAGTTCCTGCAGAAGCTGTTCAATGGCTTTGGTTCTCTTCTGCCCCACACTGGCAGGCAGTTTCATTCGCTGAGAACGTAGACTTACACCACTGCCTTTGAAATCCGGGAACTTGATACCAGCAGTCTCCACAACCTGAATTCACGGAATAGCATCTCAGTTACATAGTATATAAAAAAAGGGTGGGGGAGGAAAGTAATCCCTGTACAAGCCTGAACATGCCCTGAGGTTTCCAGGAGGTTTAGACTCCCCGTTTTCAAGATTCAGCATACAAAGGTGGTCAGGTTGTCAGCACTATACAATGGCCACCTTTACCCCCAGGAAATATTCCTGGTACTCATTTCTGTTACAGGCCGAGCAGAACCCAGGGCCAGAGGGTGGCTGGAAGGATTATGTCAATGACACCCACAGAATTGAACCAGTGACCTTCCAGGTGGCAGCACAGCACCTCAACCTAATGTGTCACCGCACGCCCCTTCAGTTACACAGTGTGGGTACGAATGTAGGACAAGCTTCATTTTGCTGGCTTGTAACTCACAAAAAATACTGCATTAATTCACCCAATCATTGTGCTGGCACTGTTACACTCATTCACAGCTATGGCATAAAACATCAGAAATGCACAAAAGAAAGGTGTTAAGTAAAATTCAGAAGGGAGAGGTAAAGTTTTCCCACAACACACAATGCAGGAATGGAAGTATAGCACCATATGCCTCTGCAAGATAGAGGCAAGTAATCAGCTTCAAGACCCGCATGCTTCAGTCCCAGAGAAAAAGCCCCTGTAACCACTGAACAGTGGGGAAGGTAACTTACACAAATCATTATTATGCATCAATTTCATGAAGTGCACAAAATAAACGTAGTAAATGGAGGTCATATCGATGTGTCTGCACACATTATATGTCTTAAACTTGACTATAGTCAGTACAACAAAATAGTGGCAGTCTACAGTAAAAGTTGTCATGGAGGTTCAAATTTTGTTCTTACCATTTTAATACAAGCCTTACATTATATAAAGTTCAAATCAACATTTTACAGTACTGGATACTTAATGACATGCCAGAAAAATGATTGAACTCTGTAGTAAAGGACAGCTTTGCAAGAACTGATTTATCTCCAGTACACGAGCACATGGATATGTGAAATTACAAATAATATACGTGGTGTGGCAGAAAAGTAATGAGACTGATTTTCTTTTAACCATGAATTTTATTCTTTTTACAAATCAAGGTTATCCCCTTCAAAATAGTTCCCTTGGGCAGCTACAGAGCGACGGAGGCATTGTTTCCAATGTTCGCAGCAGTGCTGGAAGGCTTCTGCTGGAATACCTTTCAGCTTGTTGGTTATGCTCTTCTGGATATTATCCAAAGTACCAAAATGGTGCCCTTTCAAGTGGTTTTTGAGCCGGGGGAATAAAAATAAGTTACAGGGACTGAGATCCGGCGAATAGGGGGGCTGAGGAACCACAGGAATGCTTTTTTCTGCCAAAAATTAATTGATGGAGACTGCCGTGTGACATGGGGCGTTGTCGTGGTGCAGCATCCATGTGCATGCAATGCCTGGTCGCACATGTGCCACCCTTTTCCTGAGTCTTTCAAGGACTTCCCATTAAAAAGTTTGATTGACAGTTTGTCTTGGTGGCACAAATTCCTTGTGGACGATCGTCTGACTGTCAAAAAACAAATGAGCACTGATTTGATTTTGGATTTGCTCGTTCTCACTTTCTTGGGACAGGAAGAGTTTGCAGTGTGCCACTCCCAACTTTGGCGTTTTGTCTCGGGGTCATACTCTAAAATCCATGATTCAACACCTGTGATAACGTAACTGAAGAATTCTGGCTCCCTCTCAAGGCGGTCCAGAAGATCAAGACACACATCCCTCCAATTGGCCTTCTGCTCAGTCGTGAGGTTCTTTGGAACCATCTTGGCGCACACTTTTCTCATGTCCAAA
>Ga0123357_10010799_pt1 | contig 11650 bp, 6 predicted proteins | sample TergutEmb28metaG_FD_89873 | JGI IMG/M metagenome (GOLD analysis project Ga0123357, IMG submission 89873) | Embiratermes neotenicus P4 segment gut microbial communities from Petit-Saut dam, French Guiana - Emb289 P4 | ecosystem: Host-associated > Arthropoda: Insects > Digestive system > Gut ...
CCAACCTACAGCAAATCAAGAACGAAACGTCCAATGTGGTAATCGACATTATAGTCGCGAGCTCCTGATGATGGGCATAGTAATGTCCGAAACATGTTGAGCCTATAAGAAGTACAATAAAATAATAAGTGGCATCTAGTTGGTTTTTATTCTTAAGTTAGCACAATGATGCACGGTCCAACAAACATTAAAATTGGCAGGGTTAATTAGCAGCTGAGCAAGCAAGATATGTATAAGTTGTGTGTGAGAGAAGTATACGTCTGCCAGCCGTCAGGTCTGAGAGAGACATTCATACTGAATATTAATTGCGTTCTCTCTCTCCGATACGATGATGGTACACCCACGAAAGGCTACTAGAAGTGACATGCTCTGGTTCCAGGCCATGAATATTGCCTCACTGAATATTTGCTGCTTCTAACATGTTTGATGCTTCGAGTATTGCGAAGAAATGCCGTGAAAGATTTTGAGTGGTTAACGCGGGTTACTTCGAGTAAACGTTAAGTTGCTCCTATGCTTAAAACGCCTAATCTGGAGATCCGAATCTGCATGGCTCGTTAGGCGCAGTGCTAGAGGTATGCTAGTGGTTGGTTGAAAGCTTCCGTCGTGTTACTGTCACGAATAAAGAATGTGGACTCAGGAGGCTGCATAAGCCTCAGCCTCTTCTGTAGGTCACATTGAAACAGACATCTCTACACCTTGCCGCAAACCGGACTCCGGCCCAGCGGCAGTTCCTCATGACTGGGTGTGGCTGGTGTGTGCTTATCTCACTCTGAAAGCATTGCCATTTTGTTGTCATATAAATGGAAAGTGATATGCGCCAAGTGATGATACATAAACTTCATACAACTCGGAGTGGTAAGTATAGTGATTTTATTGATCGCATAAACTCCGAGTTACCTGAACTTTTATTTTTACAGCACATACCAACTGAAAAACCAAACAAAAGCTTTATGAACAGCAGCTATTCGTTAATAAGGCTCAGTGTGAGCGCCACCGTGGCTGGAGCAATATCAGACTGATATTCAGCCTCCTGCCAGGCTTTACAGAGAATTTCTTGATCAGTTTTTATACAGGCCCCTCTGATTTCGTGTATTGAGCTCGTGTATTGTCGTTGGCAGCGGCGAAACATAGACACTGCTCTTAAAGTAACCTCACACAAAGAAATCCATCGGTGTCAGGTCAGGCGATCTACTTTGACATAGGACCTCGACGTGCGATTCGGTGATCACAAAGACGTTCGTCGAGGTAAGACGTCTTTTCATTACGGGAGTTCGGTGAGAAACCGTCTTGATAAATCATGTCTGGAAAGTCCTCCTGTAGCCGCAGCTGCAGCGTTAATCATGCATGCAGCATGTCGAGGTTGATGATCGGTGTCCCTGTGGATTACACGAGAAGAACGGACCGTAAGGTTTATTTCGTCATACTTGCCGCAAACAAACCTCAGAACAGTCCATTCCGTGTTCAAATGACTCTTGAGGATTTTCAGTGCCTAAGATTAGTGGATTGTGTCGATTCGCTTCATCGCGACTGACGACACATCGCCGCATCACTGAAAACCAATTGCTTTATAATTGTCACCATCACCATCATAATCTGCATCACCGTCTAATTTTTATGCGCGTTCGGAAAATTGCGTAAAGCGACTCTTAGCTTCTTCGTTTCTGTCTGTCGGTCTCTCCAGTCCGCATTGGACAACTTGGCTCCCACTGGACGAATTTTCATAAAAGCTGATACTTGAGTATTTTTCGAAAATCTGTCGAGAAAAAATTCAGTTTTAATTAAAATCTGACAAGAATACTTTACATGAAAATCAGTATAATTTTTGATCACATCTCGTTCATTTCTTCTCAGAATGAGAAAATTTTCAGACAAAAGTTGTAAAGAAAATCAAAACACACATTTTATTTTTAATAACTTTTTTCCGAAAGTTGTTCCGTTTATAATTTAATGTGGAAAAATACTGTGGAGCCGGACAGGACAAAGATGACTATGGCGCATACGCATTGCATGTTAGATACCTAGGGCTACAAATACAAACTGAGAATATGTAATTATTATTAATTTTATACTGCAACAATGATTGCAAGAACGTGCCTAAATGTTACGTTATACTTACATTGTCTGTCTTGTTGCAGGAATATTGAACAGAAGTCCTGCCGTTTCCCTTTGTCCGTAGGTTTGAGATCTGCACGCGCGCGCGCACGCACACGCACACACAGAGCCGTTGTTAATAAAACGCTTGTATGTACCAAGCACGAATTGCTTTATTTAGGAGGATCTTCCCATTCTTCTGTCGAAACTGTCGCTGCGCGGTCGCAAAAAGTTTCATTTCGTGAGCCATCAAGACGCAGAACGACTTTTCCGCCTCGATAGCCATTATACAGTACTGACGAATGTGTGCCTAGCGGGAAGAGTGCACGGTTAGCTCCAGTCTGGCGCAAGGTTAGAACTTTTTGAATTTACCTTCCACATGGTATTTCGAAACATTGCTCTAAATGAGCTGTTCGTAATGCGATACGAAAATCGGAAAAACAAAACATCTACGGGCACACTAGATTAAGAAGGAGAAAATCGTAACATTTGAAGGCATATTAACATAATGACGTACAGGTAATGATGTGTAACAGGGATCTTTAGTGCTACGTGTTGTGCTGTGGCAGTACCTCAGCATTCTTCATTCGAATTGCCTTCAAGTTGGGTGTGTGAGTATTACTTATTCTGAGTATGTATTTGTAGCCTTAGGTATCCAACATGCAATGCGCATGCGCTATATGGTCACCTGTGGCCTGTCCGGCTGTACATAGTTTGTCCACATTATCTCATAAACGGTACGATTAAAAAAAAGAAATTTTCTTAATATAATATCCTGTGTGTGTTTTGATTTTATCTGCAACTTTTGTCTGAAATATTTCTCATTCTAAGAAGAACTGAGTAGGGTATTATTATAAATGTACATACGTCTTTATGTAAAGTGCCCGTTATTCTTGTCAGATTTTAATGAAACTTGGATTTTCGCTACAGATTTTCAAACAATACTCAGATATAAAATTTAGTGAAAATCCGTCCAGTGTGAGCCGAGTTGTGGACAGACGGACAGACACGACGAAGCCGATAGTCGCTTTTCGCAATTTAGCATACGCGCCTAAAAAGTGTTATAAAAATTGCCGATCCCAGTGGCCGCGCGGTCTAAGGCGTAAGTCTGCTGTGATTGTGGATTCGAATCCCGCTGGGGGCATTGATGTCTGTCTCTTGTGATTGTTGTATGTTGTCAGGTAGAGGTCTCTGCGTCGGGCTGATAACTCGTCCAGAGGAGTCCTCCCGAGTGTAGTTTGTCAGTGAGTGTGATCGCGAAGCCACATACAAAGGGACGCCATGATCCGGAATTGGGTCGAGGCACTACGGGAATTAAAAATGTGTTTTAACAATCATGTCGTATGTGTAACTGTTACAGAACACCGTTTTCAAACTGCATTTATATTCATACAAATACAAATATATGCTCTATGGTTCACCTAATTGTGTGACTGTGTCCAATGTTATCGTTTTTTTTAGTTGAACTAAGACTTTTTCTAATTCTGTTTTTCGAAATTCCAATGCACTGCTCATAAACTGATTTCAGTGCCTCGTTTAGGCTTAAGGTTAAATCACGTAAAACGCTGGATAGTATCGTGTCTACAAAATCCGTATTTTTTAAATTTAGATTGGGGGGAGGAGGACTGCAGCCCAGCAGCGCCCCCTTGGGTACGCACCTGCAGTGGAATCTGGTTTCGTTTTCCGGCAGGGACAATTATTTTTCTATTATTCATAGCGCTGAGAGTAGGTCTAGTGCCCACCTGCACCTGCCTTCCTATGCAGTCAGCATCCCTCCAACCGAGTCCTGATGCTGACCCACGCACCCCATTTGGTGCCGAAGTTAGTGCTGAAGGCACGACGTCACAATCATAGATGATGCATCCTGCTGCTGCTGGTCGTGGTTAGAACGCTGTTGCTGTAAGTTTTCAAACCGATACTACTGCATGTCCTACGAACTGTCGACAGGCAGTCAGGTGCGTCACTCTCGCACATCGGAGTCACATCGGACGTTTCGAAATGCGGAATCGTTTTGTCTTTACGGTTTTGAGTTTTGTCTTGACTAAAGTGGTTTTGGATTGACGTAAAGTCGTCTGTTCAGATACATGAGCGCTGTGAGTTTCATATTGTCCTGTGTAGCATAGACTACGTGCATAAAATTGATTAAAACGACAAACAAGTGAACTTCGGTTTCATTTTATGTTTATTGGACCGTGCATCATCTTGATAGTTCAGTAAAAAGAGACAAATTTGATGCCACCTGTTTTATTATTACTTTATTCAGTGCTCAACATGTTTCGGATGTTAATACATCCATCCTCAGGAGCTTGCGACTAATTCGTTGAGTTACTTCATGGGTTGTATCTGGTTCGATGTGGGTTGGTGTTACGTTGTGGTTTGGCTGTGGTGGTGTGGTATCCGTATGCAGGCTGAAGCACTAGTGCTTCAGCCTGCGTACGACCTCCGACATGTTTCGGCCACTCATATGGCCATCTTCACGGTGGCAGGTGCAAGAATACAATTATATTTATATTGTGTCGGGACCAATCCATAGTCATACAGTTTTTGTTTATATTCGGTTAAATGGTAAAGCAGCGATGAGTATAAAATATTATAAGTTAAAAATTATTGTCTGGAGTTTCATTCTGTGTAGTGATGTACAGAGCAGGTTATGTGGTGGATTGTGATACAGATTGGTGAGCGATGGTGCAGATTGCACAGTGGACTGTTGGTGTTTAACGTCTTTTATTACGACATGTTTTAATTACAATTCATCTGAGAGTGTAATACATGTATGTGTCATTCATTCTTTGACTAAAGTTTACTGTGCTATCGATATTAAAATGTTTTGTCTCAAAAGCTGCAACTTTGGGAAAGTGAATTCGCCATATGCCATTATTTTTTTGCCTACGGTGTGTGGAACATCTTACAATTCGGGTCCCATTTATAGGATGACGACGTGTCTTGACTCTGATATATTTATTTTCAGTAATTTCAACGTGGGTTTTTGTTATGTGAGTGCGCGCGCACGCGCGTGTTTATGAGTTGGAACTGACTTTTCGGAACTGATTTTTTTTGAGAAACCGAAAGTTGCGTCGGTAGTTAAGGTGCCCAAATTTTATGGAATCATAACGTTACGTTCAGTATCGCATGGACTGGAAACTGCCAGTTGGCCCAACATCATGTTGTGGGTCTAGTTTACATCTTTGCTCTGCGTTTCATGAAGGTCCATTTTAATATTGTCTTTACATCTACTTCTGTATGTCGCAAGTGGTATCCTGATTTCAGATTTTCTGGCCAGGATTTTATCTGCATTCTAGTCTGTCCATGCATGCTCAACACCCTGTCTATATCAGTCCACCTCGCTGTGATGACCCCATAGTGTTTGATAAAGAGTGTAAATTGTAAAGCTGCACATTACTAAAGCCATTTGATAGCATAGTTTACTTTCATAAGGAGAGAAAAACTTAAGAAGTTGGTATTATACTGTCAATGTGTCTCCCATGTTAAAGTTTGTACTGGTTTGTATGGAACTTGTTGTGGGTTCCTCCAGTTGGTGTAACAGTGTGTAACTTTACTTGTGAGTTTGCTGTTATTGTTTAATCATCTGCCCATGCAGATATAATGCATGTATAAACATGATTTGATGATCTGCACCATCGTCGGTGTAAGTTGTAGTGTGCACTTACCCCTGGCCATTGTGTTTGGTTAACCAGTTAATTCGAGCAAAATGTACCATTTCTGAACAAGTGTTACCATATCTGCTGTATTCAGGAGGGCATAGAATATGTCAAATATATCTGGTCATCAAGGTCACTACACTTAACTGTAACAACCCCTCCCAATTTTGGAATTGTTGTGTACTTCTGATGTGCCTTGACAGCAACCAGCAGCATGTTAAGGACACTTTGTGAAGAGTAGAGTTTGCTTGAAATGGAAGAAATATGATATGGTTGTGTTGTAAAGACTTTTTTTTACACTGATATATTAGTGTAATTCTGAGATTACAAATACTTTCATTTCTCATACACTGTGACAAGCAGTAATGTAGGTAAAAGAATTTTTTGTTATGATACGACTTTCAGGTACTGTCTATGAGTGAGGAGCTGCGCCGGGCATTATATGCCAGCAATGCGGCTAGTCTTGACATCGAGCTATTCATTCCAGACCTAGTTGGTGTTACTGAGATCCTGTCAGAAGAGCACCGTAAGAAGTTGTGTCGACATCTCCCAGCTAGAGCAGAAGGTAACAAATATTCCTCTTTTGGCACATATATATATATATATATATATATGTTGCTACCTTTACTTTATCTGTTTAACCCCCCCCCCTGCTTTTTATATTAACACTTTGAAACCCAAGCCTGAGCAAGGCTCCAGCTCTCCCAGCGTCCTGTGTGGCCGACACCCGAGCACAGCTCAGCTATGTATTACAATCTGCATGACCTGAACTTGGGTTTGGGTCACATGAAAAAATATGTCAAAACTGCTCGGGGTTTCTGGAGCTGACGAAGGAAAAAAAACTTAGAATTTCTGCTCCTGTGAGTGAATCATTAAATTGTGCAGTTAGTAATTTAGTAACGCAACCTATTTGTGCTGAAGTTGATTTACTGGAAGAGAATGTGAATACCATGGAATTTAATTCTAAGGGCCTGTACAGAAATAGGTCATAGAACACCTCTGCTTATTTTAAGTGTGGAAACTGCTGTTATCCAAGTTTCTTTCTTAAAGTACCAATGCTTCAGGATCTTTGAAACCATAATTTTGAAACTGGTTCTGTGTAGTTCTGTCATATCTTTCTGTGAGAGATCCAGCAATTAGATCTGAGTGTTTAAAAATGAAAAATGTGAGAGTATTTGGACCAAAACTAGCCGAATTTTACAGTTCAGGATATTTTATTACATATTCGTTTGGATTTACGCCATACCAATTGTGTATGTCCTTGAATTGTTGCGATAAACATTGCAGTTGCAATCTTTATGGTGATTTCTCATGGATAGGAGAAAATGGTGATGTATATATAGACCTTATAAAGGAGGGTGGTTGACTACAGTGAGTGTTGGGCTGCTGTGTTGCTTTTAAGTGAGCCATCCCCCTTGTGCTATATACAGTCATAAAGATGGGTAGAGTAAGTCACACATAGCACAAGTTGTGTTTGACTTACTCTACCCTTTTAATGCTGTGTTACCTTTACATACTTTCTGATTTCTAATTTATGTCAGAAATTGAATTTTGTAGATCTGCTTGTGGCACAAGTGATAAATTTAGACACTGTGCTCTTTGAATCTGAATATTCTACGACTTACATTACTCCACTCTGTTTGAGTGAATCGCTTTCCTTAGAATAAAGGTAAAGTGATCCCGTTACAGGCCTGGTGTGGACCAGAGGGTGGGTAGAGGTATAGCTCTACTCTTCCATGACTGCGGCACTAGAAGGGGGTGAGTGGTCAGCAGCACGCCCCACCCGCACTTTACCCCCGGGAAAGACCCAGTACCCATTGTACAGGAGGCTGGCTGGACCCCAGGGCCGGTCTGGACGGGCGGAAAATCTCATCCCCACCGGGATTCGATCCCAGACCGTCCAGCCCATAGTCAGTCACTATACCGACTGAGCTACCCGGCCCACGCTTTCCTCAGAATAGTCCAGTAAATTTGCTACTTATCTGGTTTTTGACACATTGATACAGAAAAGTAATTTCACTTATATGAAGTATCTTGTTTACATACAATTTGTTTGGTTTCAAACTAAAGATTGAATAATGTAAATGAAATACCACCCATATTTATAATCCCATTTTGATAATAAAGCCATTTGCCATTGCAAGAACAGTCAACTTTCTTGCTTTACATGCTTATCAGCCTAAACTGTGGCTTAATTACTCAGGGACAGAGGGTTGTTTTACAGATAGGTAGCATATTACTTTCTGGATTAGTTGAAATGAAATTGTCATTACAGAGTACGTGTGTAAACCATGGATGATGCTGCTATCCTAATCCAGGTTTCATGGAACAGTTTGTCAAGCATGATTTTAAAGTGAATAAAGATACTGAATCTTAAATAAGTACTTAATTACCATCTCCACGACTTTATTAACATTGAGTATCAATTCACTGACTGTGCATGGCTGATGACTAATGTACAGTTGAGATCTCTATCCAGTTTTGTGTAATTGCAGTTTGTTTACAGTTTTCTAGTGCCAGATGACCTTAAGGTGACCTTTTCGTTTGATACATTTAGCCATGAATAGTCTTGACAAATTGATACTAATTGTTAATAAAGTTGTACATGATCTAAGGCTTTTGCCATGGTGAAACTGATGATGTATCTGTTTTGGGATATGATGCGGTGTAATAGTGTAGGAATGATATACATTTTGGGATATCTTTTCCATCACATCCTCAGGCTTGATAAAACAAGATTCTTGTTTTATCAAGTCTGAGCTACAACATCCATTAATAAAGTTGTCAAGATGGAAATTAAGTTCTTGTTTAATATTGTAAAACACAAATGGGATGCCTTGCATTAAATTGAGATTGTGAATAACCTCGGCTGTGGCTTCCTGCATGGAATTGTTGGTTATTCTCGCTGTTCATATAAGTGCTTTGTGTTTTTTTAACTCTTGCAGGTTATTTATGGACACTTGTGTTCAGTACGTCACAACATGGATTCAGTTTAAATTCAATGTACCGCAAGATGAACAGATTGGAGAGTCCCATTCTAGTGGTCATAGAAGACACAGAACATAATGTGAGTGCGTCTTAATGTTTATGGTATATATTTTCCTTGTTACTTTGGATGTCCACCCCAGAAAGAACACCCAACTCTTATTCCAGTTGTGCATGTTCCTGGTATAATTTTATTATGGTAACTGTGAGTTTTTTCACTACCAATCATTTCATATTGTTAGGGTATTTGGATGATCTATACGCAGCCTTCATGAAAGGAGTATTGTCAGTGGTGTAAATAATTCCCCTGCTGATCCTGTGGCATGGGACAGTTATGTAGTTCAGGAGGGGTCCCAGCCATACATAATACTGAGTTGTGGTGTGGGTTCTTCTGGACTGGATTCTCTTTTTATGCCAGAAGGTAGTGTGAGGAATCTGGAAGTGACCTTGCCCATCAAATAAAGGGCTCCAAGCTGGCCATCTGTACTACTGGTTGGTTTATATTTTGCATAACTTTTAATTAGAAAACAAATTTGTGCGGTGAAACAACAGTCATTTATTTACATGAAGATAAGCAGTTGGTGTGTGGGATTTTTTTTATGTGTCACTAGCCTTGACATTGTTGAAGGGTGTGCTTCATATGTCCACCATCTACTTCGATGACATGGCATAAAAAGACAAGGAAATATTTCGATTACCACCACAAAACGGTGTTACCAGTATTTCCAGGGACTGTTTATATCATTCTTCATACATGCAGTACTCTCTAAATGTTTTCTGTATGCAAATCCTTAAGAAAACCCCCCAAAAATAATTAACAGTAATTTATGTTCACAGACTCTGTTGGCCAAGGCTTCTTAGAAATAATATACCTTTATGTCCATTTCTCCAAATGCTGCTTCATAGGTTATACCTTTTTATTTCCTTAATGTGTCGACTACTGACTTCGTGTAGCAGATTCATCAGTGAGAAGTTAGTGGTCAATAAATGCCCCCACCCCATACAGAATCTTGAGGTTCAATCCTGTGTTCACAAGTGCCTGTCACTAGACTCTCTCCTTTGCTAGATTATTTCAGTCTACAGCCTCGTCCTGTTTATTTCATATTCACTGTAATGGTATCCTTCCAGATGGTTTCTCTTCTTTTCTGTTCATGCTGCCTGTCCTTCCAGGTTTGTCAATTTGTTCACTTTATTAATTAATGGTGAAAATTACAAATTATGGCACTTCTCATAATAACATCTTCTTTATACTACTCTTTCTTTCTTTTCAGACCAGGTTTTTTTAGCACTGTGTATTCTCACATGTCTAAGTAATGTGCATCTGGGTGTATAGTACTAGGGATGTACAAGCACACTGAGATAATTCTGTTTTCTGAAGCTGAAATTCTTGTTTTATGAGAAAACAGTTTATTATTCTCGTATTTAAATGTAGGTAATATACATTAACTACAGAGTCTCAAGAAGACGTACCGGTATTTTACAACAAGCAAAGACAAGTTGGTATTATTACTGTATAACATGTTAACACACACAGACCTATTGAGTGTTGCCTGTTGCATCAACACACATTTACAGTGTCCAAAATATAGTTTCTTTTGTCAACAAATTGTGGTGTGGTGTTCATTACAGGTATTTGGTGCATTAACATCGTGTGCACTGAAAGTGAGTGACCATTTTTATGGAACAGGAGAGTCCGTGCTTTTCCGATTTACACCCGAATTCCAGGTCTTCAATTGGACTGGGGATAACATGTACTTCATCAAAGGCAACAATGAGAGCCTTGCTATTGGTGCTGGCGAGTAAGTGCAGATTAGTAAATGTAGTAATTTTAATTTATTTCACTGGTAATTTTGACATACTTGTGAAAAATTTGTTTTAATTGAATTTGCAAGTATGGAGATACAGTAACCGCTGTGAGTCAACTTGGAACAGTTGTTTCATACCACTGCTAACATAGTATTGTACATCCAGAAATGGAGATATATTAGATGTCTAGGATATATCTGATCTGTGGTGGTACGTATGTCATTTGTTTAAACACACCAAATTGGTTGCTGAGTCTTGGGCCGCTCCTATTAGGAGAGGAAGACATGCTAGGATTTAATGTATGTTAGGAAATTGTGTATCTTAACCTTTTCGTAAACTGGGCAAGAATGCTAGCAACATAGTAGTGTTCCTATATATGCTTAGCCATAAGGAGCCATCTACCACCAAATTTACAAATTTATTGCCACATTGCGAGTGTGTGAGAAGTGTTACGTCTTTGTTGTATACTTTCTTTTGGGTAATATCTTGGTGTCTGAATTTTATATGCCAGTGTTTCGGAACACTCTGTTCCATCTTCATAGGGGGTAGGTACCTACCCACCTATGTTCTGAAATGTTGGCATATAAAATTCAGATGCCGGGGAATTACCCAGAAGAAGACATACAACATTCAGAATGGTGAAAGTTTCAAATCATGTTATATCTTTGTTTTGTGTATAATTTAACATCTACTCTGGTGGCTAGCATTATTAACAATGCCATTACAAATAAAACTAACTATATCACTGCTGCTGCTGCTGCCGCTGCTACTACTACTACTACTACTACTACTACTACTACTACTACTACTACTACTACTACTACTACTACTGCCACTACCACCACCACCACCACCACTGCCACTGCCACTGCCACCGCCACCACACATGCACAAATTTTCCAAAAATCTAGCAGCAGCCACTTCAAAATTCTAAGTGCCGGAAGGGTGATGTGAAACCAAGTTCATAATGAGCACTCAGGAATACGTTGGTACAGTAAAACCTGTCTAACTTGACCACCGACGGTTCCTGAAAAAGTGGTCAACATAAGCAAGTGGTCAACTTACACAAATGTGTCCCAAAATAACTTTTATACTCGTATTTTATTTTC